>Ga0102938_10003173_pt1 | contig 12302 bp, 7 predicted proteins | sample SalPonR2_B_D2_MG_FD_84516 | JGI IMG/M metagenome (GOLD analysis project Ga0102938, IMG submission 84516) | Salt pond soil microbial communities from South San Francisco under conditions of wetland restoration - Salt Pond MetaG R2_B_D2_MG | ecosystem: Environmental > Aquatic > Marine > Intertidal... | reverse complement strand
CGGGACGTCGCGAAGGACACGAAACTGTAGATCGTTGCCGGACTCTAGATCAATCTCAACCAAGATCCTTTTCTTGTCTTTCTTGCAAAGCCACTTCGTTTTAAGGATCGGAATTTCTCTCCGGCAGTTTTTACATTTAACGGTCCTTGCCCAGAGATACGCCACCGCTGGCTTCGCCACCCATCTCGGGTTCCCCTTGCTCGCCAGATACTCATCGGAGAATTCGGCATTGAGCGATTCGATGTCGGGGGTGCCGTCTTCTTTGATGTCCAGTAACCGCATGGGCTGGTGTTCGTAGGCGACCTTGTCTTTCTTGAGCGGTTCGAAGTCGGCATAGGTCGGGTAGTAGGCGGCGAGGTCACGACGTGCCCGCTCGAGCACCCACTGGCCCCACGCGCGGACGTGCCAAGCCAAATCGGCTTCCAATTCGCCGACGTGTTCGTCCTGGTCGACGTAGTCGAATGTTTGCTGCGGCTTGCTGTTGTCGTCCCACCGCGTCGTTTTCTTGGTCCGCTCGCGTAGCTTCTTCATCGCCGCGCGGACTTCGGTCTTGGAGTAACCCTTGGCCTTCTTGAAAAAGTTCTGCATGAATTCATCGTTGTGCAAGATGAACTCGGGCAGCGGTCGCGTTTGACCGGCCAGCTTTTGCGGGTACTCCAGCGTGCATTTGAGGATGAACCAAGCGACCGGATTGATATCGACGGCCGTCGCCTCGCACCCCAACCGCATCGCCTCGAGCGGAATTGCTCCGCCGCCGGCGAACGGATCGAGCACCTTGGGCGCGCGTCCGCCGTAGGCTTTGCGGATCTCTTCACGGAACCAATCGAGCGCCTCGGCGTTTTCGGTCTCGCGGCCCCAATGCAGGATGCCACCTTCGGTTTCCTTCTTGACCCGTTCAACGATTTGTCCATTGGGCATTTTCTTGCGTTCGATCTTTTCGACGACGCGGCCGGCGATTTTTTCGCACAGTTCCCGCCGCCCCTTGGCCGTGCCGGGATCGGGCAGCAACGTCGCAATCAACGCCGCCCGGCAAGCGGCAAGCGGCCGCCGCGCCGGCCAAATGTGCAGCGTCGAAATGTGCCCATGCCGCACGTTCTTCTCGTGAACGGAATCAATCGAGGTTGCCTCGAGCGGAAAAGCATGCTCAATCAGTCGTGGGAAGTCTGTCATGTGATTTCTTTGTTTTGCGTTTCCGTGCCAAGCCGTACGATGGCCGGTTAGTTCATTCAGCGATCGTATTGGGTGTGAACGGTTGGTCGGCCCGACGTCGGGACATCTAAGACGATGTTCCCTTTCCATCGCGTCGAATAAACATTGTCGCTGAGGTTGCGGTATCGATTCGATGCGTCAGTGGAAGGTTTCTTGCCAACCGAAACGATGGTCAGTTCGGGACTCATCGCTCTCACCGCGTCCCGGTAGAATCCGGACTCGCGGCCGTGGTGGCTGGCTTTGAGGACGTCACATTTCAAACCGGACCCGTAGTGCTCGAATAGAGGTTTCCAAACAGGCGCCTCTGCATCGCCGCCCAGTAACACCCGAAAGCCGTTTGCGATAACCATCAGGACGTAACTGAGATTATTAACGTTACCGGACTCATTAGCGGCCAAATTGGTCTCTTTGGTTGGTGCGAGAATGTAAATGCCGTCGCCGCCCGATGTCTCGTCTTCGTTCTTGTTGAACAGGGAATTTTCGGCTCCCTGGTATAGATTCAAAACCTTGACGTCCGTGCGGTCGAGCCACCTGCCGCGTCGAAGAGCTTCATATCGCTGCCAGTTTTGTTTTAAATTGTCCGTTGAATAATCGCCGACCTTTTGGTGCTCGGTGTCCCAGAAATTGATGATTCGGATGCCCGTACGGTGCAAGGATTCGAGCCCTTTCAAGTGGTCGCTGTCAGGATGGGTCTGAATGAAGCGAAAGACCGGCCTCCCCGCAAAGTGCTGTTGAAAATATTCGACCGGGTTGGTGAGTTCGATTTCGTAGCCACCTTGTTTTAAGGCAGCCGTCTTCGACATTCCGCGGCGTTCCGCGAGTGAAATGAGGAAGTCATCCGCCAGGCTACGACGTTCGGTGATGAGTTCATTCGCTGTCGTCTCGTCCAAGTCCGTACCGTTGTTGATGTCCACCATCGTGATCCGGCGGCTGTCGTGTTCGATGATGGTGCAGTCACCCTGACCCACGTTCAAGAAATGGAACTTCATTGCTGACTCCTTCCGGTTTCAGCTTTTCGCACGTCCGATCGTTTGATCAGCACGCTGCCTTTTGCACTGGCCAGCAGTTTGCCGAACGGGTCTTGCACACGCGACAAGCTGGGCGATCCGGTGGCACAATCGTAGACCGCGTAGAGCCAATACTGTTCGCGAAGGTTGGCCGCCCTGGCCCATTCGTTGCTGCTGACTTCGACGTCGCCCGTGCCGGCACGCCCCTTCACCTCGATGGCTCGCCGAACGCCACGCAGGTTTTCGTCATGATGGTTCTCTGGGTAGATCGAAAGCAGGTCGAATCCGGGGTTGTCGGTTAGGCCCGCCGCTCGTGCCAAAGCCGGTGTGTGAACGTCTTTGACGGTCGCGCCCTGCGATTCCTCGTAGGCCGCAGCGACGTCCATCGCGACTTGTTCGACGTCGGCGCTATACCGCTGGGCGTCCTCGGGGCTGCTGGATGGGACGATCAGGGCGTGAGCTACGAAGGTGACCTTTCCGGGGGCGATCAGTTCAGGTTCGCGGTGGATCGTTTTGATGGCCAGCTCGCGGCGTCCGGCAAGCGAACGCTGCTTCGCCCGGATGTCGGCCATGGCTTTGACCGCACCGGCGTTACCCGCTCGGGCTTTGTCCGCCAACCGGACTCGGGCCGCGGCCAATTCGCTTTCTTCGTAGCTGAATCCTCGGCGGATAAATTGCTCGCGACTAGCAAGCGTTTCTTCCAGGGCGGCTTGTCGAGACAGGGCTAGGTCGCGAGCGACCCGCTCGGTCAGGTAGGCCTCGGCTTGGTCGCATTTGTCTTCGGCCATTGCGGCCAATCGCTGACCCTCCGCAGGCAATCCCTGCCCACATCCCAGCAGCATCAGATGCTCGACGGGGCAGGTTTCGATTTCGGTTCCGTCGTACTGGCGTATCCCGACCAATTGACATTCCAATTGCTCGGCGGTCGACAAGTCGGGGAACTCCGAGTCCGCGTCTCGCTGGACTGTGATCAACGCGACATGAAAGAGGTAGGGACGTTTCGCGTGTGGGTCAACGAACACGGCACCGCGAAGCGCGTCCGGCCCCAAACGATCGGCGACCGTGCGGCGGAACGCTTCAAAGACGGGTTCGCCCGGATGCATCCAGACGGCAGAGGTGCCGATGGAAGGTCGATGAACGCTCAAGCAACGTTGGCTCTGCGGGTCGTACAAATCCAGCGTCGGCAGGATCGCATCGAGCGCAGTCGGCTTGCGGGCGGTCATCGCAAAACACTGCTGCATGTCGCCGTCAAAACCGATTCCAATGGCCGCTCCGGCGGCTTCGAGGTACTGGCGCACGTAGCCAGGTAGCAATCTTCGGTAGGCTTCCTGCATCAGGTCCGAACGTAGCCGTGGCAACTCAGACTTCACATCACCGCCGTCGCCATAAATCGTTTTGTCGCTGGCAGCGATGGCTTCGACTTGCTCCGGTGTCAATTTGCCGGTCAAGTCGTCCAGCACGCCCTTTTCGCCGTCGGCCTCCGTGACCGCTCGCTCCATGTAGTTGCTCAATGAAACGTTTTCGAACAAACGACCGATCGAGTCGAAAACTTTGTCACTGCCCAATCGGTCACGAATTAACTCGAGTTTCTTCAACAAAGTCTCGATGACCTTGCCTTCACGAGTGTCCAGCGAGACCAAATTGATGATGTAGACGGGATCGTGCTTTTGACCGTACCGGTGGATGCGCCCCATCCGCTGCTCCAGCCGCGCGGGATTCCATGGAACATCGAAATTGACCATGATCCAGCAGAACTGAAGGTTGATCCCTTCGGCCGCCGCGTCAGTGCAGACCATGAACTTCGCACCGTCGCCATCGACATGGTCGTGTCGAAAATGCTCGACGGCATCGTGACGGGCTTTGTAGTCCATGCCACCATGGATTTGAGCGATCCGGCCGGTGTGCCCCAGACCCCCGAGCCGCGTGACCAAGTACTCGAGCGTGTCGCGGTGCTCGGTGAAGATGATGAACTTTTCGCCGCTGAATTTTTTGTCGACCAGAACCTCTTGAAGCTTTTCGAATTTCGACTCGCCACCGGAGGCGTAAATTTGCCTCGCTTGCTGAAGTAGCGACAGCACCGTTTCACGCTCGTTATAAAGTTCGGCCAACGAGGTCGCGATCACGCCCCGCAATAGGCGTCCCTCCGCGACCTCGCTTTCTTCTTGATCGCCGATGATCCGTTCCTCGTCACCGGTCTTCGTGTCGAAGACATCTTCGTCGTGAATTCGGCGTTGCAGATTATTGAGCTGTTCCGGCGACAGGTCGTCGGTCTGGACCTTTTCGATCAGTTCATCCAATCGCTCGATGCGTCGCTGGAAAGATCGCATCAAGGCGTATGTCGAGCTTGCCATCCGCCGCTGCATGACGCTCATTGCAAGCCGGGCCGCCGAACGGTTCAGCAGCTTTGCCCGGTTGTAAACGAATCGCATGTACTCGGTCGTGTCTCGATAGAGACTCTGTTCGCTGACGGGGCCTTGCTGCAGCGGGTTACCGATCGTGTTCGAAATTCGCTTGGGGTAAAGCGGTTCACCCGACAGCAAAACCATCTCTTCCTTGGTTCGGCGGATGAAGTGATTCCGGCGTTTCGAATCGGGGTATTGCTCAAACGCTTCGGGCGTCGAAAGCACGTCCGGGTCCAGCAAACGCCAAAGTCCGTAGTAGGGGTAGTCTTTGCCCTGGTGCGGAGTCGCGGTGAGGAGCAAAAGATGGTGTGGCGTCCAAGACAATTGCCACTCCGGTGCAATCCCGCGCACACCGGCGAGCGATTCGGCCAGTTCGTACCGGCCCGTTTTGCGGACCCGCAGGTCGGTTGTTCGATTGACCGACAACTTGTGAGCTTCGTCGAAAACGACAAGGTCGTAGGCATCGACCGCCGGGTCTTGAAGACGACCGAACATCCTACCCCCCGCCAAGGTGTCGACGCTGACGATGATTCGATCGCTGCCGGGGCCGGTGAATGGATTTTCGGATCGAGCATCGGGACCGGTGACGACATCGAACGGCAGGTTGAACAGTTTCTGCATTTCGCTTTGCCAATTCCCGACCAAACCGGCCGGCGGCACGATCAAGATGCGGCGAAGCAAGCGTCTGGCCAGCATTTCGCGGACGTACAGCCCGGTCATGATCGTCTTGCCGGCCCCCGCATCGTCGGCGAGAAGGAATCGCAGGCGAGGATGACGCAGCATGTGGTCGTACACCGCAATCCGCTGATGCGGCAGCGGGTCGATGCTGCTGATTTCGGTCGCGAAAGCCGGATTGGACAGGTGACCAAACGACAGCCTTTCCCCTTCGACGACGGCGCGAACCGATGCCGGATCGGCGGTGAAATCAGTTTTGCTTGCATTGGCAACCAAGTGTCCAGTGGGCTCAGCGGGCTCATCGTCACCGAGCAGTTTTTGTAATCGATCCCAGGCCATCTGCGATGGTTTGGCGTGTCCGTTTTCCCACCGACTGACGGTCGGAAACGAAACGCTAAGCCGTTGTGCGAATTGGGTTTGCGTCAATCCGAGCCGGGAGCGGATGCGTTTTACCTCGCTTGGGATATCGTCGATTTGGGATAGCTTCATTTCGGGCGGCCTCTGTGGTCATTCGCCTTGACGTCGCAGGCAGTATATCACTTGTTAAGTGGCCGGTCGATCCGTCACGCGATAGGATGTGTTCATCAGGAGCCAGGCTGCGAAGACGCTGCCTGGCGGTACTCACCACTCCATGGCCACAGGAGCACATCGTGCACAAACTGACTTTCCACAATTTGGGCAATGCTGACAGCACCCGAATCGACCTCGACAACGGAATGAAATTGCTGATCGATTTTGGCGATCAGCGGGACGCGAAAGATTTGACCGATAAGCGGGTCGACCTGTCCCAGACGCTGCGCGATGACCTGAAACAAAGCGGGAAGGACTGCTTCGACGTGACGGTGTTCACCCATCTGGACAGCGATCACATTCAGCGATCGTCGGACTTCTTTGAGTTCGATCACGCCAAGAAGTACCAGGGCGGCGACCGGATCAAGATGCCGATGATGTGGGTTCCGGCGGCGGCCTTGTTGGAGACCAACAATAAGGGTGATGCGGCGGTCATCCAGGCCGAGGCCAAACACCGCCTGAAAAATGACTATGGCATCCGCGTGTTTTCGTCGCCGGGCATGTTGGACACGTGGTTCAAAAAGAACAACATCGACCCGGAGGATCGACGGCATGCAATCACCCGAGCTGGCGAGACGGTGCCTGGCTTTTCGCTCGATGATCAGGGGGTCGAGTTTTTTTGCCACTCGCCGTTCGCGACTCGCTCGGACGACGGAAAGCGCCTTGATCGCAACGATGACGCGATCGCGTTGCACGTGACGTTCAAGTACGCCGGCTTGATCACCCGTGCATTGTTCTTTTCGGATCTGAGCTACGACGTCATCGCTGACATCGTCAACGTGACGGAATCGCACGCGAAGTCTGACAAATCGCGTCTGCAACGTTTGATGTGGGACATCCAAAAAATCTCGCACCATTGCAGCTACAGGGCCCTAGCGAGCGAGAAGGGCAAGTCAAAAACGCAGCCGGATGAAACCGTCGCACGACTGTTCGAATCGTATGCTCAGCACAAGGCAATCATCGTTTCGACCAGCAAGCCGATCCCCAGCGACGATTCGGATGACCAGCCTCCGCATCGGCAGGCCGCGGCGTACTACCGGCAGTCCGCGGCGGATCAATTCGGCGAATTCAAGGTGACGATGGAGCACCCAAGTAAAGCAAAGCCCAAGCCGCTAGTGATCAAAATCGATTCACTCGGAGTCGCCATCGAAAAGGAGATTGTTGCATCCACGGCGGCTGTTGCGTCCGCGACAGCCCCTCGGGCAGGAAACAAGCGATGAGCGAAGTTTTTTCCGCCGATGGTTCCGCTTCCAAACCGGGTCATGTCGCTAACCCCGTTTCGCTGTACCCAGCACCGGGGGACGAGATTGATCCAAACGATCTCGTCCACCCCAAGGCGATCGCGTTGCGGGACCATCTGATGCACCCGAGTTGCGAATACCTTCGATTGGAGAACTCCCGACGCCGTGACGGGAATGACATTCTGGTGCTGCGGGTTGAGCCGGAGGTGCCACAGTATCCGGTCGCCGATATTCAACCGATCGAAATCGTCGCGGTCGAATTCGACCAAAAAGATCAACGTGAGCCAAGCGTCTCAGCACTTCGAAAGGATTTCCCGAGGGTCATTCATACGAACGTTGGGTTCGCTGATCGTCCGGTCGGACTGTGCCTTGATGAGCGTCCGTACGTCGAGCAGCAGTTGTCGTGGACTGCGGCCAAGTTTGCCCGGCGGTTGCATTATTGGCTTTCAAAGACGGCACGTGGTGAACTGCATGGGGCAGACCAAGCTTTGGAGGGCGTTTTTCTTGGAAGTGGCTATCAACTGGTTCTTCCCCGCGATTGCCTTTACCCCACGAATTCGAATGAGTCGCAACCGCTGGCGGTGTTCCCAGCGGAGTGGGGCGAAGAAAATCGATACTTGATCGCACGGCAGATTCCAACCGAAATGAGCAACCCTCCTGCGCCAAAATTTGGTTTGCTGGTTCTTCAGGCTCCAAAGCGTATGCACGATGCAATGCAAGTGCAGCCCCGAACGCTCGATGAGTTTTTGCGTTTTCTATCCCCTGACGAGCAAGCTTTTCGCCAAGAATTGGCGGAGCGATGCTTGGTCATGCAGCGCGATCAAAAAGCACAAATTGACCTGCCCGCCGTGCTTGTGATTCGGTTTCCGAAAACGCGTGTGACAGGTGGACCCACCGAATCAACCGAGATGTGGGCGTTCCTGACTGACAAGACGGCCCGCGACGTCGGGGCCAGCATTGGGCTTTGGCCTCCGCCAACTGAGTCAACCAAAGGTGGTGTGCTGCTGCAGGCTGACACCACCAAGAACGGTGAAGGTATTGGGTTGTGTGCCCTTCGGCCGTCGGCAATGTTGGACCGATCGATGGGTGCGTGGTGCAACAACTCGACCGCGAATCAGCAGGACCATGTCATCATTGGCGTGGGAACGCTCGGATCGCAGGTGACCGAGCAGCTTGTTCGGTCCGGTTACGGGAAACACACCATTATCGATGGGGACTTTCTGCTTCCGCACAACGTTGCTCGCCACCTGCTGACTGGAATCGACGTCGGGCGATCAAAAGCCGTCGCTGTTTCCGAGCATGTTAATTTGATTTACGACGACACAGCAGCAACGCCCTTGGTGGCTGATGCAATGGATCTCGACAACGAGAACATTGCGAAAAGCTATCGTGAGGCACGTATGGTTCTAGACATGTCGGCTTCGGTCGCGGTCTCACGAACCATCGCGATTGATGTCGTTTCGGACGCACGTCGGGTGACCGCGTTCCTGTCGCCATGTGGTCGAGACTCGGTGCTGCTTGCCGAACCCGATGACCGAACAAATCGACTCGACACGCTGGAAATGGAGTATTTTCGCGCCGTTGCCATGGAGGACCGACTGGCCGATCACCTTACCACCAATGCTCCGAGCTATCGCTACGCGAATGCGTGCCGTGACGTAACGTCTCGACTGCCGCATGACTTGGTCATCAATCACGCCACGACACTGTCTCACCGTATTCGTAATCTGCCGGACGGATACACCGCGTCCATCTATCGCAGCGACGAGGATTTGGTCACCGAGGTCACTGAAGTTTCAGTGTCCGACTACCTCGAATTCGAAGCTGGTGGTTGGGTGATGCTGCTTTCGAATCGTGTCGTCCAAGCCATTCGCAGCGACCGGAAGCGACACCTTCCGAACGAGAGCGGAGGCGTTCTCATCGGTGCGTGGGACACCTCGCGACGGTTAATTTATGTTGTCGAACATATCGAAGCGCCGCCGGACAGCATTCGTGAGCACGATTCATTCATGAGAGGCTGTACCGGACTTCGCCAACGCATTGAAACAATTTCCGACCGAACATTGGGACAGTTAGGATACATCGGCGAGTGGCATTCTCACCCCAGCAATTCATCCGAACCGAGCGAGCGCGACCGCACTTTGTTTCAGTGGCTTTCAGACCACCAGTGGTCCGACGGGTTGCCGGCGGTAATGGCAATCGTCGCCACGAATCATCAACGTTGGATGATCGATAAAATCGATTCGCATCAGGAGGTCACCTGTGGCTAATTCAATCGGCATCGCGCTTTCGGGAGGAGGGTTTCGCGCCGCAGCCTTTCACCTTGGCGTATTGAAGCGTCTTCACGAGTTAGGCATTCTTCATCAGGCATCACGCATATCGACCGTATCCGGAGGATCAATCACCGGTGGCCTGTATGCGGTTCGCTGTTGTCAGAAAGGGGATGGGTCACCGGGTTCGTATCCAATCGACGCTTTGATTGAAGAGATGAAACCGCTGCTGACCATCGGGTTTCGCCGGAAAGCGTTGACCGCCGATTGGAAGTCGAGCCTCCGAACCGCCGCGTCTTACGTTGGAATCGGAAAACGCGTCCACCGCGTCTCAGCCGCACTCGATAAAACGCTGTTCGACGGAGCGATGCTCTGCGATTTGCCGCCGTGGCTGATCATCAACGCGACGAATGTTCTGACCGGCAAAGCTTGGCGGTTCTACCATGATCGCGCGGGCGACTTTCTGATCGGTGCGACAGACAAGACAGAATCCATTCTGCTCGCGGACGCAGTGACCGCGTCTGCTGCGTTCCCGCTATTTGTTGAACCGCTGCCGTTCCAGACGCGATGGCAGGACTTACGGGGAGATCTGCTTGACGAACGTTGGCAAAAGCCGCCTCAAGATGGGACGGGGTTTTACAGCCGGTGGCGTAGTGATTTTGGCGAATCCTCAGGGGCAGTTAATGTTCCTTTGGCCGATGGGGGCCTTTATGACAATGAGGGAATCGAAGGACTTCGGTCCGCGAGAGTATCGCACCTCATATTTTCCAGCACCGCTCCGCCCGACTCAGCGCCGACGTCAACCGGAAAAGTTAGAACGTATAAGAGGTTGATTGACATTATGCATAGCCGATTGGGCATGCTGACTCGAAAGTTGGCCCACGAGACTACGCATGGCACGCACCCGAACACGGCGCGAATTCGGTTGCTTGAGATCGCGAACGAGCTTGCAAACGACGGCAAGAATGAGATCGCCGAAGAATTGAGGCAACTGTCGGCAGTGGGTTGGCCGCCGCGCGGACCGCAATTTGAAGCCTACGCTCCGATCATTATGAACAAACAAGACCTTGCGAAGGATGTCTACGCCAGCTTCGATCCGCCAATTCACATTGCCCCGGAAAATCGTGGCCTGAACCCTCGTTTGGTGGACGCCCTTTCCCGAACTCGCACGGATCTCGATTCGTTCGAGCCATACCTGATCAACTTGCTCATCAGCCAAGCGTACTTCCTGACCGACGCTCACATTCGCTTGTCCATGCCAGAGCTTCGGAAAGATGAAAACGTCCCGTTCTGCGACTGGGCGACGGAACGGATCCGGGAAGCGAACGCCAACGAGGCAAGCACGCTGAAAAAGTTGGAACGCGAAGCGGCGGTTCAGATGATTCATGGTCGCACGTCAAGCTAGTGCCGTTCAATGAATCAATCGCCGGAAATAGCTTGCCGGCTCGCGATCAGTTGTCCGTTCCCCTTCCTTCCGCCAATCAATCCCGGCGATCGGACGGCACTTTGAGAGATTGGTGCAGGCTCAAAAGCGTTTGCCGTTGAGGTCAAATCCGTAGGTTCCGTCGAGTAGGTCGCCGGTCCAATGGGCCGGCTTGGAAGTGTCCCACTGGGTTTCGAAATTTTCGAGACGCGGGTAGTCGGATTGAAGCGGAGTGCCGTCAGAGTGAGCTGGCTGTCCTCGCCGGGGCTGATGCTTTCGAGGTGGACGTTGACCTCGGCGGCGGGTGCGGTGGCCAAGATGAACGTCAAGATTACGGCGAAAATAGCGGGAATTGGGCGGTTTGCGTCCATGGCTTTGTGGCTCCGGTCGGGGACGGATTGGGTGTACCGCGATCGGTTGAGAAGGGCTTTCGTCGTGGCTGGGGGGTGTCCGGAGAACCGAAAATTTCTGAAATTTTTCGCCGCTTGGACCTAACGTGTCCAAGCCCTCACGTTCAATGAGTGACGGCTGGTGAATTTGCTAGCAATTTTTCAGTGGTGGGGATTGTCCGGGTTGGTGGACTTGCCTACCTTTAGCGTATCGTTTAATGCACGATACACACTCGGGAAGCCGGTGACGGTTGTGGGGTGCGTGTCGTGTGGTTTTGTTTCGGGGAGCGGGAGTCTCGCGTAATGGATGTTGGGCGATGAAGAAGGCGAAATCGAAGGATGCGTTCGGCGAGAAGCTGAGGCGGGAAAGGACCGCGGCGAAGATCACGCTGCGAAAGTTTGCGGCGCAGCTTGGCGTGTCGCCGACTTACGTTTCGCAGGTCGAACAAGGCAACTTTCCGCCGATGACGGCTGAACGGGCGACCAAGATCGCTGAGATCCTGGGCGGTGATGCGGATGAGTGGGTGGCGCTTGCCGATCGGATTCCCGACGACCTGGAGGACCGAGTTCGCAAGCACCCCAAGGATATGCCGGAGTTGATGCGGTTGGCGACCGGATGCACGCCAAAACAATTCGAGGAGATCAAGGAAGCCATTCGTGAGATCAAACGAAAGAAGGGGCAGTGAAGATGGCGCTTTCGGTGGCTACGGCTTTGCAACACGTGCGGCGGGACTTGCCGGTTCCGTCGCTGACAATGGGAGAGATCGCGGCGAAGGCTGATGCGGTGCTTTTGCGATACGCGGAGAGGTTTGACGTGGCGATTGAGGCGCCGATCGAGATTGAAGACATCGTCGGCAGCCTGATGGAGCTTCGGATCGAATTTGAACGGCTTCAGGATTCACTTGGCGAAGGCGTGCTCGGTGCGTTGTACATGCGTGATCGGCGGATCTCGATCGACGAGTCATTGGATCCGGAAATGTATCCCGATATGCGGTGGCGATATCACTTCACGCTCGGGCATGAGCTTGTGCACTGGGTGCTGCATCGGGCTTTCGTGATGACGCCGGCGATTCAAAAAATGTTGTTCGGTGACGAAGCCGCGCCTGAGATCATTTG
>Ga0102938_10003170_pt1 | contig 12308 bp, 8 predicted proteins | sample SalPonR2_B_D2_MG_FD_84516 | JGI IMG/M metagenome (GOLD analysis project Ga0102938, IMG submission 84516) | Salt pond soil microbial communities from South San Francisco under conditions of wetland restoration - Salt Pond MetaG R2_B_D2_MG | ecosystem: Environmental > Aquatic > Marine > Intertidal... | reverse complement strand
GGCAATCTCTCAAGTGGCGTGTACATGTACCGGCTGCAAGCAGGATCCAAAATGATCACGCGTAAACTCACGGTAGTGAAATAGATGAAAAAACGGATAAACAGTATGAATATGAACACAAAACAATCAGGTAAAACAAATATGGAAGACAATAATAAAAAAGAGTGGACAACACCCGAGCTTCAAACCCTGGACGTTCAGGAAACAGCGCAGTTGCCTCCTCCTGAACCGTCACAAAGTTGAATTGAATCTTGACAAGGGCAGTGCGCGAGAGTGTTCTGCCCTTCTTTATTGAAAGGGAAAATGATTGGTTTGATCCTTCCTAATTTCCAACCTTGCGAATACGAAAGGCGCTGGCAGGGTTTTCAACGAGCAGCTGATATATCTCCTACCCCGAAAAGCCTGCTTCTGCCAGCTCCGGAATCAAATATTCAAAAAGATCTGTGTAGCCACGAAACTCCCCGCCGTTTTCCTCATCAGGTTTGTACCATCCGGCATCGTGAGAAATCAGTACACGGTTTACCAATCCTGCTTGCCTCAATTGATCCAGGCTTTCGGAGATATACCGCTTTCTACCAATAGTTCGATCTGCTCCATGGCAGGAATATCACTTATAGTGTACGATGCGATAAACCATCCCGGTTTTATTATGAGTTTTGATGGCCGCCGTCACAATCATCCGATGAAAATCAGAATGAGGTTCTTACTCTGCAACAGAAATTTTTATGAACCCGGGACGTACTCCACTGCCGTAAATATTCGACTGAAACTCCTCAATCCATCGCTGTGAAAGTTCATCGGACGTTTTATTATATGTATGATCGGGCATAAAGCGATTGTCAACCGCTCCATAATAACCGGTATTGGTAAGAACCTGAATACCAGAAAGTCGTGATAACTTCTGCAAAATCAATGGATCACGTCAGAGGCATGCGGGTGTAAACTCGATGATACTTTTCCCATCCTCAGGAAATAGTCTGATTGGTGTTTCTCTTTTGAGTTCTTAAAAAGACAACGATCTGACCTATCAGATCACAACCACTTAAAACCCGTTACAGTCACATAATTAAAGAGCTAGGAAAAATATGAACGGTCAACACAGGATTTTATAAGAATAAAGGGATTGTAAACATCGATGTTGGATTACGCTTAGTGATAATCTTACCCATAAATCTGACTCCATTAATACCCATGGACCCTGACTCCACTCGAAAGAAATACAGCTCCTCCGGGTTTCACTCTCTGTTCAAATTCTTCTGCATCCGGTGTGACTATAAAGAATATCAAAAAGCCATTCTCTCCTCTTAAATCTGACTCCATTAAAACTCTGCGGCTACTCTCTACGAGAATTTCTTCGAGCTCTCTTTGGGATTCAATAAAGTGACCTCTGGGAATAAATTGGTCTTCCGTAAAAAAATTCCCCCCGGGAATAATGTTGTCACCTGATAGAAAGTCACCCTGAGGGCGTATCCGCTCACCTGAAATACGGTTATGAGTCCGACTTACAACGCGGCCATTTTTATCAACGACCATAACGGTAAGACGGTCAGCAAATTTAGCTCTTCCGGGTCTTTTCCGAAGATAGCTATTATTGGCTACCCATTCTCCAAATTCCCGACCACTGATTCCGCGCTCATCCACTTCTTTCACCATTCTCTCATAGGCATTTTGGTCTACTTCAACCGAATACTCTATAACCTCTTCATTTTCATCCCATTCTTGCGCGACTGCTTCAAACGTTAGAAATGTCAAAAGACTGATTAGCGTACCTAGTATGATCATTCTTTTTTTCATATTGACTCCTGATTGTTTGGTTCATTTAGTATTGACAGACAGGACAAAAACCGAAAGAAAGCTCCTGCCTATTATATATGCGTCAATTTTTGCTAAAACTTGTCAAATTGAGAATGGTGCCAAAAGGGATATTCCACTTTTGATTCCTGTGTGTGGAGTAAAAGGGTAAGAGATCCACTGTCATGCTGATCCTGAGCCGAGATAGAGCCACTGGCTGTGTATTGATTCAAATGCATGAAAATCTCCCAATAGTGATGTTATAGAGAGACATGATTTAATACTTATAATATCCCATTTGAAGAACCGGGCTTCTGCCCGGAAGCATAAGCGACAGAGTGAATCAGGTCGTTATTCATTCACCTAGGCTGAAGGATGCCTGATAGGTTCGGTAAAGCCGTGTACTTTACTCAGTTGGCTTGGATTCGTATTTTTATGCATTATTCAACTATAAAACTAAGCCCAGCCCCATTTTCACTTTCTGGAACAACGGCTTCTTCATCAAGAATTCCTTGATGTGTGTAACTGGCCACTTCTTCTCCGTCGACAAGTATTCGAAGGGTGATATTATTTGTATGATCAGTTTGGCCAACCATATTAATTGTGGCACCCCCTGGAGCGGTAATTATTTGAGATGTTGACCATGGTAAGGATATATCATCTGAAGATACATAGCCGTATTCCAAACAGCCTTCCTCATTCTCTCTGGGTTCCAAGAAATTGTACGTAATCGAAAACTCTAAGTCATTTTCAAGTTTCTCATAACTCCCCGATGCTTCCACGGTAAATTCGTATACATCATCATCACTGAGATCTCCATTAAAGCAGCTCTTCTCTTCATCTCTCACGTACACTCTTGCATAATCAGAGCGGGTTGGCTCGAGCCCTTCTCGCGGCCCGGTTTCAGTAATAGACTCGGCTGTCACAGTAAAATCTCCCAGTTTTTCAGGGGGATAGTAGGTTACATGGTTTGCGACATCATCATGAATTTCGAAATAGCCCTCATCTGCGCTCCAGGATAGCGTTGGATCGACTGCATTCTCAACGGTAGCTGTTAAATCCACAGCTTCTCCATTTTTTACCTCTTCCAAAAGCAGAGTTGTGCTTTCGGGATTAACCTCTATCTGAATGGGATCTACCGAAATTCTTTGGTTTGAAACAGGATTGGTAGGAAACCCGAACTGTTCTGCAATTGCTTCAACTCTAAGCTCAGATTCACCCGCCTTCAGTGGATAAAACCCATTCGTATTTTCAACACAGGAAGAGCAGAACGCTAAAACGGGTGGACTGCCGTCCCACGAGTCAAGGAAATTGAACTCCCACTCAAAGTAATTTCTTTCATTTGCGCGATCGATGTCGACATCAGTAGTCCAAGTGTTTTTTTCGTATGCAACGAAGCCACTTTCATCATACCCTCCTACAATTGCTAAATTCATTTCGGCAAATGTTTCGAAAATGATTTGATTAACCTCTCCGATCTTATCTTTTACAAAATTATTATCCAATACTTTTCCGGTACCAATAAATCCAATCACGTCTGAAGCCGAAAGCTCAAAGTTTCTGCTTTCAACCGTCATAAAATTTTCCCACTTTGCAGTCTTTTCACTGTCTTCATTGAACGAAGACTCTGTTGCAAATAACTCGAATGATACCAGCTTTGACGGCAATAAGTCAGACAATGCCTCCGTCACAAACAGGGTGGTTGATATCACAGTTGTTGCATAACCGGCGGCCGCTCCGATGGGTACAGTTGCAGGGGACCCCGCACCTGCAGTTCCCACCGTAGCAAGCCCTGCGATGACTGAAACAAGACCGGTTGTTAATGCACCGGCCTGTAGTGCAGCACCTTTAAACCCAGTGACCAAATCTTCCGCTTCTCTTTGTGATTTCATTAGCTTTGAAATATAAGCGGGAGGTTCAAGTACCACTTCATTCCCGCTAACGGAGGCACTTTTTTGAAGCGAGTCTTCTGCTCTCGGAAGTTCATTTAGAATTGAAGAAATAGATGACAAATACTCATTCAAATATTGACTGATATTCGAACTGGCTAATAGTGCGTCCAGCACCTCTTTCTGCTCTGTAGTGAGAGGTTCTCCATCTAGCAGCGGGGCGGTACCGTTTGTAATGGATGTTAGATCATTTTCGAATAGATTCGATTCAAGAGCATGATGCGCCATTAAAAAAGGTATGGCTACAGGTTCTACATCCTCCGTCCGTAACCCAAGCAATTCATCAGAGTCGTAACCAAACTCCCCGAGAACTTCCTTGAGCCGGTTGCCATACGATTCAATAAATTCTTCAGTAGCGCGCGGACTTGGGGTCAGAGCCTCAATTGTAAACGTAATATTTTGACATGAAAATTCTTCATTCTCCTGCACAATCTCAATGGCAACCTCTCCTCCATCCATCTGATTTGTCGGGTGTAAGGGGACAGCAAAATCTGCCTGCTCATTAGAAAAATCGGCAAAGAACACAATGGGAACCTCCACTTCGGGATTATCTGGATCTCGAACCCAAGCTACGGCCTCTTCTCCAAAATCTGCTGTAAACCCCTGAACAGATACGATATCCGTAGGCTGTGCTGAGTTTGAGGAGAGCGTTATATTTTCACACGCCTGGTTCACCTCCGGATCCGGGTCATTGTCTGGAATATCGTCGTCCATACCGGAGGAGGGGGAGTCTGAACAATGAATAGAGATCAATGCAATGAAAAAAAGTAGTAGTGTTCCGAGAATTATTCGTTTCATGAATTTTGAAATAAATCCTGGTTACCGGTTTCTCTGAGAATACATGTGATGGTAGCGGGATACACCTGTCTTACTTTACTATGCGAAAAAAGGGAAGTACTTTTTCCACATCCCCATCCCGGTTCCAACGGTGAGACCCGGTACTGTCGGCGCCAATCCAGTCAACAAGAACATGTTATGACTCAGGGTTACACCCAAATAATCCGGGTTTATATAGCCACTATGATCAGTATTTTTATCGTCTGAACTATTCTGACATAAAATGAGAATCAGAAAGACCCAATCGTTATTGTTTTAACAACTACTCTTTTCGCTTGTTGAGTTTTTTTGGTTCAAATAGCACTCTTTTCAAATAAACATGTTAACATCCTACCCCCTCTTTTAAAAAAGCGGGAAGCGGAGTTCAAACACCCCGACAGGTGAAGTAAAAATCTATCGTTGGCATGCTGCTTTCCGGCTGCAATCATATTCACAAATAAAAAATTCACTTTTTCACTCTACCAGTGCACTGCTAAAATATGATCCAAATGATCCCATCGGTTACTACACGCAATCACGGGCCACGCGCTCGTCCCAGCTTTTACTGAAAAACCGGTGTCCGTTTTTATAGGCATCCAGTTCTGCACGAATACGAAAGTGTGTTTTGCTTGAGGTTAGAACAGTCCTCGTGCGGGTTTGTACATGCCAATCGTCCCGCCTGTACCCGCGATGAGTGATCACCTCCCCACGGGGAGATTCATGATCATTAGCCACAGTAGTATACAGTTCAGTTGTCCTGTTCTCTATTTCAAGATTGATATCCTCTATTCGTCGGGTTCCGCTGTTTCTGATGACTTTCAGCGTGGAAGAGTTTTTTCCGAGATTTCTCTGAACAATCCAGTTGTTTTCCGGTGATTCCACGACGGTAGTTTCAACACCTGGCGCGCCCTCCGGGTCCCTGAACGATATTCTGCCATCAATTTTGGGAATACTAGTCCGCTCAGGCAGTCTCAGGGAAGAACCCCGGTGGTGAAGGGTTAGAGTAACAGGTTCTGGAGAGGGCCATGACAAAGGCCAGTAGGATGTGGATATAGAAACCCTGATTCGGTGGCCTGTCGGGAAATTGTGGGCAATACCATTTAGCTCAATACTGACGCTGTACGTTTTATTAGGCTTTAACAGTTCGGGCTCTTCATGGCCGTTTCGATGCGTGAGGTTTAAAATACCAAAAGTTACGCGGGTGGTTTCTCCATTTGGGGCCACATCCGATAATCGTACAGCCGCCATGGCCACCGGTTTATTTACGGAAAATTCCAAGTTAAAGACCGGGGAGCCCAGAATATCAATTGGTTTTTCCAGCCTGTTCGTTTCAAACACCAGGGATCCCCCGTCTTCCTCCCGCTGATCGCCGGGAAGATCCGGCATGGTTCCGTATGAGCACCATTTTCCGGCAAATAGTCCTACTGTAAGCGGGGATTGAACCAGGTTGATATCACACTCATCCGTAGCCGGTTTATTTGTAACTAGCTTGTGCCCGCTGGTTACGTTAAACGTTGTTTCCTGAATGTTTCCAGAAGGCCAGCTCTCTTCACCCACCCAGTGTCCTTCACGCTCTTTATAACTGGTGTGGGGAGGCATGTAGTCCTGCATCCAGGCGCGCAGCATCGGTTCGTCCATAATACCGGTCTCAATACCTTTTAGCCATCTGTCCCACCATCGCAGCGATTCCTGCAAAAAACCAATAGCCGGGCCCGGTTTTCCTTGATGTGGATAGGCGTGTCCCCATGGGCCAATCAACCCGAGTCTTGGCACATTAAGTCCATCAAGTAATCGGAAAACGGAATTGGAATATCCATCCGCCCAACCGCTAACAGCCAGGACAGGGCACTCTATATCACTGAAATTTTCGTTTACGGAGCCGTGCTTCCAATAGTCATCTTTACGCTGATGATTCAGCCAGGTTTTAATCCAGGGCTCACAACTTTCAAGGCGCTCTATCCACATATCTTCCCAGCTTTCACCAACCAGCTCAGGATCCGGCGGACACGCGGAGCGATCGAACATGGTGGAGGCCCAGGATAAATTATCGCCCAGCAGGCATCCGCCCATGTAGTGAACATCATCTGAATAACGATCATCCGTAGAGCAAACGGTGATCACGGCTTTCAAGGCGGGTGGCTTGAGGGATGCTATTTGCAATCCATTGAATCCGCCCCAGGAGATACCGATCATGCCAATTTTTCCGCTGCACCATTCCTGGTTTGATATCCATTCAATGGCTTCCATTCCGTCTTCCAGTTCGCGCATCAAATACTCATCCTTTAAAAGTCCTTCAGATTCACCGCTGCCGCGCATATCTATCCGAAGACAGGCATATCCGTGCCCGGCAAAATAATGGTGCATTACATTATCGTAGGGGCGGGTATGGTCTCTTTTTCGATAGGGAATGTACTCCATGATGGCCGGTACCGGCTTCTCAGGTGCCGACTCAGGCATCCAGATACGGGCACCCAGCCTTGTGCCATCTTTCATCGGTATCCATACATTCTCTTCTTCAATTACATTCTGCGGAAATGACGAAACCTCATTAAAATTCGAATCCATATTACTCTTCAGAGTCAATTTTAAAATTTAGCATCTCAAAGCAGCGTTCTCTTTTCTCATAGAGTTCATCCTTTGTCTGTGCACCCAGATAAACAGAAGCCAATTTATAACTGTAGCTGTCCTGATCGTAAAGTTCAGATAACCTCGTTTCCTCTTCGACCCAGATTTTAATTCTCATGTCCGGAATTTTATCACGTATCTTCTCAAGTTCATCCTCCGAGGGGATATTGGTGACTGCCCCATCTTTAAAAACCCGGTAGTAAAATTTAGCCGCAACATCGAATTTCCCCTCATTGTGCGGGAATTCCGGTTTTTTGTTGAGGGCGACCTCTACAAGAGGTTTATGATTGGGAGCGCCGTCTACCTTGTTGAAAGAGTCGGAGTGAGATTGAGAAATTCTAGGATTGATTTCCAATAAGCGAATATCGTCGTTTTCCTCATCGTAGAAATACTCAATATTAAAAGAACCGTTATTGTAGCCAATACCTTTAAGAAGAGCTTTAGACATCTGCTTCATCTCATTGATAACATTTTGACTCAATGAAGATGGATATTCATAACTGAAAAAAGTTTCATGCTTGGGGTGGCGCAGGGAATCAAAAACTCCTGTAAATCCGACCTGCTCGTCAAAAACATACCCTTCAACAGTACACTGTTTTCCGGAAATCGTTTCTTCGGCGAGGCAGTAATATCCGTCAATGCCTTTTATGGTTTCGGGAATGTCGGTTTGTTTGAGAACATAATTAAACGGATCAGCAAAGCGGTGTATTCCTTTTTTGATATCGGTGATGGCTTCATCAAACTCTTCCTTGTCATGTACTTTAAAGCAAAGCTGAGAAGCAAATGAAACCATCGGCTTTAGCCAGAACGGAAAGTCGATCTCAACGCTGTTCAGTGGTTGATCTCCGAATGGGTCAATCAGATTAAAATCCGGCACTGCATTCGGCAGTATTTTTTTCTGTTCCGAGCGGCTCAGAAATTTGTGTTCACTCTTAATCAGGGCATCCAGTGGGAGGCACGGCAGATTATAGTGGCGGGCTACCAATGGGGTGAGGCAGGTGACCGGAAAATTCCAAAAACCAACGACGGCATCAGGTGAAATATCCAGTGTATCAATGACAGATATCGCTTCCTCCAGCAAGTTCTGCATAGAATACTTTTCCCGATGCTGTAGATCAGAAACATCCAGTATTGGATAGTATTCGTAATCCTCTGCTTCTTTAAATGCATTAAGCATCTCGAGGTTGAAATCATCAATTCCTATTACACAAATATGTTTCTTCAAAACTGTACTATGTGTTTATGTTGATATTTATCAAACCTGCAGGGTTCGCAAGCCGTGAAAAAAGTCGGCTCTCTTTCCGTCATTCAAATACTTGCAAAATTCACTAATTGGTTTTCTGTTTACACTTTCATCTTTTACAAACGGCTCTATTTCATTTATAATCCAAAAGGATACGTTACCGGAACGCCTTCCTCTTTTTTTCGCTGGGGTAGCGGGTTTATGGCCCTGGTTCTATCAAACCAGATATATTCATCAAATTGATTTGGTAAAGACGCTTGAAAATAGTGACTCTGCATCTCTGTTTGAGGGCGGTAAATAACGCCAATCGCTCGTTCGAGCCTGCTCTCCTCAAGTTTCCCGGTTAATTCTTCGTGCCCTTCTTTGTGTAACGGAAGCATGAAAGAATCATGTCCGACCTGATGCATCAGGTTTTCCAGTGTTTCTGTGGGCGAGGGACGAACTTTCATTACATTCATTTTGCCACCCCAGTTATGAGCTGCAGCTACTGTACCATGATCGGTCCCAAAACCGATGTTAAAGGCATTCTCCCCAAATTCTTCTTTTGCAAGCTGACCAATGTTATGCTCTCCCCGGGCTCCCATCTCTGTGGCACTTGCGTTTCCCACATGAGAGTTATGAGCCCAAACAACGGCCCTGGCATCTTCTCCTCTGTGATCCATCAACGACTTCAATGTATCGAACATATGGCTGTCCCGAAGGTTCCAGCTGGACTGAGCCCCCAGATACATGCTGCGATAATATTTTTCAGCATTCGTTACCAACCGTGCATTTTGAAGGGCATCAAAGTAGCGGGTTCCGTCTTTTTCGGCCGCCTCAACACGATGAGTTAAAATTTTGTAGAGCATGTCGGTAACATCCTTCTCACACTTTTTATACTGATCACTCATGGCTGCTGCACCGTACCGGGCCGGATCATTTTCATAGGGTAAAAGACACCCATACCGGTTACGTGCTGTTTCGGCAAGTGACGGATCAATGTCTTCCAGATAGTCAATAATGGCTTTGATGGAGGAAAACATACTGTAGAAATCAAGGCCGTAAACACCGGTTTTCTCGTCTTTCCCGGACCTATTCTCGTTGTAATTTTTTAACCATTTAACAAAGCGAAGTACTTCACCATTATTCCACATCCATGTAGGAAATCGGGTAAAGGGTTCATCTTCCGGAAGGGAGATATCTGTGTTCCTTACAAATCGATCAATATGCGCTGCGTCGGGCCAGTCGGCTTCGAGCGATACAATATTGAACCCTTTCTTTTCAATAAGTTCTCGTGTTATCTGCTCCCGCAACCGGTAAAATTCGGATGTACCGTGTGTGGCTTCTCCAATTAAAACGACTTTGGCATCACCAATTCGCTCAAGAAGAGATGAAAGGTCCGCGCTTTCAGGGTTATTGAAGGGTTCGGCTGCGTCTTCAATAAGTTCTGTAATGTTCTTCTTTTTCTTTTGTGGCGACACCTCTTTTGCATCGCGGTTCAGCCATCCGCCCGTACCAATAAGTGGTACAAACTGGACTCTGCCCAAATCTTTTTTCTCAAACCCGTCATCCCTTTTGGTTGTCAAAACGAGTCGCTGTGTCCTGATTTCTGAACCAACCGGTATAATCAGCCGCCCCCCCTCAGCCAGCTGTTCTTTCAGGTCTTCAGGGATTTTGGGTCCGCCTGCCGCAACATTTATTGCGTCGAACGGAGCATGTTCGGGCCAGCCTTCGGTGCCATCTCCATGCAGAACGTATATATTATCATACCCGAGCCGATCGAAGCGTTTGCTTGCCGCCTCGGCAAGTGTTTTATGTCGTTCAATAGTGTAAACCTCTTTCCCGAGCTCACTCATCACTGCGGCTGCGTAGCCCGAGCCTGTACCCACATCCAGCACAATATCATTTTCCCCTATACTCAGTATTTCTGCGGCCAGAGCGACTATGTAGGGCTGTGAAATGGTCTGTTCTTCTTCGATTGGCAGCGGGGCATCTTTGTAAGCAAATTCAACAAGATTTTTTGCAATAAATTCTTCTCTTGGAACTTCCTTCATGGCATTCAGCACTCTTTCATCTTTAATTCCTCTTGCCTTGAGCTGCCGTTCTATCATCTCTTCTTTTTGATTTAATGACTCACTCATCTTTTTATTTTTTAAAGTTACAATATCAACTCTCTTCCTTCATCAACAAAAGCGTATTTACAATCGTTTAATAGCATCCGGCTAATGAATTTACGCACATAAGTATGGTTCTCAATAAATCAATATTTGAATATGTGCTGGCATAATTATTTATTCAAATATGGTCTGCTGAAAAATGCAGGAGCCGTGCGTGCGAGAAGAGAAGCTGCCAGGCTCACGTGGTTAATATTCTGATGGTTCCGGTAAGCGGTATACTCCCTGTTTTGTCTTTCACTCCAAAAGTTTTCAATATCATCTGCAAGGTTGAGATATTCGTCAAGTAGTTCAGCATCTGCTCTGTTCTTGGTAAGTTTACCTCGATAGCTTTCTATCACCCGCAATCCAAGCGAAAGACCGCACTCCCGGAAAGCGAGCCGAAATTTAGCCGATGAAGCAAGGCCAGCCTGACTTACAAAAGCATCCAGTCCGTTCAGGGCGTCCCTGTATAATTTTTGAGGATGTACTGATTCCGGCAGATCTGTGTGGCTTTCCAGCTCGGCGGAGCGAACAGTATTCAATAATAGCCCGCCCAAACCAAGCGGATCTGTCGTCTTCCAGTTTTTTCCTTTGCAAATCGCCTCAAGATTTTCAAGATACTCTGTAAAATCACGTTTGTCTGAGGCCATCATTTTACATTCGAGAGCGGTCAGATAACCATCCAGTGGATCGTGAGCCCCCATGGATGGAACCAGCGGGTAGGTGAGGTCAATACTCATTTTCCAGTACAGTTGCTGCTGGTTGCCTTCTTGATTAAGAAAATGTCTGCCGGCAAGGCTCAGTTCTGCAGCATGTTTTATATACTCTTGATTCCCCAGATAGTCTGCCGCCTGCAGCAACGCATGTATCCAGCGTGTGTGATAGTGGTAATACTGCCCGTCCCTGTCCCACTCTTTGTTTGAATCAAATGGCTCTGATTCTTTCCGCTCCGGCTGGCTTTTTCCAATTCTGAGACCATTAACGGTCGGATGCTGTTGGCCCTCTTTTTCGGGTAGTGAACTGATCCACCCGCTTCGGGAGTCGTCAGGAGAGAAGCGCCCTAGCGTGTAGTGTACACTTTCGATTAATTGCCTTGCAAGCTCTTTACATCTCTGGTCATCAAAATAGGATGCAAGGGCGAGGAAATTATGAACAGCGAAAGCATCTGTCCAGAGATATCGATCTTGATCTGCTTCTTTACTGCCTCTGAGCCCGGTTTGCTCTGCAAATTCCCCCATTAATATTTTTGCCAATTTTGCTGAATCGTCTCCTGAAGTTTTCATACCTCACTCCATTTTCATTAATCACTGTTCTCATAGTTTTCTGCCCTGGCAACGGCCTTTATCACCTTTAAAACACTGTCTGGTGAAAGTGAGATAGAATCAACACCTGCTTTGACCAAAAATTCTGCAAAGTCTGGATTATTACTGGGCGCCTCCCCACAAAGGCCAACAGGCCGCCCCGATTTATGTGCTTTCTCAATAAGAGTGCTGATGAGTTCTTTAACGGACGCCTGGCTTTCGTCAAATAGTTCTGTAAGCTGTTCAGCATCCCTGCTTATTCCAAGCGTTAGCTGGGTAAGGTCGTTGGACCCGATAGAAAAGCCATCAAACCGTTCAGCATAATCTTCAGCCTGGATGATATTTGTCGGCAATTCGGCCATCACATAAATTTTAAGACCATTTTCACCGCGAACCAGTCCATTCTCCTTCATAATCTCCAATACCCTGTCACCTTCCTCCGGAGTCC
>Ga0102938_10003167_pt1 | contig 12311 bp, 8 predicted proteins | sample SalPonR2_B_D2_MG_FD_84516 | JGI IMG/M metagenome (GOLD analysis project Ga0102938, IMG submission 84516) | Salt pond soil microbial communities from South San Francisco under conditions of wetland restoration - Salt Pond MetaG R2_B_D2_MG | ecosystem: Environmental > Aquatic > Marine > Intertidal... | reverse complement strand
GCACAGCCTCGAGCAGTGTCTTCACCACTTCCTTGAGTGCCTCATCGATCACCACGCTGCCGTCCCAGTCCATGAACAGTTGCATGTCCGCGGGCAGCGTTTCGCGAATTCGGGGGAGGGCCGCGTGAACGTTGCGCGAAACATCCAGCGGATTGGCATCAGGCGTGGGCGTTATCGACATGAACACGGCGTCGCGACCGCTCGACTGGGTTTTCAGTTGCGTGGTTTCGGCAGACAGCTCGACGCTCGCGACGTCACCGAGGCGTACCCGCTCCTCGCCCTCCTGGCGCACAACCAGCGCTTCGAAATCTGACGCGCTCTGCATATCGGTGCGGGCATCAACGGTTGCCTGTACCAGGTCGCTCTGGGTTGAACCCGTGGTGGAGATGTAGTTATCGCGCTCGATTGCCGCGCTGACATCACTCGCTGTTACACCGAAAGCCGCCATGCGCACCGGGTCGAGCCAGACCCGCATAGCCAGGAAACGGCCAAATATGCGCGCACGGCCCACGCCGTCGAGTGTGGCCAGTTCGGGCTGTACATTGCGTACCAGGTAGTCGGTGATCTGGTAGGGGGTCATCTGGTCGCTGTAGAACGCCAGGTACATCATGGCATCGCCGCCCCGCGCGTTGGTGATCACGGGATCCTCGATCTCGCGCGGTAACTCGCCGCGCGCCTCGTTGACCTTCGCGATCACCTCGGTGAGCACGGCGCTGGAATCCTCGTCGAGACGCACATGCACCTCAATGGAGGATTCCCCGGGATTACTGGTCGACGTGATGTAGTCGATGCCCCGCGCACCGGCGATGCTGATCTGCAGGGGCGTGGTGACAAAGCCCTGAACAGCGCGTGCACTGGCGCCGGGGTAGAGCGTGTCGACATAAATGACGCTGCGCTCTATCTCCGGAAACTCGCGCACGTCTACCCGCGACAGCGAGCTCAGGCCCAGCAGCAGGATCAGGCAGCTTACGACAATAGCCAGCACCGGTCGCTGGATAAACCTGTCGGTAAAGGAGGTCGGCATCTAGAAATCCTTCAGGTCGTCGATGACCACGCGTGCGCCGCGGTACAGTTTGTTCTGCCCCACGATCACGATCCATTCGCCTCCCAGCAGGCCGTCGGTGATGGCGATTTCCCCGTCACGTGAAATGCCCGTTTTTACCACGCGGGGTTGCGCGTTGGTTTCTCCGCGACCCTGCAGCAGCACCCAGACGGTACTGCCGTGCATGGAATAGGCTACGGCGGTTTCCGGCACTGTGACCACTTCGCGCGGTTGCTCAAGATCGACGACCGCCCGCGCAAACATGCCGGGCAGCAGGCCGTCGCTGTCGTCGAGCCGCGCACGCAGCAGCAGGTTGCGCGTACCGGCATCGACCTTGGCATCCACAGCTTCGAGCGTTGCGGCGAAGGCCCTTTCGGGGAAGGCGTCGGTGAATACGGTTACCCGGAGGCCCGGGCGCAAGCTTGGTGCGTGTCGGGCGGGCACGGCAAAGTCGAGCTCCAGTTGGCTGAGGTCCTGGAGGGTGGTGATCGGCGTGCCCGGCTCGACGTAATCGCCGACGCGCACGCGCATGATGCCCGTGGTTCCGGAGAAGGGCGCGGTGATGCGCTTGTTCTCCAGTCGTGCTTCCGTTTCCGCCAGTTGTGCCGTGGCGCTGTCGAGATCTGCCTGTGAACGGTCAAACTGACTCTGGGGTATGGATTTTTGCTTGATGAGGCGCGCGTCGCGCTCGAACAGCAAGCGCGCAAGTTTCAGATTGGCCTGCTGGCGCTCAAGGCTCGCCTGCTCGACCTTGTCGTTCAGAGTGACCAGTAACTGTCCCGCGGTCACCTGCGCTCCCGAGTCCACGGCTACCGCTATCACTTCGCCGCTGGTCTCCGTGCTCAACTCCACTCCGCGTCGCGCGCGAATCGTGCCGACCGCCTCCAGGCGGGTTGGCCAGGTGGCGTTTTTCGCAGTGGCTGCGGCGATGGTGATGGGCGGGGGGGTGAAATCGGATGCCGCGAGCGTCGAATACTTGTTGTACAGGTAGGCTGCGATGCTGCCGAAGATCGCAATCAACAGCAGGCTGACGTACAGGTATGCGCGCAAGGAACGGCCCTTCCAGTTGTGGTGGTGGGGCAGCGGTGGCGCTACTGCCTACAATCGATTGCGCCATTGTATGGATTTTGCGGGTCTAGCGCACCCCTCCGAAACGGCCCGCCTCAGCTAATCCGGGCATTTCGGGGCCGGTCCGTGGAGGGTCGCGGGAGCCCAGCGCTCAAGGCGCCGCACCGTGCGCGACGAAACCCGTAACGCGCTATTGATGCGCGTCAAGGGTCCGGCGCTCCCACTACAAATCGCTGGGAGTCGTGCCGGATTTCCCTTATCCTTGAGGTCAGTGCATGTTCTGCGGCGAACACAGGAGAGGTTGTCCCGTGATGAAGACACGCAAACTTACCCGGCTCGAGAAACAGATGGAAGCCGCTGTGTCCTATCAGGAATGGGCCGATGCAGCGCAGGCACACGATGAAGTCAGCGGACAAAAACGCTGGCGCGAAATAGACCAGACCACCCAGTATGACTACACCCAGATACGGCTGCGCCTGGACCGCATTCGCAGCCTGCGGGCCCGCCATGACCACCAGGGCCTGCTGTTTACGCTGAACGAGGGCATCCACGGCAACATGGGGGGCATGGGTAACCCGGCACTGTTCACGCGCGCCCGGTTCGGCACCAAACGCCTCATCGAGCAGTACATTGACGAAATAGACGATGCACTGCGCTTTCTGGCGGAACTCGATTCCGATGAAATCGACGTGCAGGAAAAGCTCGATTTTTTTTACCGTGCCAACGTCTGTTTCGGACGTTCCGCCCTGATGCTCAGCGGCGGCGGCGTCCTGGGTTTCTACCATCTCGGCGTGGTTAAAACGCTACTGGAGCAGGACGTACTGCCGCGGGTGATTTCCGGGTCCAGCGCCGGCGCGCTAGTGGCCGGCGTTCTGGGCACGCACACGGATACGGAACTGGAGAAGTTCTATGATCCCGCCAACCTGCTGTTTGAGGCAGAGCGCGAGGCGAGCGTGCTGTCGCGCATGTTTTTCGGGACCAACCCACAGATCGATGTGGGCGACCTGGAAAAACTGGTGGCGCGCCTGATTCCCGACATGACCTTCCAGGAAGCGTATGAAAAAACCGGCCGCCAGATCAGTATCCCGGTGGCGCCGGCAGAGTTGCACCAGCGTTCGCGGCTGCTGAATGCGGTAACCTCGCCCAACGTCTATGTGCGCTCTGCGGTGATGGCATCCTGCGCCGTACCCGGCGTGTTCCCACCGGTTATGTTGATGGCCAAGAACGTACACGAGGAGCCGCAGCCCTATCTGCCGACCCGGCGCTGGGTAGATGGTTCGATAGCGGATGACCTGCCGGCGAAGCGCTTGCAGCGTTTGTACAGCACCAACCATTTCATCGTCAGTATGGTGAACCCGATCGTCGTGCCTTTCATCAAGCGTCGTGGTCAACCGAGCCCGGTACGCCAGGCTATCAGCAGCCTTGGCGTGGGAGTTGGCCGTGAACTGCTGAACTTCTACCGCGGTATCGTGCAACAACGCAGCGATACCTGGCCCCGATTCAACATGTTTATCAGCAGCGTGCATGGCCTGCTGGACCAGAACTACCGCGGTGATATCAATATCGTTCCGAGTTTTCGCTGGTACAACCCGGCCAAGTTGCTCTCACATTTATCGGAGAAAGATTTGATCGCGCTGATGCAGAATGGCGAGCGCTCCACGTTCCCGCGAGTGGAGGCCATTCGGATCTGCACCCGGATCAGCCGTACCATGGAGGAGATTCTGCTGCGCTTTGAACAGGGCGATCTGCGTCCGGATGATTCGCAGTATCATCGACCGCGCTCCTCGCGGCGCCGCCCGCCGCCCAACCGGGCCGACCGTGAGGCGCTGCGCGAACAACGGGCACTGCCGGAGCAGGCCGCGCCGGTGTCCAGAAGCAGCAAAAAGCCGGCCGCCAGGACAAAACGCAAGCGCGTGGCCGTTAAACAATCCGGGACGAAGCGGAAGTCGCCGCGCAAGGGCGGGGCGGTTAGCGGCAATGCAGCCGCCTGAGAGCGTTACGCGTAGCGGGCAATGATCTGCTTGCCCAGCGCCATCTGGTGCACCTGGTCGGGTCCGTCGGCCTGTCGGCACCAGCGCGCGTAGTTGAAGGCCTCGGCCATCGGGAAGTCTTCCGTCAGGCCGCCCGCACCATGCATTTGCATACAGCGGTCTATCACTGTCTGTGCCATCAGTGGCACACTGGTTTTGCTCGCGGCGATCATGTCCATGGCACCCTTGGCGCCGACCTCGTCCATCCTGTGCGCGGTTTTCAACACCAGCAGGCGCATCATTTCAATCTCTGAAAAGCAGCGTGCGATGTCTTCGCGCACGGACTGGTGCTGACTCAGTGTACGCCCGAAGGTGGTGCGCGCGTCCACGCGCTTGCACGCCAGCTCCAGTGAACGTTGCGCAGCGCCGATGAGACGCATGCAGTGGTGCATGCGTCCGGGGCCGAGCCTGCCCTGGGCGATTTCAAAGCCCCGGCCCTCGCCCAACAGCACGTTTACCCGCGGTACGCGCACATTGTTGAAACGCAATTCCGCGTGGCCCAGCGGCGCGTCGTCATAGCCCAGCGTGGTAAGCGGGCGCACGAGTTCCAGGCCCGGAGTGTCTTTTGGTACCAGCACCTGCGTTTGCTGTAGATGCCGGTTGGGGTTGTCCGGGTCTGATTTGCCCATGACGATGAATATGCGTGTGCGTTCGTACATCGCCCCGGTAATAAACCACTTGCGACCGTTGAGTACCCATTCATCGCCTTCGGCAACAATGGCGAGTTCGATATTGGTGGCATCCGAGGATGCCACCTGGGGTTCGGTCATGGCGTAGGCCGAACGGATATCTCCCGCCAGCAACGGGGTCAGCCACTCCTCACGCTGCGCGGGTGTGGCGTACTTCATGAACACTTCCATGTTGCCGGTGTCGGGGGCGTTGCAGTTGAATACCTCGGGTGACCACAGTACCCGCCCCATCATCTCAGCCAGCGGCGCGTAGTCCAGGTTGCTCATGCCCCCGTGATCGGAGAATTCCGCCAGTGACGGCGGTATGAACAGGTTCCATAAGCCGCGCGCCTTCGCCTCCTGCTTGAGTTCCTCCATGATCGGCAGGTAGCTGTGGCGGCTGGCAGCCGCGTGCAACTGCTGCGCGTACTGCGCCTCGCGAGGGTAGATGTGCTCATCCATGAAGGCGCCCAGCTGTTGCTGGTAGCGCCGGGATTTCTCGCTGAACGCGAACATAGCCTGGTCCTGTGTTATCGCCCCACCGCTTGAGTGGGGCGATCGTCCTACATGCGCTCGATGATAATCGCGGGCGCCATGCCGCCTGCGGCACACATGGTAATCAAGCCGAGGCTCTGGTCACGGCGTTCCAGTTCGTCCAGTACCGTGCCGATCAGCAGCGAGCCGGTTGCGCCGATGGGATGACCCAGCGCCATTGCACCGCCGTTGACGTTGACTTTGTCACGGTCGAGATCGAGATCGCGGATGAACTTTTCCGCCACGACGGCAAAGGCCTCGTTGATCTCGAACAGGTCGATGTCGTTGATCGTCAGGCCTGCTTTCTCCAGCACTTTTTTCGCCGCCGGAACCGGCGCGTTCAGCATCAACGTGGGGCAGTCGCCCATGTTGCACATGGCGCGAATGCGCGCCCGGGGCTTGAGGCCGTTTGCCCTGGCGTACTCGGGCGACGCGAGCAGCACGGCGCCGGCGCCGTCTACCACACCCGAGGAGTTGCCCGCGTGGTGTACGTGCACGATATCCAGGTCCGGGTACTTTTGCTGCACCATCGAACGATAGGTCGTGCCCGCCTCGTCGAGCGGGTAGTCGGCGATACCGCCAAAGGAGGCCTGCAGTTGGGCGAGGGCCTCGAGCGTGGTCTGCGGGCGCGGAAATTCCTCTTTCTCAAGCGCCAGCGAGCCATCCGTCGAGTACACCGGTATCAGGCTGCGATCAAAATAGCCGTTGTTGATCGCATTCGCCGCGCGCTGCTGTGACACGTAGGCGAGGGCATCCAGGGCGGTGCGATCAATGCCTTCGAGCGTAGCGATAGCGTCCGCGCAGACTCCCTGGTGCGGCTGCGGATGCAGTTCGCGCAGTGCGAGGTTGCCGTTGTCCAGGAATGGCGTTGGCGTGGCACCTTCCTCGCCGTAGGTAGACATCATCTCCGCACCGCCGGCAATCACCAGGTCTTCGGTGCCCGACATCACGCTCATTGCGGCAAAGTTGACCGAGGTGATGCCCGAACCACAGAAACGGTCGAGGGTTACACCGCTGGAGCGGATATCGTAACCCGCCTCCAGCGCCGCCATACGTGCGAGATCGCCCGACTGTCGTCCACGCTGTGAACTGGTGCCGAAAATCACGTCGCCGACCTCGGCGGTATTGATGGCGTTGCGCTCGGCAATAGCCTTCAGCACAGTGGCGCCAAGATGCTGCGGGTGCTGATCGGCGAGGGAGCCCTTGCCCTTCTTGCCAATACCGCGGGGCGTGCGACAGTGATCGATAATCCATGCTTCTGACATTGTTTCTACTCCCTATTTGCCCTTCCAGTTGGGGGCGCGTTTTTCGGCGAAGGCGGTGGCGCCCTCAATGGCATCTTCACTGACGAAAACAGGCATCACCAACTCGCTCTGTTTCTCCCACATGGTCTCGGCTGACCAGTTCTCTGATTCCAGTACAACCTGCTTGCTCACGGCCACGGCGAGTGGGCCATTGGCCACAATGCGTGCCGCGAGCGCTTTGGCCGCGTCAAGCGCGGTGCCCGAGGGCACCACCTCGTTTACCAGGCCGAGCTGCGCGGCCCGGCCGGCATCGATGAAATCACCGGTAAGCGCCATCTCCATGGCAATGCGCTGGGGTATCTGGCGCGGCAGCTTCATCAGGCCACCCGCGGCTGCGGCGAGCCCGCGCTTGACTTCCGGGATGCCGAATTTGGCGTCGTCCGCCGTGACAATCAAGTCACAGGAAATCGCCAGCTCGAGGCCCCCGGCCAGGGCGTAGCCCTCCACGGCGGCGATCAGGGGCTTGCGAGGGCCCCGCTCGGTGAGCCCGGCAAAGCCACGGCCTTCGATCTGCGGGGTTTCACCGCTGACGAAGGCCTTGAGGTCCATGCCGGCGCAAAAAGTGCCGCCGGCGCCGGTGAGTATGGCCACGCGAATATCGTCGTTGCTGTCCAGTTCGTCCATGGCTGCCGCCACGCCTTCGGCGAGGGCCTTGTTGGCCGCGTTCTTTGCCTTGGGCCGGTTCAGCGTGACGACCATCACGCCGTCTGCCACGTCTACCAGTACTTCATCCGCCATTGTGTTGTCCTCTCATGTGGGTGCATCAATGCTATCCGGCGCCGTGTGCCGCCGGGGTGAATCAATCGGTGAGCATCATCCCGAGCGCGGCGAGCTGTTTCACGCCCTCGGCGTTGCTGTGCGCCTCGCTGCTGGATGCGGTGCCAATTTGGGCCCGCTTGACAATGCCCTGGATGATCGCCGCCAGCCGGAACAGCGAAAACACCAGGTAGAAGTTCCAGTTGTCGATGCCGGAGCGCCCTGTGCGCTCGCAGTAGCTGGCGATATACTCTTCATCGGTGGGAATGCCCAGCGAGGGCCGGTCGACACCCGCCAGGCCCATGATGCGCCCATCCCGGGGCAGCATCCAGGCCATGCATTGGTTGGCGAGATCGGCCAGCGGGTTGCCGAGCGTCGACAGCTCCCAGTCGAGCAGGGCGATAACACGCGGCTCGGTGGGATGAAACATCATGTTGTCCAGGCGGTAGTCGCCGTGTACCAGGCTGACGTTGCCGTCATCCTCGGGCATGCGTTCCTCGAGCCACTTCATCAGGCTTTCCATGTCGCCGATGTGCTCGGTTTCAGAGGCGCGGTACTGCTTGCTCCAGCGGTTCAATTGCCGCTCGAAATAGTTGCCGGGTCGGCCGTAGTCGCTGAGGCCCACCGCGTCGATATCCACGTTGTGCAAAGCGGCCAGGGTCTCGTTCATCGCGTCGTAGATGGCGCTGCGTTCGCTGTTGTCGCGCGCCTCCGGCAGCAGGGGATCCCACAGGATGCGACCTTCCATGTATTCCATGACGTAGAACATGGAGCCGATTACGTCATCGTCGGTGCACAACAGGTAGGTGGCCGGCACCGGCACGGGAGTGGACTGCAGGGCACTGATGACGCGGTACTCGCGGTCCACCGCGTGTGCGGACTTCAACAGTTCGCCGGGTGGCTTGCGCCGCAGCACATAGTGCTTGTGCCCCGCGGTCAGCTTGAAGGTGGGGTTGGATTGTCCGCCAGGAAACTTTTCTGCTGTGAGCGGCCCTTCGAGGCCGGGCAGATTCTCCTGCAGGTACTTGCCCAGTGTTGCGGTATCGAGATCCTGAGTTGTCATAGTGTCGTCTTTATTAGCTGCCCTGAAGTCGGCGCGGAGAGCGAGGCAGAGTCTGGAGCGCGTGTGTCCGCTGAACAATGGCAAACCGGGACAAATAAATGTGCCATAACTGACAGGCGCGGTTTGTGCCTGTTCTGCTGCGCAGGTATTCTGCCGCACAGTGTAGCAGGTGGGCAATGCGGCGTAAGCTCAGCCTGCCCCCCCTGAAGATGAGGAAGTGTGCCAGCGTGGTTGAGCCGATTGGGCGAGAGCAGCAACTCCAGGTGTTGCAACGCACCGAGGAATGCGTGCAGCGGGGCGAGGCGTTGCTGGGGCGCCGCGTCCCCCGCATTCCGGTACTGTTCAACCTCTCGGGGACCACGGCGGGCATGTTTTCCCGCCAGGGCAGGCGCTGCCAGATTCGCTATAACCCGTGGATATTCGGCAAATACTTTGGTGCCAACCTGCGTGATACCGTGCCGCACGAGGTCTCGCATTACCTGGTGTACGTGGCCTACGGCGATCGCGGAATCAAACCCCACGGCGCCGAATGGCGCGCGTTCATGCAGGGCTTCGGGGCTGACCCCGGCGTCACCTTCAACCTGGACCTGGAGGGTGTTCCCCAGCGCCGCCAGCGCACTCACCCGTACCAATGTGGTTGCCAGCTCCATGCACTGTCGAGCACCCGGCACAACCGGGTACAGCGCGGACGCGGGCGCTACCAGTGCATCAAATGCAATGGCGTGCTGGTGTACGCACCCGCCTGAGCGGCATTCAGCGAATATCCAGCTCTACCCCACTGAAGCGATGCTCGTCGTCCGGCAGGTTGGTAGCGCCGATGACCGCGCGCTCCGGGCTGACACCGGCCTCATCGACCAGCCAGGTCTTTACGGCGAGAGCGCGCGCCTGGGCGAGCTCTACCAGTTGCGCATCGGTCACGCTGAAGGTCGCCGCGAGTTCCCGCTGTTTCTCGCGGATAGTCATGGTCTCCGCCGCCTCGGCGGCGCTGGGTAGCTGGGCAAAGCGCCGTTCTATGGCCGCGCTCCAGCGCTCGTTTTTGCTGTCCAGCGCCTCGGGTGGAAGGCCCTCTTCCAGCAGTGACTCACGCAGGGCATTCAGTTGCAGGCGTGCGCGATCCTCGTCGGCATCCACCCGCCCATCGAGCGCCAGGCGGATTTTCGGTCGCTGCGCAAGTGCCTCGGCGAGGTCGGCGAGCTTTTGCTGCGTGCCCGCGCCGGGCTCCGTGGAGCCCGGCGGGAACGACAGCAGGTGCAGGTCGGCCTCGGTGCCAACAAGGCTGGCGAGGGCCTTGAAGGGCGCTGTGACGATGCCGGTGAGAGCGCCCACGAAGGCCTTGCTGATCACACTGCCCAGTTCAAAACTCGGGTCATCGACGCTACCGGAAACGGGCACCGACATGTCGATCACGCCGTTGCTGTCGGTCATGATGGCAATGGCCAGTTCGAGCGGCGCGTTGATCGCTTTCTCACTCTCCACCTTTTCTCCCAGCGTGAACTGGTCGAGGCGCAGGTTGTTCTCCCCCCTGAGCTGATCGTTGTCGAGCTTGTAGTCGAGTTCCAGGTCAAGCAGGCCGCTCTTGATCTTGTAGCCCGCGTAGGTACCGGAGTAGGGGCTGAGCAGCGCCATGTCCACCGCCTTGAAGTTGAGCTCCAGGTCGAGCGCCATGGGGTCGGCCAGGGGGCTGGCGGTGCCCGTGAGAGTCACCGGCGCGGTCTCGTTCACCGAGCCCTGAATGTCGACGTCCGCGGCTGTACCCGGAGTGCTGCTGATGCCGTTGATACGGCCGTTGAGTTCTCCGATCACCGCGCGGAAAGTAATGGGAAGAGACTCGTCCATGAAGTCGACCTGGCTGTCGCCGATCAGCACCTGCTCAAGATTGATCGACCATGGCGTGCTTTCCTCCGGGGAGGCCTCCGCGCTGGTATCCGCGTCCGCATCCCCGGTTTCCGGGTCTGTGCCGGCGGTTGTTTCGCCGTTGTCAGCCCTATTTTCCTCTGCCGCCGCCATCTCAGCCTGCCAGATTTTCGAGGCATTGATTGAGCCGTCCTCGTGTATGTGCAGGCGCCCGGTGTAGCCGCTGATCTCCAGCTGCCGCAGCGCCACCGCAGGCGCATCCAGGTCTACTTCCAGGCCATTGGCGCGCACCGCATCCCAGCGCGTGAAGGTGGTTTCCTCGCCTTCCTGCTGTGCTGCAAAATCTGTAATGGCCGCATCCAGCTTGACGTTTACGGGTTGGAAATCACCCAGCGTCAGGTTGCCGTCGAGGCCCAGCCGACCGCCGGTAATTGCGGCATTCAGCGCCTCCGGCAGATTGGGATTGAACCAGGACAGGGGCAGCTCCGACAGCGCATAGCTCAGCTCCGCGCTCCCGGTGTCGAGTGTGGCCTTGCCCTGCAGCTCGAACGCCGCGGTATCGTTGATCGAGAGTGTCAGCCCGAAGGGTGCCTCGCCTGCGAGTGGCCATTGCAGATTGCTGGCCTCGATCGCAATCGGCGTCACCGAGATCAGCGCGGGCTCTGTATACTCCGACCGCCAGTTGACTGCACTGTCGCTGACCTGGAAAGCATCAAGTTGTGCACTCCACTGCGGCGTGTCGCTGTCTTCACCGGCTGCCGGCGGTTCCTCCGTGGCGACGGGCTCGTTCGGGTCGGCGGGGCCGATAATCATCTCTGCGAGGCTGATGCGCGTGCCTTCGCTGAAGCCGCTGGCGGCAAGGCCGTCGATCGCTACACCGCCGATCTGTGCGCTCAGCGTTTCGCTACTGACTTCTATGCCGTCAATGACCAGTTCCCTGAGCGTGATGCTTGTGTCCGGCAGGGCGGATGCGTCGCGCGGCAGAATTGCCAGCTCGCTGAGCTCGAAGCGGCCCGCGTCCACCTGGTAGGAAAGCGGCTCCTGCCAACTGACCCGATACCCGGCTGCGAGGCCGAGCCGGCCGCTTTCCACCTCGAATTTCAACCAGGGCTCCGCCGCCTGCCACAGGGTGTCCATATGGACGTTGGCGATCTGCAGAGTGCCTTCGCTGTATTCGCCCGGGATTGACAGCGTGCCCTCCCAGCGCAGGGTTCCGCCATCCGGCCCCGTGAACTCGAGCAGGTACGGTTTACCTTCTTCGAGCACGGTGGAGAGTTCATGCACGTTAAGGTTCAGGTCCGTCCACTCGCTGCGGTAGGGCGTTTCGCGTGTCAGGTCGCTGACGGCAATCCGCCTGGCGCTGATGTCCACCAGGTGGATGGTCACCCCGGGCGGCGGGCCGCTATCCTCCTCGGGCGCAGTGTCATCGGTCGCTGGCAATAAATCGGAAAAATTGAAACGTTCTTCGCCGGTGCGAACGAGATTGACATCCAGGTCGTGAAGCTTGAGTTCGTCCAGCACAATGCCGGGTTGCCACAGGCTGCCCAGGGACAGGTTCACCGATGAGTCACCGATCGCGACAAAGTGCTCGCCGTCCGGTTCGCTCAGTTTTGCCGAGGCGAGGTCAAGGCTGAGCTTGAACGGGTTGAGAATGACCCAGCGCGTGTCCAGGGTGCGTCCCCAGTTTTTTTCAACGTACCAGCCGGGCAGGATGTTCAGTGCAGGTGTGATGACGAGCAATGTGATGACGTAGTAGGCAGCGAGAATGATCGCCAGTATGCGCAGAGCAGTTCGCACGGGTCTTTCCTTTTCGAGCAGATACAGCCCTAACATACTAGAACACTGGGGAGATTCTGCACAGGGCCTGGCTTGTTGGTTCCACCGGGCGCCATGTGATGCCGATAGTTGCGCGGGGCTTTACCCCGACAGCCCGCGAAGCCAGTGCTGATAGCAAAGCCCGGTTTTCACAACCTGCTCCACAGAAACGCACTT
>Ga0102938_10003165_pt1 | contig 12312 bp, 10 predicted proteins | sample SalPonR2_B_D2_MG_FD_84516 | JGI IMG/M metagenome (GOLD analysis project Ga0102938, IMG submission 84516) | Salt pond soil microbial communities from South San Francisco under conditions of wetland restoration - Salt Pond MetaG R2_B_D2_MG | ecosystem: Environmental > Aquatic > Marine >... | reverse complement strand
CGGTTCATCAACGCGCTGAAGGAGCTCGGTTGCAAGTTCGCCCTGGACGACTTCGGCACGGGCCTGTCGTCTTTCGGCTATCTGAAGCACTTCCCGGTGGATTTCCTGAAGATCGACGGCAGCTTCGTGAAGGAGATCCTGCACGACCCCATCGACCGGGAGATGGTCCGCTCGATCAACGAGATCGGCCATCTCACCGGCAAGCAGACCATCGCCGAGTTTGCCGAGAACGAGGAGATCATCACCATGCTGCGCGGCATGGGCATCGACTATGCCCAGGGCTACGGCGTCTCCGAGCCGAAGCGGGTGCAGCAGAACTTCGCTGCCGAGTCGCTCTAGTCGGTCGCTCCGGTCAGTCGCTCCGGCGCCCTTCGACGGGCGCCTCGTCGGCCGTTGCCGTGCCGAATCGCATCGAGTAATCCACGGCGCGCAGGTGCTTGGTGAGCGCGCCCACCGAAATGAAGTCCACGCCGGTCTCCGCGACGGCCGCCATATCGTCCATCTCGAGCCCGCCCGATGCTTCCAGAGTGGCGCCCGTGGCGCCGTCGCGGGTGATGCGCACGGCCTCGCGCAGGATATCGAGCGGGAAGTTGTCCAGCAGCAGGCGGTCGGCCCCGGCGGCCAGCGCCTCGCGCAGCTCGTCGAGACTCTCGACTTCCACCTCGACCGTCAGCGCCGGGTTGCCGACGCGTGCCCGCGAGACGGCTGCCGCGATGCCGCCGCACGCGATGATGTGGTTTTCCTTGATGAGCACGGCATCGAACAGCCCGATGCGGTGGTTGACCGCGCCGCCGCAGCGCACGGCGTACTTCTGGGCGAGCCTCAGGCCCGGGAGGGTCTTGCGGGTATCGAGTATGCGGCAGCCGGTGTGGGCCACGGCGGCCGCGTAGCGGGCGGCGGCCGTGGCGGTCCCGGAGAGGGTCTGCAGGAAATTCAGGGCCGTGCGCTCGCCGGTCAGGATCGGCCGGGCGGGCCCCTCCAGTGAACAGATCGTCTCGCCCGGCGCCAGCCGGTCGCCGTCGCCGGCCCGCCATTCGATGCGGATAGTCTCGTCCAGCACGGCGAAGACCCGGTCGAACCAGGCGCGGCCGCACAGTATCGCGTCCTCGCGGCAGACCACCGTGGCGCGGGAGCGGGCCTCCGCGCCGATCAGCGCCGCCGTCACGTCGCCGCCGCCGACGTCCTCCGCGAGGGCGGCGTCCACGCTCGCCCGGATGTATGCCGAGAGCCTGTCTTCCTGCATTCCCACTGCCTCCGCGCCGCGCCGGGACGATACGCCAGAGCGTCTCTGGTCACAAGCGTCAACATACGTATAATCCACTATAAATGCATAGTGACCGGCAGCCGCCAGGATTGGACCAGACAGTGATGAACAAGCCGCCGCCGAGACGCCCGGCCTCGCCCTGCGTGAACATCTGCACGCTGGACGAACGGGACGTCTGCACGGGCTGTCTGCGCACCCTCGACGAGATCGGCGCCTGGGCCACGCTCAGCCCGGAGGAGCAATGGCGCGTCGTGGAAGCGCTGCCCGGCCGCGCCGCAATGCGGAGGGCCGGTCCCTGAGATCCCCATGAACGCCGGACGCTCCGCCACCCTTCTGCTCCCGCTCCTGTTGGTCTGCCTCGGCCTGACCGGCTGCACGGCCATGCTGATCGGCGACGGCCAGGGGGCTGGCCAGGCGGACACCGCGACCGAGCGAGCGACGGATACCAGCACCAGTACCGCGGCCGGTCCGGATGCACACACACGATCGAGCGGCGACGCCGAAGTCACCGCCGCGGTGCGTTCCAGACTGGTGGCCGATACGTCGGTGGAGGCGACGGCCATCGACGTGACGACGGCCGCAGGGCGAGTGACGCTGAGCGGCCGGGTGACGAGTTTCGCCGAGCGGGACAGGGCGGGCCGGCTGGCCGCGGCCGTTCCGGGGGTCATGGGGGTGGACAACCGCCTCGCCGTGCAGGCGCGCCGTTAGGAAGTCCGCAAGGGCAATTGAACGACAGCAAAGGAGGTAGAGGGGAAATGGACGTAATCGAAAGAATCAAGCAGCAGATCGGCGACAACCCGATCCTGCTGTACATGAAAGGGACGCCGGACTTCCCGCAGTGCGGTTTCTCGGCGCAGTCGGTGGCAGCACTGAAGGCCTGCGGCAAGGAATTCGCCTACGTGAACATTCTTGAGGATCCGGAACTGCGCGAGGCGCTGAAGAGCTACTCGAACTGGCCGACCTACCCTCAGCTCTACATCCGCGGCGAACTCATCGGCGGCTCGGATATTGCCGTGGAGATGTATCACTCCGGCGAGCTGAAGCAGATGCTCGACGACGTCGCCGCCTGAGGGCGGCGGCGTTCAGCCGCCGGCCAGCGCGTCCCGATATACGCCCTGCACGCGGTTGACGATCTCGCAGAAGAGGTCCGCCGTCCGTTCCGCGTCGTAGGCCGCGGAATGGGCCCGGGATTCGTCCCAGTCCAGCCCCGCCGCAGTGACCGCGCGCGCCAGCACCGTCTGTCCGAAGGCCACACCGCCCAGCGTCGCCGTGTCGAAGCTGGAGAACGGGTGGAACGGGTTGCGCTTCAGGCCCGTGCGCCGCACCGCGGAATTCAGGAAGCTCAGGTCGAAGAAAGCGTTGTGGCCCACCAGCACGGCCCGTGTGCAGCCGGTCTCGCGGATGGCACGCCGCACTTCCCGGAACACCCGCTGCAGGGCGTCGCGTTCGTCGATGGCCGGGCGCAGCGGGTGCCAGGGATCGATGCCGTTGACAGCCAGCGAGGCCGCCTCCAGGTTGGCGCCGTCGAAGGGCTTCACGTGATAACGGTGAGTCTCGCGGCGCTCCATGCGGCCGGCCTCGTCCATCTCCAGCAGCACGGCGGCAATCTCCAGCAGCGCGTCCGTGTCGGCATTGAAGCCGCCCGTTTCGACGTCGACCACGACGGGCAGGAAGCCGCGGAAGCGGTTGGCGATCGGTGCCGGCTCGCTGTGTGCTTTCGTTTTTCCCATGCGGTCAGGCGACGGGCCGGCCGGGCCTCTCGGCCAGATCCAGCAGCAGGCTGAGGGTGTAGCGGACGCCGAAGCCGGTGACCTTCGTGGGCGTATGGCCAAGCCCGCCCTCGTGGCTGGAGGCACTGAGGTCGATGTGGATCCAGGTACTGTGCCGGGGCACGAATTCGCGTAGCAGGGCCGCGGCCATGATGTGGTCGCCGGCGCCCGCCGGCAGGCACTGCTTCAGGTCCGCTACGTCGCTCTTCAGCTCGTCGCGGAACTCGTCGGTGACCGGGAACGGCCAGACCCGCTCGCCACTCTCCTCGCCGGCGCGCTTCAGCAGGGGATGCAGGGGCGGGCGGTTCGTGAATACGCCGCTGTAGCGGGTGGTCAGGGCGCTGATGCAGGTCCCGGTAAGCGTGGCGTAATCGATGATCGTCTCCGCTCCGGCCTCGCCGGCCAGGGCCAGCGTGTCGGCGAGCACCATCCTGCCTTCGGCGTCCGTATGCATCACCTGTATCGTCTTGCCGTTCAGGGCCGTAACGACGTCCTGCTGTTTGTAAGCCCGGGGGCCCGTCCGGTTTTCGGTCAGCGCCAGCCAGCAGTCGACGGCGAACGGCGCCTGCAGCAGCGTCAGGGCTAGCAGGCTGCCGAGGGCAACCGCGGCACCCTGCATGTCCCCGTGCATGTCCAGCATGCCGGCGGCGGGCTTCAGGTTGGTGCCGCCGGTATCGAATACGATGCCCTTGCCGACCAGGGCGACGGCGGGGGCGTCACCGGCGTCCTCCGGTCGCCAGGAGAGGCGGACGATGCCCGCGTCGTCGTTGTCGTTGCCGCGGGCGACGGCCAGGAACGCGCCGGCTCCCCGATCCTCCAGTTGAGTCGTGTCCAGGAACTCGTAGTGCCAGCCATGCCGCTCGGCGAGCTCGGCTGCGGCGACCCGGAGACCCCGGGCGTCACCCACGTTCGGCGGCAGCGCGGTCAGCCAGCGGGCCAGGTTGTTGCCCGCGGCTTCGGCCTGCACCCGGTCGGCGTCGATCCGTTCGGCCAAACCCACCAGCCTGACGGTGGAGAGCCGCCGCGGCTTGGGCGCCTTCTGCCGGAAGACCGGCAGGCGGAAGGCGGCCAGGAGCAGTGCCAGCAGCTGGTCACGCACGACGGCAGCGGCGGATTCTTCCGGGAAGCCGGTCACGAGCACCGCGATCCGGGACGGATCCTCGGCCAGCGCGGCTGCCGCGAGCCGGCGGGCGGCCGTGCCGCGTTCGAACGTGCTCGCCTCGGCCGGTACCATGGCCACCAGTACGGCGGTCTGCGCCTTGTTGTCCAGGCGGCTCGTGACCAGCGGCACCTCGGACGCATCGCGCCTGCCGGCGATCCTGCTCAGCCGGGCGCCCCTCGGCACGGCGGACCAGTCGCTCTCGCCCGCACCGCTCGGCAGCAACACCAGCAGCTGGTCGAGATTCTCGTAGTCCTTCAGCAGCGGCTTCTTCGTCGACTGGACGATACGTATCGAAGAGTCCGGCGGCAGCACTGTGGCCATTCGAGGTTCCTCCGGGGGCGCCTTGACCTGTCTGCGGCAAAGGTCGAACATACGCCCCCAACCTCTGGCGGGCGGAGCGGGGCGACGAAGAAGCGCCATCCTAGCAGGTGACCTTCGCCAATTCATCACGGCCGCGGCGGCGGCCGACTAATGGCATCAGGCAAGAAACGGCATCAGGCATGAGTGCAAACAGTCCTTTCGACGATACCGACCCGACAGAGACCCGGGAATGGCTCGAGTCCATCGACTCGGTACTGAAGGTCCACGGCCCCGAGCGAGCCCATTTCCTGCTGAACCGGATGATCGACTTCGCACGCCGCTCCGGTGCTTATCTGCCCTACAGCCCGAATACCGCGTACCTGAACAGCATCTCGCCGGGCCAGCAGCCGGAGTACCCGGGCGACCGTTCCCTCGAACGGCGCATCGAGGCGTATATCCGCTGGAACGCGATGGCCATGGTGGTGCTGGCGAACCGGGCCAGCAGTGAATACGGCGGCCACATCGCCTCCTACGCGTCCTCCGCCACGCTCTACGAGGTGGGCTTCAATCACTTCTGGCGTGCGCCCTCGGAGCAGAACGGCGGCGACCTGGTCTTCATCCAGGGCCATTCCGCGCCGGGTATCTACTCGCGCGCCTATCTCGAAGGACGGCTCACCGGCGCGCAGCTTCAGCGCTTCCGCATGGAGGTGGGCGGCGGCGGCTTGTCGTCTTACCCGCACCCCTGGCTCATGCCGGAGTTCTGGCAGTTCCCCACGGTGTCCATGGGCCTCGGTCCGATGATGGCGCTGTACCAGGCCCGCTTCATGCGTTACCTCGAGCACCGCGGCCTGATCCCCGAGAACGACCGCAAGGTGTGGTGCTTTCTCGGCGACGGCGAGATGGACGAGCCGGAGGCCATGGGTGCCATCACGATGGCCGTGCGCGAGGGGCTGGACAACCTCATTTTCGTCATCAACTGCAACCTGCAGCGCCTCGACGGACCCGTGCGCGGCAACGGCAAGATCATCCAGGAGCTCGAGGCGGCGTTCGGCGGCGCCGGCTGGGACGTGATCAAGGTGATCTGGGGTTCGCGTTGGGATCCCCTGCTGGCCAAGGACACCGACGGCCTGCTTCGCCGGGTCATGGACGAGACGGTCGACGGCGAATACCAGGCCTACAAGAACAAGGGCGGCGCCTATACCCGCGAGCACTTCTTCGGCAAGTATCCCGAGCTGAAGGAGATGGTGGCCAACATGTCGGACGAGGAGGTGTGGCGCCTCAACCGGGGCGGCCACGATCCCATCAAGGTCTACGCCGCCTACGAGAAGGCGGTGCGCAGCAAGGGCCGTCCCACCGTGATCCTGGCCAAGACCGTGAAGGGCTACGGCATGGGCGAGTCCGGCGGCGAGAGCGCGAACCCGGCGCACCAGCAGAAGAAACTGGATGACGAGGCGCTGAAGGAATTCCGCGACCGTTTCAACATCCCGGTCTCCGACGAGGACATCCCGAAGGTGCCTTTCTGCCGGCCGCCGGAAGACAGCGACGAGATCGAGTACCTGCACGAGCGGCGGCGCAAGCTCGGCGGATACCTGCCTCAGCGGCGGACCCGCTCCGAATCGCTGCAGGTGCCTCAGCTGGAGGCCTTCTCCAGTCAGCTGGAGGGCACCGGCGAGCGCGAGGCGTCGACCACCATGGCGTTCATCCGCCTGCTGACGACGCTGATCCGGGACAAGAGCATCGGCAAATACGTCGTGCCCATCGTGCCCGACGAGGCGCGCACCTTCGGCATGGAAGGCATGTTCCGCCAGGTGGGCATCTATTCCTCCAAGGGCCAGCTCTACACGCCCCAGGACGCCGACCAGCTGATGTACTACAAGGAGGACAAGAAGGGGCAGATCCTGGAGGAGGGCATCAACGAGGCCGGCTCCTTCTGTTCCTGGGCGGCCGCGGGCACGGCCTACAGCAATCACGACCGGCCGATGATCCCCTTCTACATCTTCTACTCGATGTTCGGCTTCCAGCGCATAGGCGACTTCATCTGGGCCGGCGGCGACATGCAGTCGCGGGGCTTCCTGATGGGTGGCACCGCCGGGCGCACCACGCTGGCCGGCGAGGGCCTGCAGCACCAGGACGGACACAGCCTGGTGCTGTCCTCCACCGTGCCGAACTGTCTCTCCTACGACCCCACCTATGCCTACGAATTGGCGGTTATCATCCAGGACGGACTGCGGCGCATGATGCACGAGCAGGAGAACGTCTTCTACTACATCACCTGCATGAACGAGAACTACGTCCATCCGCCCATGCCGAAGGGCGTGGAGGACGGCATCCTGAAGGGCTTGTACCTGCTGAAGATCGGCGGGCGGGGCAAGGTGCGCGTGCAGCTGATGGGCGCGGGCACGATCCTGCGCGAGGTCATCGCCGCCGCCGAGCTGTTGCAGGACGACTATTCCATCCCGGCTGACATCTGGAGTGCCACCAGCTTCAACCAGCTGCGCCGCGACTGCCTGGAGGTGGAACGCTGGAACCAGCTGCACCCGGCCGAAGAGCCGCGGCGCAGCTACCTGGACCAGTGCCTGGCGGACAAGGACGGCCCCTTCGTCGCGGCGACGGACTACATGAAGATCGTGCCGGACCAGATCCAGCGCTGGGTGCCGGGCCAGTACGTCACGCTCGGCACCGACGGCTACGGCCGCAGCGACCGTCGCTCCGCGCTGCGCCAGCACTTCGAGGTGGACCGGCGCTACATCGCAGTGACGGCGCTGAAAGCGCTGGCCGACGAGGGCGCGCTGGACATGGAGACGGTCTCCGATGCCATCCGGCGCTACGACATCGATCCGGACAAGCCGGATCCGGTGACTCTCTGAGGCGGCGCTATGGCTGAACGCAAGGAAATACGCGTCCCCGATCTCGGCGACTTCTCCGACGTGGACGTCATCGAGGTGCTGGTCTCCGCCGGCGACACGGTCGAGGTGGAAGACGGCCTGATCGTGCTCGAGACCGACAAGGCGTCGATGGACGTCCCCAGCACCGCTGCCGGCAAGGTGGTAGAGGTCAGCGTCGCGTCGGGCGATACGGTGAACGAGGGCGATCTGATCGCCGTCATCGAGACGAGTGGGGACGGTGAGGAGGATAGCGCCGCCGACGAGGAAAAGGATGCCGGCGATGCCGAAGTCTCTTCCGGGGATACCCCGGCCGATGCCGGCGATAAGCAGGCCGGTAATGGCGGTGACGAGGACCGCTCCGGCAAGGACGACTCCGGCGGCGACGACTCGGGCGACGAGTCGGGCGGCGGGTCGGGCGGCAAGTCCGGCGGCAAGTCCGGTGGCGACACGGTGGCCGAGCCGGGCCGGCGCAAGGTCGAGGTGCCGGACCTCGGCGACTTCGACGAGGTGGACGTGATCGAGGTCCACGTCGCGGAAGGCGACGAGGTGGCCGAAGAGGATCCGCTGCTCACCCTCGAGACCGACAAGGCCTCCATGGAAGTGCCGTCGCCCGCGGCGGGGCGCGTGGCCGAGGTCGTGGTGAGTGCCGGCGACAAGGTGAGTTCCGGCGACGAGATCCTGACGCTGCTGACCGAACGCGGCGGCAGCGACGGCGGCGGCGACGGCGACGATACCGCGGAGGCCGACGAAGCGGACGAGGCCGAACAGGAAGCCGCGGCGAAACGTCAGACAGGCCGCGACCGCGAAAGCGGCGAGGCCGGCACGGAGCGCCGGCAGACGCAGTCGGCGGCACCCTCGGGAGAGCAGGCCGGCAGCGGGCGGCGCGAGCGGGCCGACTCCGCCGACGAGCGCCGGGACATGCCCTCCGGATTCCCGGCCATCGACGAGGCGGGTTTCTCCCGGGCCCACGCGAGCCCGAGCGTGCGCAGGCTGGCGCGGGAGCTGGGCGTCGACCTGGTCCGGGTGGACGGCACCGGGCGCAAGGGCAGGATCCTGGCCGAGGACGTGAAGTCCTGGGTCAAGAAGACACTGCAGGGCGGCGGCGAGGCCGCCACGGGCGCTGCACTGCCGTCGGTTCCGGAGGTGGATTTCGCCAGGTACGGCGACGTCGTGACCCAGCCGCTCGGCCGCATCCGCAAGATCTCCGCGCGTCGGCTGCAGGCGTCCTGGCTGAACCTGCCCCACGTCACGCAGCACGACCTCGCCGACATCACGGAGATGGAGGAGCGCCGCCAGGAGCTGAAGGGCACGGCGGCGGAGCGCGGCATCAAGCTGACGCCGCTCGCATTCATCATCAAGGCCTGCGTGCAGGCGCTGAAGGAGTTCCCGCGCTTCAACAGCTCCCTGCATCCGGACGGCGAGCACCTGGTGCTGAAACACTACTTCCACATCGGTTTCGCGGCCGATACGCCGAACGGCCTCGTGGTGCCTGTCATCCGGGATGCCGAGCGCAAGGACGTCTACGAACTCGCCGGCGACCTGGCCGAGCTGTCCGCCGCGGCGCGGGAAGGCAAGCTCAGCGCCGAGCAGATGCAGGGCGGTACATTCACCGTCTCCAGCCTCGGCGGTATCGGCGGCACGGCCTTCACGCCGATCATCAACGCCCCGGAGGTGGCCATACTCGGCGTTTCCCGCTCGAGCATGCAGCCGGTCTGGAACGGCCGGGAGTTCAAACCGCGCCTGATGCTGCCGCTGTCACTCTCCTACGACCACCGGGTGATCGACGGCGCGGACGCGGCGCGCTTCACCACCTGGCTGTCCGGCGCTCTGGGCGACGTCGGCGGTCTGCTCGAAGCCATCCCCTGACGATGATCACCATGGTCATGATCCCGGCGCCATGAGCGAAGACGGTCACATCATCCGCGTGCCCGATATCGGCGACTTCGACGAGGTCGACGTCATCGAGGTCCACGTGGCCGAGGGCGACGAGATCGAGGCCGAGGACCCCGTCGTCACGCTGGAGACGGACAAGGCGAGCATGGACCTGCCGGCCCCGCGGGGCGGCAGGGTCGAGTCCGTGCTGGTCAAGACCGGCGACAAGGTCTCCGAGGGCAGTGAACTCCTGCGCATGGCCGACGCGGGCGACGACGCGGAGGACGCACAGCCCGCCGACGGCGAAAACGGAGACGCCGACACCGGCGAGGCCGAGGCCGCCGGGGCCGAAGCAGACGCAGACGCAGAGGAACGGGACGGGCAGGAGTCCGGTTCGGCGGAGCCTTCGTCCCGCCGCAGCGAAGCACCGCCGGCGGCCCGCGACGAGGCCGACGCCGACCTGGAGACGGACCTCGTCGTGCTGGGTGCGGGGCCGGGCGGTTATGCGGCGGCGTTCCGCGCGGCCGACCTGGGCCTGCGGGTGACGCTGGTCGAGCGCTGGCCGGTGCTGGGCGGCGTCTGCCTGAATGTCGGCTGCATCCCGTCCAAGGCGCTGCTGCACGCCGCCCGGGTGATCGAGGAGGCGGCCGAGATGGGCGAGCACGGCATCCGCTTCGGCGAGCCGGAGATCGACGCCGCGCGGCTCGGTGAATGGAAGTCGGGCGTCGTCAAGCGGCTGACCGACGGGCTGACGGGCCTGGCGAAACAGCGCAAGGTGCAGGTGATCCACGGCACCGGCCGCTTCCTGTCACCCCGCCGGCTGGTCGTCGAGAACGACGACGGGCGCCGGGTGATCGCGTTCAAGCACGGCATCATCGCCGCGGGCTCCGAGCCCAGCCGCATTCCCGGCTTGCCTGACGACGAGCGCATCGTCGACTCGACCGGCGCGCTGGAACTGGCGCCCCTGCCGGAGCGCCTGCTGGTGGTGGGTGGCGGCATCATCGGCCTGGAGATGGCCTGCGTCTACGATGCGCTGGGCGTGAAGGTCACCGTCGTGGAGCTGATGAAGCAGCTGATGCCCGGCGCCGACCCGGATCTGGTGCGGCCGCTCGCGAAGCGTATGAAGAGCCGCTACGAAGATATCCTGCTGGGTGTGAGCGTGTCCGGCATGGAGAGCAGGGAGGAGGGCGTCCGGGTCAGCTTCGAAGGCGACGGCGCGCCGGAACCGGGCGTGTGGGACCGGGTGCTGGTGGCCGTCGGCCGGCGAGCGAACGGCGACCGGCTGGATGCGGAGAAAGCGGGCGTCGATGTGGACGAGCGCGGCATCATCCCGGTGGACAAGCAGATGCGCACGAACGTGCCGCACATCTACGCCATCGGCGATATCGTCGGCCAGCCCATGCTGGCCCACAAGGCGACCCACGAGGGCAAGGTGGCGGCCGAGGCGGCGGCCGGCCAGAAGAGCGCCTTCGACGCGCGGGTGATCCCGTCCGTGGCCTATACCGATCCCGAAGTGGCCTGGGTGGGACTCACCGAAACGGAGGCGAAAGAGCAGGGCGTCGACTACGGCAAGGCGCAGTTCCCCTGGGCCGCCAGCGGGCGCTCACTGGCGATGGGACGCGACGAGGGCCTCACCAAGCTCCTGTTCGACAAGTCGACCAACCGTCTGCTGGGTGCCGGCATCGTCGGCACAAACGCCGGCGACCTGATTTCGGAGACTGCACTGGCCATCGAGATGGGCGCCGACGCGGCCGACATCGGCCTGACCGTCCATCCGCACCCGACACTGTCCGAGACCGTGGCCATGGCGGCCGAGGCCTGGGAGGGGACGCTGACGGATCTGTACCTGCCGCGCGGGAAGGGCCGCTAGAAAGAACCGCTAGAAAGAACCGCTAGGAAGAACCGGCAATGGCCTGCTGCGGCCGGAACCGTCTCGCGATCCAGTAGTCGACGCTGGCGTAGCGGCCCGCGCCGGTGAAAAACAGCGCCAGCAGCATCGCGAAATAGGTCGCCGCCCACTCGATGCCGTTGTTCGAGATTACCAGGCCGCCCGTCTCCGTCAGCCAATCGTAGTTGCCGTGCTCGCGCAGCAGTTCCTTCGCCTTGTCCAGCCGCTGCATGGTGCCGTCGACGTTCTCTGCCGGGAACGGGCTCATCGGGTCGTGCACGGCCTGCCAGCCGTTCTTCCAGTGCACCCCGAAGGCAGCCACCAGCATGGTCACCATCAGCGGGATGGAGATCCAGCGCACCGCGAAACCGATCAGCAGCAGGACCGCGCCGCCCACCTCCGCGCCGGTGGCCAGCCAGGCCATGAGCGTCGGGAAGGGCAGGCCGAGTCCCCAGTCCGGGTTGCCGAACCAGTTGATGATGTCGTCCATGCTGGCCAGCTTGTTGGTGCCGGCCACCCAGAATACGGGCACCAGGTACAGGCGCAGCGCCAGGGGGCCGAGGAAGTCCACGGCCTTCGTGGCGTCCAGCAGGTCCTGCAGGCGGTTCAGGAATCCGATCATGAATCTCTTCCTTCGCTGTCTGCGGCTCAGTCCCGGCGAACGCCGAGGACGATATCCAGGCGCCGCATCTCCTCGAGCGTGTCGCGGGCGCCGGCGACGACGGCCTCCGGTTGCGGGTGGCCGATCTCCGCGGCGACGGTTTCTGCGAGTTCCCGGCCCGTGCGTCCGGCCTCGTTGTCCCGGGCCATTTCGAACAGGCGGGCGGTGGCGGCGTTCAGTTCCAGGAAGCCCATGCGGTCGTCGAGCCGGCGATAGACCACCAGCCAGGTCGGCTGCGGGTCGGGCTCCTCCGGCAGGAACTCCGGGCTGATGCGGTGTACCGGGAAGTGGTAGCCGCACAGCCACGCGAGCGGCGAGACGGCGGGCACGCCGGCGAGCAGGTCCGCTTCCCGGTCCACGCCGTCCAGGTCCGGATCTTCCTCCTCGATGGACAGGGCCAGGCCGACCCATTCGTAATGGGCCAGCGCCTGCAGAAAGGTCGGGTCCCCCGGCTCGTCGCGTTCGTGCTCCAGGAATGCGACGAACTCCCGGGGCATGTGCAGAAACAGCG
>Ga0102938_10003164_pt1 | contig 12313 bp, 13 predicted proteins | sample SalPonR2_B_D2_MG_FD_84516 | JGI IMG/M metagenome (GOLD analysis project Ga0102938, IMG submission 84516) | Salt pond soil microbial communities from South San Francisco under conditions of wetland restoration - Salt Pond MetaG R2_B_D2_MG | ecosystem: Environmental > Aquatic > Marine >... | reverse complement strand
GAACTTCACCCAGATGGTGAAGCTTTCCTTGTCGTGATACTCGACCTCGGCCTCGGCCAGGGCGGTCTTTTCGACGGGCGACCACATTACCGGCTTGGAGCCTTGGTAAAGCGTGCCGGTCATCAGGAATTTCTGGAACGCTTCCGCGATGATCCGTTCGGCGCGGAAGTCCATGGTAAGATAGGGTTTTTCCCACTTTCCCGTGATCCCTAGGCGCTTGAACTCATCGCGCTGGACACCGATCCAGCCCTCGGCGAAGCGGCGGCATTCCTGGCGGAAATCGACGATATCGACCTCGTCCTTGTTCTTGCCCTTGGCGCGATACTGCTCCTCGATCTTCCATTCGATCGGCAGGCCGTGGCAATCCCAGCCGGGGATATAGCGGGCGTCGCGGCCCATCATCTGCTGCGAGCGCACCACCATGTCCTTGAGGATCTTGTTGAGGGCGTGGCCGATATGCAGATGGCCGTTGGCATAGGGCGGGCCGTCATGCAGGGTAAAGGGCTTGCGGCCCTCGGCATGGTCGCGCAGGCGGTCGTAGATGCCGATGCGCTCCCAGCGGTCCAGCCATTCGGGTTCGCGCTTGGGCAGGCCGGCGCGCATGGGAAAATCGGTTTCCGGCAGGTTCAGCGTGTCTTTGTAGTCGGGTGTTTCGGCGCTCATCGTGGGCGTCCTTGTCACTGTCGAATCTGGAAAAAACGTTTGATGGCATAGGGTTGCATGCCAATAGTCCCGGCAACTCCTGTGGTCAGAGCGCCGGGCCGGTAATTCGGGTGATGATTGCCGGTCTCCGCATCATGACCGCCTTATAGGCATCGTGCCAAGCGAGGTCCAGTAGGCGCTTGCGAAGCGCGGCGAGGCGCGCCACATAGGGGGGATGACAAACGCGATGCCGCCACGATTCAACATCACCCGGCCCGAGATCGAACGGGTCGTGGCGGCGTTCTACGCGGCCGTCAGACGCCACCCCGGATTGGCCCCGGTTTTCGCGGTGCATGTGGATGACTGGGCCGCGCATGAGGCGAAAGTATCTGATTTCTGGGCAAATTCCATCCTGCACGAGCGCAGTTACGATGGCAGCCCGATGGCCGCGCATGTCAAGGCGGGCAATGTCAAACCGGGGATGTTCTCGACCTGGCTGGAGCTGTTCGACGCCACGTTGAAGGCCGAGTTGCCGCCTGAAAAGGCCGCCGCATGGTCGGTGTTGGCGCATCGGATCGGGCGCAGCCTGCGCGCCGGTGTCGTCGAGCGAGAGACCCTGCCCGGAGGCATCCCGAAGCTGCGATGAGCGCGTACAAAACGTCCGTTTTGTACGCCGGTTTTGTACCAAAACCGGAGCCCGGCGCGCGGATTTCGTACAGAACGTGCTCCAAAGCCCCGGCGAAACCCCGCCGGGTTCCCTGCCCGCCCCGCCGATAAGCCCGATCCTGCCGACCTCGGGAACCGGAATTGGCCGGGTCCCGCCGGAAACGGCCCGATCGCCAATCGAGGCTGCGGGATGGCGACGCGATGCGCCAGACTGGAGCCAAGGGACAGGCAACTGCAATGGAGGAAATCATGTATGGACCTCAGCACGACCCGAGCCGCGGCACGTCGCCGGATCCTTATTCCCAGCCCAACCCGATCGGGTCGCGGTCTTCGCGGATGTCGGGGATTGCCTTGTTCGTCATCGTGGGCCTGATCGCCGCATTCATTCTGCTGGGCAGCCTGGGCGACGACTCGACCAGCACCGGCATGGAACCGGATGCCGTCACCGGGACCGAGCAAACCACCGGAGAGACCGAAGGCGGCACGCAGACAGGCAACGCGCAATAAGGACGACCACCACTCAGACCAGCGGATACCGCCGGGCCACATGACGCCCGGCGGTATCTAGCGCCCCGTGCGAAAGAGCCCGGTCAGCGCGCGCTTGACGATCCCACCGACCGAGGGGCGGCGCGAACGGGTGAAGGGCAACGGGCGGCAGACCTCAAGCGCGGCGACGCCGACGCGGGCGGTGAGCGCACCGTTAACCACACCTTCACCGAACCGGCGCGAAATCTTGGACACGACCCCGCCACCAGCAACGGAGCCGATCAGATCGTCGCCCACGGCCACAGCCCCCGTCGCCACCAGGTGCGTCAGCACCGCGCGCGCCAGACGCCAACTGCCAAGCGTGCCCGACCGCCCGCCATAGATTTCGGCGATGCGCCGGATCATGCGGATATTCGCGGTGAGCGCCGCGACCACATCCGCCAGCGCCAGCGGCACCACCGCCGTCACGGTCGCGACCTGCCGGGCGGCGGCCTCGATCTCGAGCGTGGCGGCGCTGTCGAGCGGCGCCAGAAGCTCGGCCTCGGCAAGGGCAAAGAGCCCCGCCGCGTCGAACTGATCGGGCAGGCGCTCGGCAAGGCGGTCACGGCCCCAGCGCGTATCGTCGCGCCCGGAGTAGAGCCGCGTCAGATCGCCGATCACGGCGCGGGCTTCGGTGAGGTCTTCGCCGCCCAGCGCCACATGGGCGCGCGATTGCAGCCTGTCGATCCGCGCCAGTCGCGCGAACGCCGCCAGTTCGCGCAGCGCGATGACCAGAAGCACCACCACAAAGGCCGCGATCAACCCGCTGATCGCATAGCCCAGAAGCGGCGCGCGCTCGATCAAGCCGGTCACGAAATCCCATGCCGCCACCGAAACCACCGCGCCAAGGATCGCCAGCAACAGCCCCCAGAAAAGCCGCGCCAGCCGCGACGGGCGGCGCGCCGCCAGCGTGGCGACGGTCTGCATGGCGCGCCCTTCGGGGGGCGTGGGCGCGTCGGGTTCGGGCACCGGCGGTGCGCTGTCGGGACCGGGTGCGGCGCTGGTATCGTCGCCTTCGCCCAGATCGATCAGAATCGGACCCTTGGTCATGGATCGGGCCTTTCGCGTGACTGCCAGACCATGTGGATATCCGGCATGTTTTCGTCATTGCCCGCGCCATTGCCCCGGCCAGCCTCGGCAAAGCCCTGGCGCATGTAAAAGGCGCGCGCGGCGCTGTTGGCCTCGAGCACCCAGAGGTCGAGCCGACGCGCCCGCGACTTGGCATCATCGAGCAGCGCGCAGGCCAGCCCTTGGCGGCGGGCGCGGGGATGGACGTAGAGCGCGTGGATATGCGCACCGTCGCGCGCGATGAACCCCGCCGGGCCGCGCGCGTCATGAGCGATACGCACCCAACCGCGCGAGATCACCTTGAGCATGAGGGCAAGGTCGCTGCGCTTGCTGCGCATGACCGGCAGCCAAGGCGTGGCGCGGGTGAACGCCCAAAGGATCGCCAGAAGCCGGGGCGCATGGAAGATATGGGCGCGCGCAAGGGTCACAGCCTGTCACCGAAGAGAAACTGCGCCGCGCGGTCCAGCCGGATATGGGGCGGGCCTTCGCCGGGTTTCAGGGTCAGGCGGGCGGGTGCGAAATTCATCACCTGATACTGGGCATCCAGCCATTCGCCCGCCCCTTGGCGCGCCGGTGAGAGCAGGCGCGCGGGGTCTTCGGGCAGCTCGCCGGGATAGAAGGCCGCCTGTTTGCCCCGGCTTCCGTCATCTTGCAAAAGCCGTCCGCGCACGCAATCGAGCGGCTTGCCGTCATGCTGGATGGTTTCCTCGGTCGTGGCGCGCAGGGCGGCGATGGCCATGGCCTGCGTTTCGGCCCCGGCGAAATCGGCGCGGTCGCGCGCCTCGCGGGTCAGCGCGGCCATGATCGCCGCAAGGCGTTGGTGCTGGGTGTGGTGCAGGTGGTCGGCCTTGGTGGCGGCGAAAAGGATGCGCCCGACCTGCCGCCCCATCAGCAGGCGCGTCAGAAAGGCGTTGCGACCGGGGCGGAACGCGCCAAGGATTTCGGACATGGCGCGGCGCATGTCTTCGACCGCGCGCGGCCCGCGATGGATCGCGCCAAGTGCATCGACCAGCACGATCTGCCGGTCGATCCGTGCGAAATGATCGCGAAAGAAGGGTTTGACCACTTCGCGTTTATAGGCTTCGAAGCGGCGCTCCATCTCGCGCCAGAGCGATTTGCGGGGCGCGGACGCGCCGGGCGAGGGCAGCGGTGCGAAGGTCAGCACCGGCGAGCCGGCCAGATCCCCCGGCAACAGGAACCGCCCCGGATTGCAATCATAGAAACCCGCGGAGCGGGCCGCGTTCAGATAGGCGGTGAAGGCCTTGGCAAGGGATTGGGCCGTGGGTTCATCCAACGGCGCCGTGGCATCGGTGGCCCCGGCGAGGCGCAGGAAATCCGCAGCCTCGTGCCGGGTGTCGATACGCGCCAGAACATCAGCCGACCAGTCGGCATAGCTTTTGTCCAGAAGGGCCAGATCGAGCAGCCATTCGCCGGGATAATCGACGATATCGAGATGCACCACGCGCGGCCCCGAAAGCCCCGCCAGAAGCCCCGAAGGCCGCACCCTGAGCGACAGGCGCAATTCGGATACGGCGCGGGTGCTGTCGGGCCAATGGGGCGTGGGCGAGGTGAGCGCGCCAAGATGGGTTTCATAGTCGAAGCGCGGCACGGTCACGTCGGGCTGGGGTTGCAGGAACGCCCCCGAAATGCGCCCGTCGGCCACCGCCTGAAGCCCGCCCATGCGCGCGCGGTCCATCAGGTTGGCCACCAGCGAGGTGATGAACACCGTCTTGCCCGAGCGCGCCAGCCCCGTGACTCCAAGGCGGATCACCGGCTCGAACAGGGTCTGAGACAGGGTGTCGGTCATGTTGCCGACGCCGCGAGACAGCCCGTCGGCAATATCGGTGATGATCAAGCCCCGCCCCCTTCGCCTTGCTGAGCCGTTGGTGCTGCCCCTGAAGATAGTCGCGCGCGTCGGTGGTTGCCAGAGGGGAGGTTTGGGGGATTGTTCCCCTGCCGATCGCGGGGTATCTGGCATGCATGCCCAGATACGCGTTGAAAGTCGAATATCATGGCGCGCCCTTTGTCGGGTGGCAGCGTCAGCGCGGGCAATCTTCGGTGCAGGGGATGATCGAGGCGGCGCTTGCCAGGCTCGAGCCGGGGCCCCATACCATCGCCGCCGCCGGGCGCACCGATGCGGGGGTGCATGCGCTGGCGCAGGTGGCGCATTGCGACCTTGAGCGCGACTGGACTCCGTTTCGCCTCTCGGAGGCGCTGAACCATCACCTGAAGCCCGCGCCGGTGGCGATCGTCGCCTGCGCGCTGGTGGCGGATGACTGGCATGCAAGGTTCTCGGCGCTGGAGCGGCGATACCTGTTTCGTCTGCTGATGCGGCGCGCGCCCGCGACGCTGGAGCGCGGATTGGTCTGGCAGGTGCCAAGGCGGCTCGATGTGGCGGCGATGCGCGCAGGCGCGGCGCATCTGGTGGGGCATCATGATTTCACGACCTTCCGATCCACCATCTGCCAGGCGAAAAGCCCGGTGAAGACGCTGGACGCGCTGGAGATCACCGAGGTCGAGGGGATCATGGGCCCTGAGCTGCACTTCACCCTGAGGGCGCGCTCGTTCCTGCATAACCAGGTGCGCAGCCTTGTGGGCTCGCTGGAACGGGTGGGCGCGGGGTCATGGCAGCCCGACGACGTGAAAACCGCGCTCGAGGCCCGCGACCGCGCCGCGTGCGGGCCGGTCTGTCCGCCACAGGGGTTATACCTGGCCGGTGTGCGTTACGGCGTCGAGCCTTTCGCCTGAGCGGCGGGGAGTGATGCGCAAATCTCTTGCCCTGTCGGCAGAATCGGGGGAGTTTTCCGCCAGGCTGCGGGTTGAAGGCGGCGCAAGCAACAGGGACTCCATTCATGAAAATCGGCTTTATAGGTCTGGGCAATGTCGGCGGCAAACTGTCCGGCAGCCTGCTGCGCAACGGCCATGACCTGACGGTCTATGACCTCAACGGCGATCTGGTGGGGGGCTTTGTCGGGCAGGGCGCTACAGCGGGCGAAAGCCCCGCGCAGCTGATGCGCGACTGCGAGGCGGTCATTACCTGCCTGCCCTCGCCCGCGGCCTCGGCTGCGGTGATGGAGCAGATGTTGCCCGAGGTGGTGCCGGGCAAGATCTGGCTGGAAATGTCGACCACCGACGCGGGCGAAATCCTCCGCCTCGGCGAGATGGTCGGCGCGCGCGGCGGCGCGGCGGTGGATTGCCCGGTTTCGGGTGGCTGTCACCGGGCCGATACCGGCAATATCGCGATCTTCGCGGGCTGCGGGCGCGACACGTTCGAACGGGTTCTGCCCCTGCTGACGACGATGGGACGGCGCATCCTGCATACCGGCGATCTTGGCAGTGCCTCGGTGCTGAAGGTGGTCACCAATTACCTTGCCACAGCCAACCTGCTGAGCGTCTGCGAAGCGCTGGTCACAGCCAAGGCGGCGGGCATGGATATGGCGACCGCCTATGAGGCGATCAAGATCAGCTCCGGCACGTCCTTCGTGCACGAAACCGAAAGCCAGGTTATCCTGAACGGAAGCCGCGACATTTCCTTCACGATGGATCTTGTGAAAAAGGATATCGGCCTGTTCCAGAAGATCGCCGACGAGGCCGGCGTGCCGCTGGAGCTGTCGCCGCTGCTGATGTCGATCTTCGATGACGGCATCGCGCGCTATGGCGAGCGGGAACTCTCGCCCAATATCATCCGGCGGCTGGAGGATGCGACCGGGCTCGATATCCGCGCGCCGGGCTTTCCGGCGCAGATGGTGGATGACGAGCCCGAAGAGCCTGGATACGAGGTGCGCCCCGCCATGCGGCCATGAATGGCGGCCCTCTTCAATGAACAGGGCCGCATTTGCCTTTGATCTTGGCGCGCGGCGCGGGTAAACGAGCGGCGTGCGGTCCCGTAGCTCAACAGGATAGAGCAGCTGACTTCTAATCAGCAGGTTCGGGGTTCGAGTCCTCGCGGGATCGCCAAAAAATATATAAATTATAATATTTTACAGAAATTTTGGCACCTTCAAGTTGTCGAACAAAAAGTTATAAACTGTTATAAACTTATCGAGAGACCCATTTTAACGAGTTAGAACGAATCCTGCGATCAGTCGTTGGGAGCATTTCGGAGCCGAAATCTGAAGTCGCAGTGCAAAACTAATTGATCCAGAGACAGCTCTCTAAGCTGAACCCAAGTTCAGGGAATACTCCGCGTTGTAACCACTTTTACGCGGCACCAGAAAGCCACGGTCTTCCAGTGATGCAAGTGACCGATAAATGGTCGATTTGCCCAGCTGCTTTACTAATTCATGCTCAAGAATTTGAGTTGAGGCGACTAAAGAAACTGGACTGGCGTCAGAAATTTGAATCGCCGCCGAAAGGACATCCAACTCAGCATTCGAGAGATTCTCAATGTCCAGATCAAGCTCCAGCGTGCGCAACACCAACCGAAGCTGTGACATCGCTGAAAATATGTCTCTTCGAGGCATCTTACGACTTCAAGCTCATCACTATGTCTAGTTTATAACTTTCGATACCAAAATCTGTTCTAGTTCGAAAGTCAAAGATTGGCTGCAGATCACCACACTGGGCTGCCAAACAACCGAGAGCTGCGGATTATATTACTTGTGAAATAATCTTTATTTTCTTTTTTGAATCAATGACAAAATACGCCTTGATCAACGACAGCCGCCTCTAACCATTTCAAAAATTGCGCACGGCAAAGCCGACGAAACAACGTTGGTGGCATGAATTTTTACCACACTGGGAGTAACTTTATTTGACATAAGTATTAAATAGAATACTTTCTTCCCAGGATGGGAATTTTTACCAAAGCGGAATGAGATAATTCAATGATGAGGTACAATCTATGGATGTTAAGAATTTTGATATAGATCCAGAGAGCCTAGCGAATGAGATCTGGCGAATAAGGTCACTCGTTGATACCTGCGTTCATCTTTTCCCTGAATCACCTTCGACCTTTGAGTACGAAGATGAACTCTTGGCGGTGCTGGGCATCGCCCAAAAGTTGCTACATACCCTTGAGGGTCGAATGTCAGTGAAGTCAAAACCTTCGAAGGATGCCCCTCCCGATCCACCTGAACATGACACTGATCTTCAGCAGCACCAATAAGACCGTCTAGATATCAGTTCATGTCCCAAAAACATTCTCTGAATGGGCACGTTCAAACCAAGTCCACCACCTTCGCTCTCGCAGCAACATCACCTTCGATGTACCGCTGCGTTACTGACAGCGACGAATGCCCAGCCAACGCCTGAACATCCCGCAACGATCCGCCGACAGTGCTGATCTTCTTGGCGGCATTGGTGATGAAGGTCCGCCGCCCGCTGTGAGAAGAGCAACCGAGCAGACCCAGATCCGCGTACCAACGCCGAAACATGTTCACAACTGCCTGTGCCGATGTGTGTGGCGAGCGCTCGGTGGTAATGACGTATGCCGTTTCTGGTCCGAAACGGTTGTCCTGCCGTGCGAGGTCGAGCATTTGCGCCAGATTGGCGCGCAGTTGCTTGTTCAGCGGGATCACGCGACCAGACCGACCCTTCGACGCAACATCCGTCAGATGGATTGCGTCGCCGACATGCCCGTCAGGGTCGAGGATCATCGACCAGCGAAGGTTGGCGATCTCCTTCGCCCTGAGACCTGCCCTAACTGACAGGAGGAACACCGTCTGATCCCTAAGACCATGTCGTCGTGACAACAAAAAGGCTGTCACTGTATCGACCTGCGTCTTTGTCAGAGTTTTCGCTTGCTTGCCTAGCGCCATGGGTCACCTATTATATAAATCATTGGATTTAATAATAAAATAACCAGATGCCCATGTAACTGGTGATGCACACCGGTGAAGTCCAACTAAATCAACTACTTGTCGGAACTGATTACAGAATATCCATTGTATAATCAGTTTAAGTGCCGCGAATTTTTGCCAACTATTATCGTAACGGTATTCGTTGAACGCCCTGCGTGTTTTAGCGGACAAAAGTTTCTAAAACCAATGTCCAATCATTCTCCTTTCATTTGGTTCAATATGTATTTGTCAAACATGAAAGGAGAAACGTATGTTAGACAATCAAAATGAAATGTCAAAAATGATCGAAAATCTTGAACGCGAAAGACACACATTAAAAATGGCATTTGTCGACGCTTGCTCAAATCAAGTCACTGATATTTTGTGTAGCGCCTATTCTGCTGCTCAAGTGAATGCAGTAAAAGTATTATATCAATTGCGGTTCAGTGAAACTGAGAGAGCGGCGTTTGAGAGAACGATTGGATCCGAAAAGGAAATGATTGAGTTGATCATCGATGAAGCGGATGGCGCTGAAGAACTGGAACAAGTAACTGACACAATGGAAAGACTCTCAGTTCTACTTTCGATAAGACATGTGCAAGTAAAGAAAGTCCTTTAACCTATTGTAAATCATTTCGCCCAGGAAACTTACCCTGGGCGACAGATTTACAAACTGCATAACCCTTCGTTAGATACCTCCGCACTTGGCGAAGTTGCCCTTCGTCATAGCGGAGGTTTCCTTTTTTATCCGGCATTGGATCGATCTGAAGTAAGTATGGCGTCCACTTGGAGCGAGGACGCGACCGAAGACGTTTCACAACATCTGTAACGTAGGCGCTGTTAATTGGTGGTTTCCCAAGTTCTTGCCAAATACTGTACATCAGTTGGATTTCGTAAAGAACGCGTCCTCTGATCTCTACGCCTTGCGTGAAACTATATTGCCCAAACGCGGCACTCAACGATTTAACAGAACTGGGATCGACCCCACGTGATAGCAACTGATTTCGTTGCCTTTCCTCAATCAGCGCTTTCACGTCTGTAATCGACCGCGATGATGGTTGATTGAGTGGGATTGCCACATAAAGAACGTTGTCCGCCCGCACAACGCGATCCACCTCAGTTACGACCGTTTGACCAAACAGATTCTTGTGCTTTTGCCACCACGAGTCGAATGGTTGATTTTCAACGTCACCCCAAGGCGAATAGAAATCCGCGGATTGACTAAGATAGTCCTGCAGGTCCGGTTCTTTCTTCGCCAATTTAAGAAATTCAAACCAGAGGCGATAAAGTTGCCGTTGGGAGCGAATAATTGGTTGCTTCATTTTAACCTCAAGAGAGCGGACAAATGTATCGCAGACCGTTGTCCGAGATTTCAGATGAGGAGGTGGTAATATTAAATAGAAGTCAATAACGACTTCGTTAGCAATTGAAAGGAAATTAATATGCTAATTGATCATAACTACAACTTTAAGCACTCTGTTGTTGCTGATGTCGCCAATGCGAATACTCCTGATGCAGCGTTTGTGATTGATGAAACCACAAAGACCGGAGATGGCGTATATCTTCTTCGTAAATATACATTGATATACCAGATCCAAGAAGCAGATCGAGTGCTGCCAAAGAAGGTTAGGTTTGTGAGAACTGGACACGAAGTAATTAATGATCTTTCACAGGTCGCAGATAACTTCGCACAAGTTTATGAAGGTCCAAGAGATGAATTTTTATTTCACCTTCGTGGTTACGTCAGAAACATCGTAACTGTCTGCACAGCGATCGCAATTAAAGGAAATCGCAAATCAACGGTTCGGTATTTGCGCAGATCAGCGTGTCATGTAGATGAAATTATGCAGGATATGAAGAAAAATGGTTGGTATGATTTCTATGACGCATGCCGCGGAGCGTACATGTTCTTTCATATTATAAATAATGATGAAACGCATGATACGTATACGCTAACAGATGTGCAGAGTATGACCGATGATGAAATCGACCGCTACCTTTTAGAAGTGAATCGAAATTCGACGCTCTTTCGCGTTAATGGCGAAGAGGAGATCAGAGAGCGTTTGAAGTTTGGGCACATTCTTTGTCAATCGTCTCGTACAGGGCGTTCTTAGTCTATCGAGTTATATAAAGATGAAAACCCCGCCTTTGCGGGGTTTTTTATTTCACTTCCAGTCTGACAAATATCTGTAAAACTTTTGTCCTATTCATGTCTTTAGAATTTTTGTATAATACTGTTATCAGTAATAAAGCAATAAAAAGTTACTGCTGCTCATAGTAATGACAGTGAAGTAATTTGCGCTGATACACTTCCAATTTGTTGACGAGTATCAGCTAAACCATCAGCCATTGACGAAATCGCTGATGCAATACTATCAATTCTACTCTCTGCATCTTTTGTTCCATAACCAATAAACGATTTTTGCGCAGCTTTAAATTTACGCTCAGCATTATCTCCAAACCGTTTTCCCTTTAAAGCATAAGCAGCCACTGCACCTTTACGCACGACTTTTTCATTTAAAGTCGTGCGTTCTGCTATAAACGTTTTAAACGACTTCACCTTGACCTCAATATAACTATTGATATCGAGCCGCCGCCTCGGTTGAGTTCGCGCAATATTGATAATATCTCATCATCACGTGATTTATCATATGGCTCAACAATTTGCATGCGGTCAATTTGCATACGTTGCAATGCTCGAACTAAGTCAGATTTTGTTTTTGGGTATATTGCTTCTGATATCATTTCTATCTCCAATCGTTATTTGAAAACCAACGAAGCGGTCTAGACGCTTCTATTTGATCTTTGTGCTCTATTATGAATTTTCTGATCATGCGGTTCAGTTCTGCCGTCATTGTTGTTCGTAATGATTTACAGGTTCCGTGAAACGGATCTTTCAATTCGTTTGGCACGCGAAAATTCATGATGTTTGTTTCTAAGCTGTTTTTCATTTTGGCTCCTTTTGGTTAATTATCTTCGCCTTCGGCGAAGTGAGTAAACTCAACATTATTTTTTTATTCTTTTTATTTATTTTTTATTTATTAATTGTGGATTTGTTTTGGACACACTTCACCTTCCGAAAGGTGAAGTGTGTCCAAGCGTTTTGTGTCTTCGCCTCTGTCCACGTTCCATTAGAGCAACCCACCATTCTATGGGTAAGGGCGGTTAGCCGGTCTCCTTTTACGCTCCGCTTCAAGCCAGCGGTACAACATCATCAGCCAATGGAACGACTTAACGATTTGCTGGAGGTTACAGTGTCGCAGCGCCCCCATCGTGACGGAAATTTTTATTCAGCCAGTCCGCCTTTGCTGCCGTAACCAAGAAAATCTTGGTGGGTCCTAACTCAATCTGCACCAACGTTCCAATCAAGTACCGCTGTTACTCTTCAGGGCTACCCCACGAGGTTTGACATCCAAATATGTAAATAGTAGTGTTTAATAGGTTTATTTATAAACGATTTTTGAATGTTACATCTTCCGAAACTTCTTGTTATCGTAAATTTTTAAGATTAAGGGTTCCGCTCGTCATTAGAAGGATTTCAAACATGCCTGCTCCCAAAATAAATTTTGAAAAACTGACTTTGGAGGAATTGAAACAACTCCAAAATGATGTTGCAATTGCGATTTATGAAT
>Ga0102938_10003162_pt1 | contig 12317 bp, 9 predicted proteins | sample SalPonR2_B_D2_MG_FD_84516 | JGI IMG/M metagenome (GOLD analysis project Ga0102938, IMG submission 84516) | Salt pond soil microbial communities from South San Francisco under conditions of wetland restoration - Salt Pond MetaG R2_B_D2_MG | ecosystem: Environmental > Aquatic > Marine > Intertidal... | reverse complement strand
GGACACGAGCAAGGCCGAGCGCGGCGTTGCCGACGATTACGTCATTGACCAGGGTGAGGTCATGCACATCGACGGCGACGGGCTGATCTTCCATAGCGAGCCGTTCGAAGAGCCCACCGAGATCAGCGGGTATCTGCGCCTGGAGGCCTGGATCGAAATGGACGTGCCCGATACCGATATCAATGCCACGCTCTACGAGATCCGCCCCGACGGGACCAGCATCGCGCTGGCCGGCGAAACGCTGCGCGCGCGTCACCGCGACGGCCTGCGCGAAGTGCGGATGATGCAGACGGGGGTGAACGAGAAACTGGTGTTCGAGCGCTTCTACTGGTTTTCGCGTTTGGTGGAAAAAGACAGCCGTCTGCGCCTGTTCATCCGCCCGGCGAATGGATTGCAGCAGCAGCGCCACTACAACTCGGAAAAGCCGGTGCACGAACAGACCGCCGAGGACGCACGAACGGCCACGATACGCCTGCATCATTCCGAGGACTACCCCAGCCGGCTGGTGCTGCCGGTCGTGATCCGGGACGAGGCTGAATGATCTATCATTCGCCGATCTTCCAAGTCACGGGATTGAATGGAATGAGGAGCATTGCGGTTTTGATCATCGGCCTTGCGCTGAGCGGGCAGGCGCTTGGCTGGGGTGCCACGGGGCATCGGGTGGCGGCGCAGATTGCCGAGGGATACCTGACGCCGGAAGCAAAGATCGCGGTCGAGGAAATCCTGGGTCCGGAAACGCTGGCCGAGGCCTCGACCTGGGCCGACTTCATGCGCGCGGATCCGAACCAATTCTGGCAGGAAACCGCAAGCCCTTGGCATTACGTCACCGTGCCGGCGGGCACGACCTACGAGGATGTCGGTGCTCCGGAGCAGGGTGATGCGGCAAGCGCGCTGCAGAAATTCACCTACATGCTGCGCGACGCCGAGACGTCGCACGAGGACCGACAGCTGGCGCTGCGCTTCATCGTTCACATCATCGGCGACCTGCACCAGCCGCTGCACGTGGGCAACGGCACCGATCGCGGCGGCAACGATTTCAAGATAAATTATTTCGGCGAGCCGTCCAACCTGCACCGGCTATGGGATTCCCAACTCATCGACAGCAAGCAATTGAGCTACACCGAGCTGACGGCCTGGCTGAAGGCGAAGATCGGCCCCGAGCAATTCCGCGCCTGGAATACGCCCGATCCGCTGGTCTGGATCGCCGAGAGCGCCGAGATTCGCGACCGCATCTACCCCGAAGACAGCGAGATTCGATGGTCGTACGGTTACAACTGGACAGACACGCTATACAGTCGGTTGCAGAAAGCGGGGGTTCGCACCGCGGCTTACCTGAACGAGCTGTTTGCCGATTGAGCGAACTTCAGAACGGGTAGAACACCGGGATGCACAGGATTGCCAGCCCCCACAGGATCAAGTTGAGCGGCAGGCCCACCCGCGTGAAATCGGTAAAGCGATAGTTGCCGGCGCTGTAGACCATGGTGTTCGTCTGGTACCCGACCGGCGTCGAGAAACTGGCCGAGCCGGCGAACGCTATCGTCACCAGGAACGGCAGCGGGTCCAGGCCCATCGTGGCCGCGATCGAGATGCTGATCGGCGCCAGCAGGGCCGCCGAGGCATTGTTCGACATGACCTCGGTCAGCATCCATGTGATCAGGTAGAGGGCGGCAACGATTGCGACGGGGCCGTATTCGCGACCGACCGAGTCGAACAGAACCGCGGAGAGTGAGTCGGTGAGCCCGCTGTTGTTCATGGCCGCGCCGAAGCTGAGCGCCGCGGCCAGCAGGAAGATCACGCTCCAGTCGATGGACTTGTAGATTTCCCTGGGTCGCAGCACGCCGCCTAGCGCAAGCACGCAGATGCCGGTGATCGCGGCAATGCTGATGGGCACCAGCTGCAGCGATGCGGCGGTCACGACCGCGGCGATTACACCGAGGACACCCCAGAATCGCTGTTTCCTGAAGGGCTGCAGAACGTGCTGGCTGAGCGTGAAGAAGGGTGCGATGCGCTTGGATTCCAGCTCCCGAATCCGCTGCTGGGCGCGGCGTGAAGTGTGCAGCAGCAGGACGTCGCCGGCCTTGAGCCGAATCTCCCAGATTTTTTTCCGGCTCAGCTTGCCGCTTCGACGAATCGCAAGCACGTTTGCGTTGTAGCGTTGCATGAACTTGTGGTCGCGAAGCGTGCGATCCTCAAGGTCCGAATTCCTCGCCACCATGACTTCCAGCAAGACGTTCTCGGTATCCTTGAACTGCTGGGTCTCGAGGCGTTTCGATATCCGGAAATCTTCGGCGTCGAGCATCTTGCGGATGCGCTTGATGTCGCCGCGGACCGCCAGCCGGTCCTCCTTGTGCAGCTCGAAATTCCCATCGGGTTTTTCAACCACATCGTCGTCCCGCAGCAGCTGAACGATTTCGATTTCTTCTTCGTCGTCATTGAGCACACTGGCAAAAGCCTCATCGATGCTCTTGCCGGCCGCCGTCGAATGTTCCGGGATATGAATTTCGGTAATGAAATCCTCGGCCTTGAAATCCTCTTCCGCATCCTCGCCGATCGAGCGGTTCGGCACGATGCGGTTGCCCAGCAACAGCATGTAGGTCGTGCCAGCGGCAAAAATCACGAGACCGAAAGGGGTCAGCGTGAAGATCGAGAACGACTCGACCCCATTCTGCTCGGCGATCCCGCTTACCAGCAGGTTGGTCGAGGTGCCGATCAGCGTGCATGTGCCGCCGAAGATGGCGCCGAACGACAGCGGCATCAGCACCTTGGAAGGTGCGATCTTGGCCTCGCGTGCGGCCGTCGAAACGATCGGGATGAACGTGGCGACCACCGGTGTGTTGTTGACGAACGCGGAAACGGCGCCGACCGACGCCATCATCGTGCCGGTGGTGCGGGTGTAGTGATTCTTGAGGTGCCGGCTGACAATCGGCGCGATCGCCTCGATCACGCCAGTCTTCAAGACAGCCGCGCTTAGCGCAAACATCGCGGCCACGGTCACAGTGGCGGTATTCGAAAATCCCGCCAGCGCTTCGCCCGGCGTCAGCACGCCGGTCAGCGCCAGCAGCACCATGGCCGAAACGGCGATCAGATCGGGCGGATATTTCTCGGTGGCAAACAGGATCACCGCAGCGATGATGACTGTCAGCGTTACGTAGGCTTCCACCGGCATGGCCGATCAGTCCCGACCGTTATTCGCATCGTCCTCGGGCGGCGTCGGCAGCACCATCAACTCGTGCACGTCGACGTGCGCCGGCTGGGTCAGCGCGTAGACCACGGCACGCGCGATGTCATCGGAGCTGAGGGCGTCGGGCTTGGGCTCGTCGAAGAATGGCGTGTCGACCATGCCCGGCTCGAGCAGCGTGACCCGAACCCCCGATCCCTTGATTTCCTCGCGCAGGCCGTAGCCGATGGCCGAGACTGCCCACTTGGTGGCCGAGTACATTGAACCGGCCAACGTGCGTCTCCCGGCCACCGACCCGGTCAGTACCACGTGGCCGCGGCGTTTCTTCACTTCTTTCAGGGTCGCGCGCAGGGTAAATGCCACCCCGAGGATGTTGACGTCGACCATCTTCTTCCAGCTCGCGACCGGCGCCCCGGAGAACCCGCCCGGCTCGCCGCCGGTACCGGCGTTGGCGAATACCGCATCGATGCGACCGAAATGATCCAGCACTTCCGCGACCATGCGCTGCTGATCGTCGAAGTCGGTCACGTCGCAGCGCTGCGCGAACGCCCGGTCGTCGCCGATCTCCCGGACCAGCGCCTCCAGCTTGTCTGCCGACCGTGCGCAAAGGGCCAGTCTGTAGCCTTTTTTCGCCGCGGCCCGCGCGGAAGCGGCACCGATGCCGGTCGAGGCGCCGGTGATCAGAAGGACTTTTTCATCATTGTCTTCATTGGTATTGGACACGAACGGATTTCCTTCGTTTTTTGACTATGCATTACCGTATCACGAGGGTCGGTGAACTCCGGATCGAGTAGCCGGGCGCCATTCAAGCCAGCACGAACAGCTGGAAGGCCATCATGGCTGCAAAGGCCAGCACGATGACCGCGCCGACCGAGTTCGATGAGCTCTTTTTCAGCGCGTCGGGCGTGAGCTCGGAGAACACCATCCAGATCATTGCGCCGGCGGCCAGGCCCAGGCCGACCGGCAGCAGCGGCCTGAACCATTCAACGAAGGCGAACGCCGGAGCCGCCATCAGCGGTTGGGGCAGGCTGGTGAAGACGGCCCAGAGCGCGGCCTTCCAGACCGGCGTGCCGCGCGGGATCAGCACCAGCGCGATGGCCAGGCCCTCGGGAATATTGTGAAAGGCAATCGCGCTGGTGATGAAGACGCCGAGACCCTCGTCGCCGGCAAACGATACGCCCACGCCGATGCCCTCGGCAAATGAATGCGCGGTCATGATGCCGAGAATGAGCAGTGCGCGAACGGCGCTCGCCCCCTGAAGATCGGCGATTTCGAAACCGCCTGCCTTGTCCAGCAAACGGTCCGACGCCAGGATCGCTGCCAGCCCGATCAGAACGCCTGCAAGCGTCAGTCCTGCCGCCAGCGACACGCCTTCCGATACCAGGCTGTGGCTGGCAGCCAGCATCAGGCCGGCGGCCGCGGCGTTGGACCAGCCCACGGCGCGGTCGCTGATGCTGCGCATGAACAGGAAGGGCAGTGCGCCGACGCCGGTCATGATCGCGGTGATGGCGGCGGCTATGGTGACGGTGAGGAGGGTGGTTTCCATGCGTTCAGCCCGGTTCGCTATCGCCTGGTGAGACCCTGGCCATGATATCGGACCAGCCCAGCGCGCTGCCGACCTCGACAAAGTCGTCCGACGGCATCGCCTGAATTTCCAAGGATCGGTCCGTCGCGGGATGTTCGAATTCAAGCGATACGGCGTGAAGCAGCAGCCGGTAACATCCGAAACGGGCCCGGAACAGCCGGTTGTGGCGCCGGTCGCCGTGATTGACGTCGCCGACGATCGGATGCGAAATGTGATTTAGATGGCGACGGATCTGGTGCGTACGGCCGGTCTTCGGCTCGATCTCCGCCAGGCTGTAGCGCGCGGTTTCGTGCGGCGGTACCGCCACCGGCAGTTCGGCGGTCGCCAGCCGGCGGTAGCGGGTCAGGGCGTCCCGGGTCTTGTTGCGCGCGCCGCGCAAGGGCTTGTCGATTTCGCCGGATTCGTCCAGCCAGCCGCGGACGACGGCGAGATAGCGCTTGCTGATTGCGCCGGCCTCGAACAGCCGGCCCATATCGGCCGCCATCTCGACATCCAGCGCGAACAACAGCACGCCCGACGTGGCGCGATCGAGCCGGTGCACGGTCCAGATCCGGCGACCCAGCCGCTCGCGCAGCAGGTCGATCAGGAAGATACGATCGGTCGAGATGCCGGTCCGATGGACCATGATGCCCGACGGCTTGGCAATCGCGCACAACCGGTCGTCGAGGTACAGCAGCTCCAGCGTGTCGGGTGTCGTCATGCAGGCCCTGGATTCGAAGTGTGCCGGCGCGTCATCACCGGCTTTTCGCGTAGCGCCCGCGACTTTGGCGGATGCGCCCGGATTGTCGGCGGATCGGTTGTTTATACTCGACGGACTCGAGACGCATGAAAAGGATTATCCATGATGAATCGCTTGCTTGTGGCCGCTGTCCTGCTGGCGGTGTCGCTCACCGCCGCTTTCGCCCAGGACGAGTATCGTGAACCGGATCCGGCGCTGACCGCGCTGGTCGACGCGCCGATGCAGCCGGCCTCGGCGGTTTCTCCGGACAGGCGTCGCGTGGCGACGCTGGAGTGGAAGTGGGTGCTGCCGCTGGCCGAGGTGGCACGTGGGGAACTGAAGCTGGCCGGTCTGCGGATCACGCCCTCGACCTTTTCACGCTCACGATCGCGCAGCTACGATTCGATCGCGCTTCACGACCTGGAGCAGGGGACGCGAACGGCTGTCGAAGGACTGCCGGACGCGCGAATCGCATCGCCTTCCTGGTCGTCGGACTCGCGCTACCTGGCGTTCACGCTGGAGCGCGACGACCGCAAGACGCTGTGGATCTTCGACACCGACCGGGGCCGGGCGCGCGAGCTCGCTGATCTGCCGCTCAACAGCGTGCTGACCTCGACGCCCTACCAATGGCTGCCCGACGCGAGCGGCCTGCTGGTCAATATCGCGGTCAATCACGGTCGCACGCTGCCGCAACCCTCGGTAGAGGCGATTGCACCGGTGATCCAGGAAACCGACCCGGAAAGCAAGGCGCCGGTGCGCACCTACCAGGACCTGCTTCAGACGCCGCTGGATGCCGAGCGCTTCACGTTCCTGGCTACGGGTCAGCTGGCGCGCGTGAGCCTGGGCGGAGAAATCACCGAACTGGGCGGTCCGGCGCTTGTCGCCGGTTTCGAGCCGTCGCCGAATACCCGCTACCTGCTGGTCGAGACCGTCCAGCGGCCGTTTTCCTATGCGGTGCCGTATTCACGCTTCCCGATGCTGTCGGAAGTCCGGGACGCGGACGGGCGGCGTATCCGGACGATCGCCGACCTGCCGCTGGCCGAAGACATCCCCAAGGGCTTCGATTCGGTGCGCACCGGCCGTCGCAGCATCCAGTGGCGCGCCGACGCCGCGGCCACGTTGGTCTGGGCCGAGGCGCTTGACGGCGGCGACATGAGTGCCGAGGTCGAGCACCACGACCATGTCCAGAGCTGGGCCGCGCCTTTCCGCTCCGAGCCCGAGACGCTGGCGCGCACCGGCTGGCGCTACGCGGGCGTCGACTGGGCTCACGACGAACTGGCGATGCTGACCGAATGGCGTTTTTCAGATCGCAAGCTGCGCACCTGGAGAATTTCGCCGTCGAATCCGGATGCCGAGCCGGTGCTGTTCCAGGAACGCAGCTACAACGATGCCTACAACGACCCCGGCACGCCGGTCCGGACGCTAAGCGAGTACGGAACTTCAATCATTCATACGATAGACGACGATACGGTACTGCTGGCCGGCGCCGGGGCGTCGCCCGAGGGCAACATTCCCTTCCTGGACCGATACGACTTTTCGTCCGGCGAAAAGACCCGGGTGTGGCATTCCGAGGCGCCGTGGTACGAGCGGGTTGCCGACGTACTCGACGACCGGGGTCAGCGCATCCTGACGCTGCGCGAGGCGCGCGACACTCAACCGAACTTTTTCGTCCGCGATCTCTCGGCCGATACGTTGACCCAGGTCAGCGAGTTTCCGCACCCGCATCCGCAGCTGACAGGCATCGACAAGGAACTGATCCAGTACGAGCGCGCCGACGGCATCGATCTGAGCGGCACCCTGTACCTGCCGCCGGGCTACACAGAGGACGACGGTCCGCTGCCGGTGCTTATGTGGGCCTATCCGCTGGAGTACAAGGACAGCTCGGTGGCCGGCCAGGTTCGCGAGTCGCCGTACGAGTTCAACAGCATCAGTTTCTGGGGGCCGTTGCCGTTCCTGGCGCTGGGCTACGCAGTATTCGACGACCCGAAAATGCCCATTGTGGGTGTCGGCGACGACCTGCCCAACGACACCTTCCGCGAGCAGCTGGTCGCCAGCGCCGAAGCCGCTGTGGACGTGCTGGTCGAGCGCGGCATCGCCGACCCGGGACGGATCGCGATCAGCGGGCAGTCGTACGGTGCATTCATGGTGGCCAACCTGCTGGCCCACTCCGATCTATTCGCCGCCGGCATCGCGCGCAGCGGCGCGTACAATCGCTCGCTGACGCCGTTCGGCTTTCAGGGCGAAGAGCGCGATTTCTGGGAGGCGCAGCAGGTCTACGCCGCCGCCTCGCCTTTCTTCCACGCCGAAAAGATCGACGAGCCGATGTTGATGATCCACGGCATGGAAGACAACAACTCCGGTACCTTCCCGATGCAGAGCGAGCGAATGTTCGACGCGCTCAAGGGTCTCGGGGCCGAGGCCCGGCTGGTGATGCTGCCGCACGAAAGCCACGGCTACCGCGCGCGGGAATCGCTGCTGCACATGCTCTGGGAGCAGCAGGCGTGGCTGGCCAGATACCTGGCTGACTGAAAATGAATAAGCGCGACACCGTGAGCACGAAGGCGGCAGCAGGGGATCGAGCATGAACGCGATTGCGCTGCTGCTCATCGGGCTGGGCGCCTTCGGCCTGGGCTACGTGTTTTATTCGAGGTTCATCGCGAACCGCATCTACGGTCTGGACGACAGCCGTGCCACGCCGGCCCACGAGTTCGAGGACGGCGTGGATTACGTGCCCACCAACCGCTTCATCCTGTGGGGCCATCACTTCACGTCGATCGCCGGGGCCGCGCCAATCGTGGGACCGGCGATCGCGGTCATCTGGGGCTGGCTGCCGGCCTTTCTGTGGGTGGTGCTGGGCACGGTGTTCTTCGCCGGCGTGCACGATCTCGGGGCGCTCTGGGCCAGCGTCCGGAACAAGGGTCGTTCGGTGGGCGCACTGACCGGCACGGTCGTCGGCAGGCGGGCCCAGGGCGTCTTCATGATCGTGATCTTCCTGCTGCTGCTGATGGTCAACGCGGTGTTCGCGGTCGTCATCGCCCGACTGTTCACCGGTTTCCCGGAAAGCGTCGTCCCGGCCTGGAGCGCGATTGCCGTCGCGCTCGTGCTCGGCCAGCTGATCAGGCGCAAGAAGATCGGGCTGGCAGTACTTTCGGTCGCCGGACTGGTGGTGCTTTACGGCATGATCTGGGTCGGGCAGTACGTGCCGGTCGCGCTGCCGGAACGGACGCTCGGGTTGGGTGACAACGCGCAGTGGATCGTGATCCTGTTCGCCTATGCCGGCATTGCCTCGCTGTTGCCGGTCTGGATGCTGCTGCAGCCGCGCGACTACATCAACGGGCTGCAGCTGTTTGTCGGACTGGGTCTGCTGTTTGTTGCCGTGATCATCGCCAATCCGGATATCGTCGCCCCCATGATCAACACCGGCGCGCCGCCGGGCACACCGCCGATCATGCCGCTGCTGTTCGTGACCATCGCCTGCGGCGCGATATCGGGCTTCCACGGCCTGGTTTCGTCGGGTACCAGTTCCAAGCAGCTGAATCGCGAATCGGACGCGCGTTTCGTCGGTTACTTCGGCGCCGTCGGCGAGGGCGCGCTGGCGCTTGGTGCGATCATCGCCGCGACGGCCGGTTTCGCGACGGCCGGCGAATGGGATGCGCTGTACGCGGCCTTCGGCGACGGTGGCGTGGCCGCGTTCGTCCAGGGCGGAGCGAACATCATGGCGGCCGGCTGGGGCCTGCCGGTGGCCGTCGGCACCACGCTGCTTGCCGTGATGGCGGTTCTGTTCGCGGCCACCACGATGGATACCGGGGTGCGGTTGCAACGCTACATCATCCAGGAATGGGGCGAGGTCTACGACATCGGCGTCCTGGGACGAAATGGCCCTGCTACCGGCCTGGCGGTGGGCACCTGCCTGGCACTGGCGTTCGGCGCCGGCGGCCTCGAGGGGACCGGCGGTCTGCTGATCTGGCCGCTGTTCGGCACCACCAACCAACTACTGGCCGCGTTGACGCTCATGGTCATAAGCCTGATGGTGCTGCGCGCCGGCCGCCCGGTATGGTTCACTCTGGTGCCGATGGTGCTGATTCTGGTGGTGACCGTTTTCGCCCTTTTTGTGCAGCTCGCGCAGTTCTACCGCGCCGGCAACTGGTTCCTGCTGGGGCTCGACCTGGTGGTGCTGGTCGCTGCAGGTCTAGTGGTGCTTGAGGTGTCGTCGGCGATGAGCCGAGGGCTGCGCGATCGACGGCTTGAATCCTCCCGGCCCCGGCCGGGTTCGGAAGGCGGTGCCGACAGTCGCCGCGGCGAGTGATGAGGTCCTCCCGGGAGTGAGCGAAAATATTGCCCCGGGCGGTTATGGTCGTTCCGGATCCGGTTTTCCGCGCGGATCGTCTACACGGAGGGTTTTCCCGATGATCGAAACGTTCAGACCGACAGGTGTTCGCCGGCTCATCATGCTGATGCTGTTGGCAACAGTCGCGATCTGCGGCAACGCGCACGCCGACGTTTGGCTGGAGCGTCTTTTCGGGATGGGTCAGCCCGATACTTTCACGCTCGCCTCGGAAAGGCTGGATCGCGATTTCCATGTTTATGTTCGCCTGCCGCGGGGGTACGAGGATTCCGATGAATCCTGGCCGGTGATCTACCTGCTCGACGGCGGCATCCTGTTTCCGATGCTGGCGCCATATCATTTCATGCTGACCCTCGACGGAATTGCGCCCGAGGCGATCATCGTCGGCATTTCATACGGCGGGCTGGGCTTCGCCAACGGCAACATGCGCTCGACCGATTACACGGCTGCATCGGCTGAAGTCGATCACTATGGCGGGGCGCCGGTGTTCCAGTCGTTTCTCCAAGACCAGCTGTTGCCGTCGATCGACGAGCGCTACCGAACCGACCCGCAACGCCGGGTGATCGTCGGACAATCGCTGGGCGGCCAGTTCGTGCTCTACACGGCCTTGACCCGGCCTGGGCTGTTCTGGGGTCATATCGCGATCAATCCGGCGCTGCACCGCAACCTGGCGTTCTTCCGCGACTACCCGGCGAAGCCTGAAGGCGAGCATGCTCGAGTGTTCGTCGGCGCCGGTACGCTGGACGCACCCCGCTTTCGCGAGCCTGCGCGTGAATGGATCGATGCATGGATCAATCGCGAAGGGAGCCATCTTGATCTCGAGGTTGCGTGGCTGGCGGGTGAGCACCATGCCTCCGCTGCACCTGAGGCCTACCGAGTCGGGCTTCGCTGGCTTTTCAATGATCAGGCCAGCCGTTGAAATTGGGGCACGCCTGTTCAGGGAGACCCTGATCGGAGGGCGGGCCCAAAGCAGGGTATCAAGCATATGACGGGCGGCGAGACACCCTGAAATTTCACGATAGGTTGGTTTTCGTCGTTGTGTTCGATCAGGAATCCTTCTCCTGCACCGGCGTAGTCGGTTCAGGCCGTGCGATTTCGGCTGCCGCACTAGCGTCGGCTTTTTCCCGTCGCTTGTGCTTGCGCTTCTCGCGCTTTTCCGGGTTTTCGCTCATCGCCTTGATGGCATTCAGAATCTCGGCATTGCCAGTCTCCAGCAACTTGGCAAAGGTCTTGCGACAGACCATCCAGGTCGCTCCGATGACGGCGAAATAGATGACCGACATCAATGCCGCGTAGGTGAGCTGATCGGCGAATTCGCCTACCCATTCGGGGACTCGGATGCCCAGGAGTATCTTCAGCAATGCGGCAAGGATCGGGCCGACGACTCCGATCTCGACGATCAGCAGGACCATGACAAAGACCAGGACCTTGAACACGAGCAGCTGCGTGGCGAGATCCTTGAACGCGCGAGTCCAGTTCTCGCTGAAGCATAGGGCCGCCACGGCTATGGTGAGGCCTGCGGCGACCGCCAGCGAATCGGCCAGCGCGTCGGCGACGGCGCCGAAGTCGGTCCAGATCGGCGCCCCCGGAATGGTCTCGAGATTGCCCGAAGCCGTGTTTGCGATGAATGCGACCAGCACCAGGGCGCCGGCCGCCGGGATCAGGGACGCGGCCAGCCAAGGGAAGTCGGCGCGCCGGGCATGCCCGCTGGAAAACAGATAACGCCGAATCAGCATTGCATAGGCCGCGCCGATCAGGATCGCCGAGATGTCTAGGTTTTTCGTCACCAGGCCGGGGCCAAAGAGCGATTCTAACCAGCGGCCAAGGACGATCCCGGTAACGATCAACGCAGCGATGGCCGCACGCGGCCTGGGCCCGAAAACGAGATCCAGCCGATCATCTTCCCGACTCCCGTTGAAGGCGCGGCGCAAGGCGGGCGCCATGTCGGAAAGGCCCGCTCTGGCCACCTTCAGAAGTTGCGCGACGTTGTAAATGGAAGGCTCCCGTTACCCGGTTCATTCGTGACCCGAGCTCTATGAGCCATTGAAACTGCTGCACAGGCAAAGCCGGGACGACCGTTGGAAGTATAGGCGCTGGAGTGATGCAGGAGGCCGTCGGGCGCACGGCAATATCCTGGCCGCTCCCCGGGGCCCCTGAAAAGGCTGCGCGCCTTTGGGATGGACTATCGTGGTTTCGCGAGTTCGGATACCTCGTGAAGCGCTCCGCCACGCATGACATGGGTGACGGTGCGGAAGGCTCGGACCGAACCGGCCGGGTCGTCACGCAGAATCACCAGGTCCGCGACCTTTCCCGGCTCCAGCGTACCGATTTCATCCAGCAACCCCATCGTCTGTGCGCCGTTCCGGGTTGACATCACGATGATGCGCTCCGGCGGGATGCCCGCCGCCTGCATACTTTCCATTTCCGCGTAGATTGAAGGCCCGTGGAGGGTCAGTGGATTACCCGCATCGGTGGCCGTCGCGATCGTGAT
>Ga0102938_10003160_pt1 | contig 12317 bp, 12 predicted proteins | sample SalPonR2_B_D2_MG_FD_84516 | JGI IMG/M metagenome (GOLD analysis project Ga0102938, IMG submission 84516) | Salt pond soil microbial communities from South San Francisco under conditions of wetland restoration - Salt Pond MetaG R2_B_D2_MG | ecosystem: Environmental > Aquatic > Marine >... | reverse complement strand
GTTCCGGTGACACCCCGGCGTTCCAGGGGATGCACCCTGCTTCGCTGCTGATCTGTGCCGCCTCGGTGGAGGCTGCACGGCAGGTGTGGGACGGGGAGGCCGACCATGCCTTCAACCCCGCGGGAGGGCTGCACCACGCGATGCCGGACCGGGCGTCCGGGTTCTGCATCTACAACGATCCGGCCATCGCGATCGACTGGCTGCTCGAGCACGGTGCTCAGCGGGTCGCCTACGTCGACGTGGATGTCCACCACGGCGACGGGGTCGAGCTGATGTTCGCGGATGACCCGCGGGTGCTGACGGTCTCGCTGCACGAGTCGGGCCGCTTCCTGTTCCCCGGGACCGGTCGGGCCGACGACATCGGCGGACCGAACGCCCAGGGAAGCGCCGCGAACCTGCCGCTGCACCCCGGGACACCGGGCAAGGTCTGGCTCGGCGCCTTCGATGCGGTCATCGAGCCGCTGGTCCGCGCCTTCGATGCCGACGTACTCGTGACCCAGCTCGGCTGCGACACCCACGCCAGCGACCCGCTGGCGCACCTGGCGCTGACGACCGACGACATGGCGGCGATCTACGAACGCCTCCACCGCCTCGCGCACGAGACGACCGGGGGGCGCTGGGTCGCGCTCGGTGGCGGCGGCTACCAGCTCGTGCGGGTCGTCCCCCGCGCCTGGACGATGGCGTTCGCCGAGATGGCCGGCCGCAAGCTGCCGATCGAGACGCCGATGGGCTGGCGTGAGCTGGCGGTGGAGCGGACCGGCGAGGTCCCCCCGACCGCGTTCCTCGAGGAGCCGGTGACGATCTCCGAGGCCATGCACGAGCAGGCGGTGCAGGAGGCACAGGCATCGGTCGAAGCGCTCCGCGAGCGGTTGCTACCGATCCATGGCGTGCGCTGAGCGCGCTGACGGCGGCGGGAACGTGACTGCTGTGCCTGGTGAGGCCAATGAGGCCATCCGACCGTGCTGATGCGCGCTGCACCCACTCGTGCCTTATGGGTCCGCCGTGGGCCTGGTGTAGCGTGCGGGGAGCACGCGGTAAGGGGATGTCCGTCGCAGGAGTGAGCCGCGGATCGCGTGGTGGCGGCGTGCGGCGAACCGTAGGACGGGTGTCCGGCCGGAGGCTTCCATGGCGCAACAACTCCTCACCGTCGCCGAGGTGGCGGCACAGCTGCGTGTGTCCACCATGACGATCTACCGGCTCATCCGCAGCGGCGAGCTGCCGGCGGTGCGTGTCGGTCGGAACTACCGGGTCCGGGCCGATGAACTCGAGGCCTACCTGCAGGCACAGGTCGTGGACCCGACCACGCTCGACCTCGAGGAACTGGCGGACGGGGACGTCCATCGAGATGCCGGGAGCTGAACCCTCGGGGCTGACCGCTCGCGTGCGCAGCAGCGAACCGGTTCACTATCCGCTCGGTCGCCGAGGTGAGCGGCCCGGACGAGCCCGACGGGAGGCGCAACGTGGTCGAGGGGCGGCGGGTGCTGCTCACCGGGGTGGCGGGTCAGTTCGGTGGCCTCGTGGCGCGTGCGCTCGAGCAGCGTGACGACGTCCTCGAGATCGTCGGCATCGACGTCCGTGAGCCGCAGCACGAGCTGCGTCGCACGGAGTTCGTGCGGGCCGACCTGCGCAACCCGCTGGTCGGGCGCGTCCTGGAGGCGGCGGCGATCGACACGGTCCTCCACCTGTCCATCACCTCGCAGCCGGGGGCTGCCGGTGGGCGCACGTCGATGAAGGAGCACAACGTCATCGGCACGATGCAGCTGATGGCCGCGTGTCAGGCGGCGCCCCGGCTCGAGCGGGTGGTGCTCAAGTCCACGGGCGCGGTCTACGGCTCCGCGCACACCGACCCAGCGCTGTTCAGCGAGAGCTCCACCCCTCGCATCCCGCCGCGCACGGGCTTCGGCAAGGACGCGAGTGAGGCCGAGGGCTACGTCCGCACACTCGGCCGACGGCGCCGCGACGTCGCCGTCACCGTCCTGCGGCTCGCGAACCTGGTCGGTCCGCAGGTCGACAGCGCCTTCCAGTCCTTCTTCGCGCTGCCGGTACTGCCCACCGTCGCGGGCTTCGATCCACGCCTGCAGTTCTGTCACGAGGAGGACGCCGTGGGCGCGCACGTCCACGCCGCCACCGCGGCCACCGAGGGCACGGTCAACGTCGCTGGTGCCGGCGCCCTCTACCTCTCCCAGGCGATCCGGTTGGCTGGACGGGTCCCGGTGCCGGTCCCGCTGCCCTTCGTGTCCGCGCTCGCCACGGCTCTGCGACGATCCGGCCGGGCCGACGTCGCGCCGGATCAACTCCGGATGCTGCAGTTCGGCCGGGTGATGGACACGACCCGTCTCCGCGAGGAGTTCGGCTACACCCCTGCCTACACCACCCACACGGCGTTCGACGACTTCCTCGAGCGTCGCCGGATCCGTGGCATGATCGACCGGGACGATGCCGTGCGCCTGGAGCGGGAACTGTACGACTTCCTGCAGCGCAAGGGTCAGGAGCGGTTCCTGGAGTCCCAGCGTGCGGTCCAGGAGGGTCGACCATGAGCGATCCCGCCCACAGCGAGGCGCAGGTCTTCTCACTGGACGAACAGCGCGCCGCCCGCGACGCACGGTCCGGTTCGCCGCCGGCGGCAGGGCGCCCCCGTTGCGTCGCGACCACCGCCTCGGGTGCCCGCTGCCGCAACTACGCCGTGGAGGACGGCCGCTGCCGGGTGCACGTCCCGACCGATGCGGATGGCGAGGTGGCACGGTCCCGTTCCGCGCCCCGGCGCTCACCGGGATTGGCGGGCGGTGCGGTCCATCCCCGTGCCGAAGGACACCCGCATCCCGCCGTCTCCGGCAGCCGCAGCGGGGCTCGGGCCAGCGACGCCGATGCGGCTGGTGACGCCGGTTCGGCTGGTGACACCGGTTCGGCTGGTGACACCGGTTCGGCTGGTGACACCGGTTCGGCTGGTGACACCGGGGCGGCTGGTGACACCGGGGCTCACGCTGCGGATGCGCGGGCACGCGAGGCCTCCCGTTCGGCGACGGCCTCCTCGGGAGAGCGGCAGGGCTCCTTCGCCTGGGCCGAAGCACAGCTGCTCCAGCGCGGCTACTTGGCAGCGATCGATGGTCTGGAACTGCTCCGCGATGCCGCTGACGATCGGTTCCTCGAGGCGCTGCGCGGACTGGTCGGCTTCCTGCGACGCCGCGTGACCGGGGCCTACGAGATCGACGACTTCGGCTTCGACGAGGAGTTGACCACGAAGGTGCTGATGCCGCTGCTGCGACCGCTGCACCGCCACTACTGGCGGGTCACCTCCCACGGCATCGAGCACGTCCCGGAGCAGAGCGGAGCGCTGCTGGTGGCCAACCACGCTGGGACGCTGCCGGCCGACGCGCTGATCACCCGGCTCGACGTGTTCGACCTCACCGGCCGCCACGCCCGTGAGCTCGGCGCCGACCTGGTCTTCCGCACCCCGGTGGTCGGGGCGCTGGCACGCAAGACCGGCGCGACCCTGGCCTCGGGGGACGACGCCGACCGCTTGCTGGCCTCCGGTGAGCTCGTGGCGGTGTGGCCCGAGGGCTTCAAGGGTCTCGGCAAGCCCTGGAAGGACCGCTACAAGCTCCAGCGCTTCGGCAGGGGCGGCTTCGTGGCGACGGCGTCCCGGGCGCAGGTGCCGATCATCCCGACGGCGGTCGTGGGCAGCGAGGAGATCTACCCGATGCTGTTCGATCTCCGGATCGTGGCGCGACTGCTCGGTTTCCCGTACTTCCCCGTCGTCCCGCAGATGTTCGCACTGCCGGTGCTCGGCCCCTTCGCTCTGCTCCCGCTGCCGAGCAAGTGGATCATCGAGTACGGCGAACCCATCGACACGGCCAGCTTCGGCAGCGATCTGGCCGAGGATCCGATGGCCCTGTTCGATCTCACCGACCAGGTGCGCGAGCAGATCCAACAGATGCTGCAGCGCAACCTGATGGGTCGCCGCTCGGTGTTCCTGTGAGCTGCCGTCGCGGTGTCGCGGTGAGCTGCCGTCGCGTCACAGGGCAGCGGCACGGCTGAGCTGGATCGCCGCTGCGACGACGATCAGGAGCAGCAGCGTCGCCAGGGCGATCGTCGTACCGTGACGCATCGGGGCCTCCGGTCACCGCCGCACCCACGGAGCGGATGCCGGCGGGCGCAGTGTGACGCGTGGGGTTCTCGAGTGCACATCGGGACGCCGGCGGTACCCGGCCGGTAGCCGACCTCGTGGCGGGGGCGTGCCGTCGGTGTGGTGGCGATCAGGTGCCGTCGGGACCGACGGTGGGCTGGTCCGCATCGTCCTCGGCCCGGCCCGGAGCCACCTGGACGATGTCGGGTCGTCCGAGGATGTCCTCGGCGGGGGCACCCTCGAGCAGGGCGATGGCCTTGAAGCGTTCCTGTCGGAGGTAGCCGACCAGCGCCGAGCGGTCGTCGAGGTAGCGGCGGCAGTCCAGTTCGAGGGTGATCGAGATCTGTGATCGCCCCACGGCACCGATCCCGGCGCGGGCATCGCGTCCGACCTGGTGGAGGAAGGACGCCAGCGGGAGTCGGCCGTGCCCCAGGGGCGCGTGGCTGTCGCGGGGACCACCCCGGTGGTCCGAGACGTGCAGGTGGACGGCCTGCTCACGCAGCAGGCGGTAGGCCTCGTTGATGTCCTGCCCGGCGACGCCGAAGTGGCTGGTGTCCAGGACGATGTGGTGGAAGGGCGCGAGATCCTCCGCGGTCGTGTAGCGGTGGAACCGGACGCGCCGGCTTCCGATCGCAACGGGGTACAGGTTCTCGACGCCGACCCGGCAGGCGTGTGCGGCTGCCTCGTCATCGGCGGCATCGACCAGCCAACGGTGGAAGGCACGCTGCCACCGGTAGGGGGGATGCACGATCATGAGGTCGGCGCCGATCGCGCCCGACAGCGCCAGGGCGCGACGGGCCTTGGCCACCGGGTCGGTCCCGAACACCCGGCGGGTGAGCAGCAGGAACGGGCCGTGCACCACCTCGACCCCGATGCCCTCGGATCGTGCCGCCGCCTGGATGCGGTCGGGATCCTGGGTCGCCGGGTCCTGGGTGACCATCAGCTCCGCGCCGTCGTAGCCGGCTTCGACCAACACGCCGAAGGCCCAGTCCAGGGGACGGGCGAACATCGGGCCGGTGGACGCGAGCAGACGCATGGGTTGCACGCTACCGCGGTCACCTGGCCGGCCTCGCTGTGACCACGATCTCCGGGCGACACCGCCCGGTGCGCGCGCACCCTCGCCCCCCGGTGGCGTCGGGCCGGCAGGTCCGGCCATCCACGGGCGCCGCTCCCTGGATCGCAGACGGGCGGCGCTAGCCTGACCCACGACCGGCTCACGGCCGCCGAGGGGGGGCGGTGCCTGTGCCTGCCGGGTGTGCGTCCGGTTCACCACCGACAGCAGGGGCCAGGGATGGCGCGAGGGCACCCTCCGGTCCTGCACCTCTACACCCGCAGAGGGTGCGGTCTGTGCGACCGGGCCGCACGGCTGGTCGCCCGTGAGGGACGTGCAGCCGTCGTCCACACCATCGAGGTCGACGAGGATCCGGAGCTGGTGCGGCGCTACGGCGTGCGCGTGCCCGTCATCTGCGTGGACGGTGTCGAGATCGCCGAACTGGAGGTGGCGCCCGGACAGGTGCGTCGTGCGCTGCGCGATGCCCGACGCCGACACCTCGGCTGAGCGGTGGTGGGGCGTGCGGCCGCCGGCGGTCGGCACACCGCTGCTAACGCCAGTGTGACGTCGCGCTCCTGCGGCGCCTAGCCTCCCGGATGCCGGAGCGCTGGGACACTGGGAGGCGCACCGGCGGCCAGAGGCCAACACCAGCGCGCCGCATCGGCGGTCGAGAGCGAGGGGGACGGGGTGCGGGAAGGCCAGATCCCCGGAGCAACCGTGGCGCGCCTGCCGGTGTACCTCCAGGTGCTGATCGAGGCCGCGGAGGCTGGGATCGGGGTGCTGTCCAGTGACGATCTGGCACGCGCCGCCGGGCTGAACGCCGCCAAGGTGCGCAAGGACCTGTCCTACCTCGGCAGCCACGGCACCCGAGGTGTCGGCTACGACGTCGACGGACTCGCGCACCAGCTGTCGCGTGCGCTCGGGCTCGTCGAGGACCGACCGGTGCTGCTGATCGGCGTGGGCAACCTGGGGAGGGCGCTGGCCAGCTACGGCGGCTTCGAGCGGCGTGGCTTCCGGATCGTCGGCCTGATCGACGCTGCCCCGGAGGTGATCGGCCAGGAGGTCGCCGGACATCAGGTGCTGCCGGTGTCGGAGCTGGAGGCACTCGTGGCGGCGGAGGGCATCGGGGTCGCGGTGTTGGCGATCCCCGCCGCCCATGCCCAGGGGATGGCCGAGCGGCTCGTCGCAGCGGGTGTGCGGTCGATCCTCAGCTTCGCTCCGACCTACCTCTCGGTCCCGGAGCACGTCACCGTGCGCCGCGTGGACCTGGCCACCGAGCTGCAGATCCTCTCCTTCTACGAGCACGCCGGCCCGAGGCTGCCCGCCGCCCCCTCGCGGCATCGGACGGGCTCGACCGCCCGGCCCGTCTGAGGGCGGCGATCTCGGCGTGCTCTCGACTGGGGCCGTGGCCGCGGCGCGCGGTACCATCGGTCGCGGTAGGCGTGTGGCGGCCCATGGTCCGGCGGCCGTGCACCCTCCCGGCGAGCACCCGCTCCACGCCCCGGTGCGGCGCACCTGCGTGGGGCGCTTCCATCACCCGTCCCAACGACCTCGGAACACGGCCGCAGCGCAGCCCTTCCGTCGAGAGGTTCGTCCCCGCATGGCACTCCTGGTCGTCGGCTGCAACCATCGCAGCGCCGAACTCGGTCTGCTGGAGCGGGTAGCGGTCCCGGCGGACGAACTCCCGAAGGCGCTGCACGCGGTGGCTTCCCTGGAGCACGTGACCGAGGCGGTGATCCTCTCCACCTGCAACCGGGTCGAGGTCTACGCCCACGTGACCCGGTTCCACCCCGGGTTGCAGGAGGTCAGGGGCTGGCTGGCGGAGCGTGGTGACATCCACCCCCAGGAGCTCGACGCGCTCGAGTACAGCTACCACGACGACCGAGCGGCGGCCCACCTGTTCGCGGTCGCCGGGGGCCTCGACTCGATGGTGGTCGGAGAGCGCCAGATCGCGGTCCAGGTCAAGCACGCCATGGAGGTGGCGCGTGAGGAGGGCACGGCCCGCCGCGTGCTCCAGCGGGTGTTCCGGCAGGCGGTGCGGGTCGGACGCCGTGTCCGCAACGAGTCCCGTATCGCCGAGGGTGCGTCCTCGATGGTGGGGGTCGGCCTGGCGGCGGTGGATCGGCAGCGCGGCACCTCGTTGGCGGGCGCGCGCGTCGCCGTCATCGGGGCCGGTGACCTCGGTGGGCTCACGGTCCGCCGCGTCGCCGAACTCGGTGCCGGGCACGTCACGGTGTGGAACCGGAGTGCGGACAAGGCTGAACGCCTGGCCGCCAAGCTCGACGGCCGGGTGCCACACTCGGTCGTCGACGAGCTCGGTACGGCGTTGCGCGGTGCTGACGTGGTCGTGTGCACCACCGGAGCCGCGGAGGCCGTGATCGACGTCGACCTCGCACGAAGGGTCCTGCGCGAGCGCGAGAGCGGACCGGCCCCGGCCGCGGTGGCCGGGTCCGTGTTCCACGACGAGCCGCCGTCCGAGCCACTGGTCGTGCTCGACCTCGGGGTCCCCCGCAACGTCGACCCGGGCTGTGCACACCTCACGGGGATGACGCTGATCGACGTCTCGGACGTGCGGCAGCTCGCCGATCGCGGCCACGCCGGCTCGGTCCTCGCCGAGGCACGCGAGATCGTGGAGGAGGAGGTCGCACGCTTCGTGGCCTGGACCCGCGCGTCGGAGGTCGAGCCCACGATCCGCGCGATCCGCACCCAGGCCGAAGCGGTGCGTCAGGCCGAGCTGGAACGGCTGCGGGGTCGCCTCGCGTCCCTCGACGAGCAGCAACTCGCGGCGGTGGATGCGCTCACCCGCGGCATCGTGAACACGCTGCTGCATCATCCGACGGTCCGGCTCAAGGAGCTGGCCGACCTCGGTGGTGCCGATCCGGGGGTCGACCTGGTGCGCGAACTCTTCGACCTGCCAGAGGATGACGCGTGAGTGGTGCTGCTCCGGTCACGACCGGGCAGGGACCCTGGCGTCTCGCGACCCGACGCTCCCCGCTGGCCCAGGTCCAGGCCCGCTCGGTGGCCGCGGCGCTCGAGGCGTCAACGGGACGGGCAGCTCAGATCGTGCCGCTGGCGACCACCGGCGACGAGCATCCGGACCGGGCCATCCAGTCCTTCGACGCCAAGGGGCTGTTCGTCGACGGCACGCGTCGAGCGGTCCTCGACGGCGACTGCGACATGGTCGTGCACTCCTACAAGGACCTGCCCAGCGAGGAGCATCCCGAGCTCGTGATCGGTGCGGTGCCGGCCCGTGTCGATCCCCGTGACGCACTGGTGTCCCGGGACGGGTGGCGGCTGGCAGAGCTGCCACGCGACCGGACGGTGACCGTCGGGACCTCGGCACCGCGTCGTCAGGCCCAGCTGCAGCGCCACCGTCGCGATGTGCTCGTCCAGCCGCTGCGCGGCAACCTCGGCACCCGGTTGCGGGCCGTCTCCGAGGGCCGTCTCGACGCCGTCGTCGTCGCGCTGGCGGGCTTGCTGCGGCTCCGGCCGGAGACGGACGGACTGGTCGCGGTCCCCCTGGAGCACGGCGAACTGTTGCACGCTCCGGCGCAAGGTGCCCTGGCCATCGAGTGCCGCCGTGACGCGGTGGCCACGCGCAAGGCGCTCGCGCACCTCGACGACCTGGTCACGCGCACGGAGGTGACCGCCGAGCGCGAGCTGCTGCTGCAGCTGCAGGGTGGCTGTACGGCGCCGATCGGCGCGCACGCCGAGCAGCGCACGAGCTCGACGGGCCAGCGGCGGCTGGTCCTGCTCGGCATGGTGGCCGATCCCAACGGGACCCGCCTGTACCGCGCCTCCCACGAGACGGCCGCTGACGATGCGCTCACCCTGGGACGTGCCATGGCAGCGACCCTGCTCGAGGCCGGGGGCGAGCAGGTCCTGTCGACGCTACGGGCCGAGCCGAGATGAGCGGTGGCCACCGGCCGCTGGCCGACTGTCGGGTGCTGGTCGCACGCACCCGGGAGCAGGCCGCGCAGCTCAGCGACCGTATCCGGGCATTGGGCGGCACCCCCGTGGAGGCGCCGGTGCTCGAGATCGCTCCGGGGGAGCGGCACGCGCTCGTCGAGGCCTCTCGGCGGATGGCTCGAGGCGAGGTGTCGGTCCTGGCGCTGACCTCATCCAACGGCGTGGCAGCGCTCGCGGAGGCGATGGAGGCGGCGGGCGTACCGGCCGCTGGCCTCGCTGAGGTCGGGCTCGTGGCCTGTGTCGGCCGCGGCACCGACGACCGGCTCGCGCAGCTGCTCGGTCGTCGCGCCGATCTCGTTCCGGCGCGGGCGACGACCCGTGCCCTGGCCGAGGCGGTCCCGCCCGGTCGCGGCCTCGCGTTGCTCCCCCGCGCTGACCTGGCGAGCCAGGAGCTGCCCACGGCGCTCGCCGCGAAGGGCTACGACGTCCACGAGGTGGTGGCCTATCGCATCCTGCGGCCCGCCGCGCTCCCCGAGGCCGTGCTCGATGACCTGGCCGACGGGGCGATCGACCTGATCGCGGTGACCTCCCCCTCCACCGTCCACAACCTGCTGGCGCTGCTGCAGGACCGTCGCTGGTCGGGGCGCCTGGTGTCGATCGGGCCGGTCACCAGCGCCGCCTGTTCGGCACACGGTCTGTCGGTGGCGGCCGAAGCCGATCCGCACGACCTCGACGGTCTGGTGGCGGCCCTGGTCGCAGCTGCGGCCTGAACAGGGGTCTACCCTCCCTGCAGACCGACGAGTGTGGAGGACGTGTGAAGCAGCGGCTCCTGGGCCTCCCGGTGATCGGGACCGCGCTACGGGTACAGGATCGGTACGTCCGTGATGCCGCCGATCCTCTGGCCGCCGCGATCGCGTTCTTCGCGTTCCTGTCGCTGTTCCCCCTGTTGCTGCTGGCGATCTCGGTCGCCGGCTTCGTGCTCCAGGATCCGGCCGACCAACTGGCGGTGGCCGAGCAGCTCACCGCGGCGATCCCCGGTTTCGACCAGACCGTCGGTGGTGGGGACAGCCAGGTCGCGGAGCTGCTGTCGAACGTCGTCTCGCAGCGCGGCACGATCGGGGCCATCGGTCTCCTCGTGCTGCTGTTCTCCGGACGCCGGGTCATCAACGCCGCGATGGTGTCGACACGCGTGGTGTTCCGAGCGCCCATCCTGCTGGGCATCGGCAAGTGGCTCCGCCAGTTGCTGGCGCTGGTCATGCTCGGGCTCCTGGCGATCGCGAGTACGACCGCGTCCTCCTTCGCCGGTGTCGGTCTGGGCTTCGTGCCGTCCTCGGTCGCGGTGCTGCTGTCGTCCGTGGTCAGCTTCGTGCTCGACGTCGGCCTGTTCCTGGCCGCCTACACCTTCCTCGCGCCGTCGGCCGTCCTGAGCGTGCGCGACCGCCTGCCCGGCGCGGTGCTCGCGGGGGCTGGCTGGACGGCGCTCAAGATCGCCGGCGCCACCTGGGTCAGCGCACAGGTCGAGAGCGCCAACGCGCTGTACGGGGCACTGGGCAGCGTCATCGCCCTGTTGCTGCTCTTCTACCTCGCCGGTCGCCTCTACCTCTACGGCGCCGTGCTGTCGGCCGTGCGCTACGAGGGTGCACACGGCCCGTTGATCGCGCCGCACCAGCGCGAGGAGTTGGACGCGGCCCAGGCCGAGCCGGGTGCCGAGGCAGCCGGTGGATCCGCAGCCCGAGGTGCACCGGCCGGACCGTCGCGGTCCGCCCCGGCGCCTGATGCCGGCGGTCCGCCGCCACCGCCGCGTGCGGCCGGCGGCGCGCGCCCGACCGATCCCGGCCCGCGGGGTGTGGCCGCCACGATCACCCCGGGCACCCGCGGGCGGGTCGCAGCCGCTGACGCCGGCCGTTCCGGCGCGGCAGGTGGCCGCACCGGCACCACGGCCAGCCCGGCGACCGCAGACGGCACGGCAGGCAGTGGCACCGAGCGCACCGGTGGGCGCGATACCCGGACGGCGGTCGGCTTCGCTCTGGCCGTCGGTGCGCTGGCGGCTGGGTGGCGCTTCCTCGGCGGCAGCGATCGTTGACCGGCCTCCGTGGGCGTGACCCGACCACACGGGGCGGGTGCGATGTCCCCGTTACCCTCCTGAGGGTCACCCCGACGAGCTGAGGTCCGCGTTGACGGAGCCCCCCGTGTCGCGACCGCGGCGCCTACGTCGCACGCCCGCGCTCAGGCGTTCGTTCACCGAGACGACGGTGCCGGCGGGCGCCCTGGTGCTGCCCGTCTTCGTGGCGGCCGGCCGGGACGAGCCCGCGCCGATCCCGTCGCTCCCCGGCGTCCTCCAGCACAGCCTCGCCTCGGTCGTCGAGGTGGCCGAGGCCAGCGTGGCGGCGGGCATCGGCGGGTTGCTCCTGTTCGGACTGCCGACCCACAAGGATCCGCTCGGGACCAGCGGCTGGGATCCGCACGGTCCGGTCCCGCGTGCTCTGACGGCGATCCGGGCGGCGGTGGGGGACGAGCTGGTCCTGTGGGCCGATGTGTGCCAGTGTGAGTACACCGACCACGGGCACTGCGGACCGTTGGACGCCGAGGGGCAGGTCGACAACGATGCGGCGGTGGCCGGCTACGTCCGGGATGCCATCGCCTACGCCCGCGCCGGAGCGGACCTGGTGGCCCCTTCGGGCATGATGGACGGCCAGGTCGCGGCGATCCGGTCCGGTCTCGACCGCAGCGGCGAGGCGCGCGTGGGCATCGTCGCGTACGCGGCGAAGTTCGCCTCGGCGTTCTACGGACCCTTCCGTGACGCTGCCGGTTCGGCCATGGTCTCCGGCGATCGTGCCGGTCACCAGCTCGATCCGGCGAACGGTCGTGAGGCCGACCGTGAGCTGGATCTCGACGCCGCTGAGGGGGCCGATGCGCTGATGGTCAAGCCCGCGCTCGCCTACCTCGACGTCGTCGCCGAAGCCCGCCGACGCCACCGCCTGCCGGTCGTCGCCTACCACGTCTCGGGCGAGTACGCGATGGTCCACGCCGCCGCCGACCGGGGCTGGATCGACCGCGCAGCGGCCCTGCGGGAGTCGGTGCTCTCGATCCGTCGTGCCGGTGCCGACGTGGTCGTGACCTACGCCGCGCTGGAGCTGGCCCCAGGGAGCCAGTGGTGAGCGACACCACTACCGAGGCCTACCCCGATCTGGTCCCGAGCGAGACCTGTCCGTCGTGGCTCAGGGAGGTCCCGCT
>Ga0102938_10003159_pt1 | contig 12317 bp, 10 predicted proteins | sample SalPonR2_B_D2_MG_FD_84516 | JGI IMG/M metagenome (GOLD analysis project Ga0102938, IMG submission 84516) | Salt pond soil microbial communities from South San Francisco under conditions of wetland restoration - Salt Pond MetaG R2_B_D2_MG | ecosystem: Environmental > Aquatic > Marine >... | reverse complement strand
TTCAACCACAACATGGAAACCGTGCCCCGGTTGTATCGCCGCGTGCGTGGCCCCAAAAGCGATTACCGCTGGACGTTGCAGATGATGCGCGACGTGAAGCGATACGACCCCGGCGTGAAGACGAAAAGCGGCCTGATGCTGGGATTGGGCGAGCAGCGGGACGAGCTGCTCGACGCGCTGGCCGACCTGCGGGAGCACGACGTCGATTTTTTGACGCTGGGCCAGTACTTGCAGCCGGGCGAGAAATACCTGCCGGTGGTTCGCTACGTGCCGCCGGAGGAGTTCGACGAACTGGCGGAGTTTGCCAAGGGCATGGGATTCAAAAAGGTCGCCGCGGGGCCTTTCGTCCGCAGCAGTTACCACGCCCGTGACATGGCCGAGACCGACTAATTGCTGTCGGCGGCCCTCCGCGACCGTTCCGTCGCCGGTGCCGGAAACGTTCTCGGGTTCCGGACCCCGCGGGCCATAGAAAAAGCCCCGGGCGAATGCTCGGGGCTTTGTGGCGAGACGATTTGATTGCCGATTCGGCCGCGATCAGTCCAGGAAGCCGACCAATTCTTGGCTGCGGCTGGGTTGTTGGAGCTTGCGAACCGCCTTGGCTTCGATCTGCCGGATCCGTTCCCGGGTGACTTTGAAGATGTGTCCGACTTCTTCCAGCGTGTAGCTGTAGCCGTCGCCCAGGCCATACCTCAGCTTGATGATCTCGCGTTCACGATAGGACAGCGATTTGAGCACACCGGTGATGCGGTCGCGAAGCATTTCCTGGGCGGCACCGATCTGCGGGCTTTCGGCCGTGCCGTCGGGCAGTAGGTCGCCGAACTGGCTGTCCTCGCTGTTGCCGACCGGCCGGTCCAGCGAGATCGGAAAACGGCTCATCGTCAACACGCGACGGGCTTCCTCGACCGTCACGTCGGCGCGGCGGGCGGTCTCTTCGATCGTCGGTTCGCGGCCGAGTTCCTGCAACAATTGCCGCGCGACGTTGCGGACGCGGGACATGGTTTCGACCATGTGAACCGGGATCCGGATCGTGCGGCTCTGGTCGGCCACGGCGCGGGTGATCGCTTGGCGGATCCACCACGTCGCGTAGGTGCAGAACTTGAAACCGCGTCGATATTCGAATTTGTCGACCGCCCGCATCAGCCCCGCGTTGCCTTCTTGGATCAGGTCCAGGAACGACAGGCCGCGGTTGCGATACTTCTTGGCGATCGAGACGACCAGTCGCAGGTTGCCTTCGCTGAGTTCACGCTTGGCTTGTTGGTACTCGCCGTAGACCTTTCTCAGCATCTTGACGCGATTGTGCAGCGACGTCGGCGTTTCCTGACAAGCGGTCAAGATTTGGCGACGTTCGTGCATCAGTTGCTCGCGGACTTCGCGACCGTGTTTGGTGCGGCGTTGCTGCTTGATCAGACGATCGATCTCGGTCAGGCGTTCGGAGAACCTGGCCAGCAAGTCGATTCGTGTCTCGATCCGCTGGGTCCGCAGGCCGAGTTCCTCCACCAATCGGACGGCGCGTCGTCGTCGCCTGCCGAGTTGTCGCCATGCTTCGGCGCGGCGACGTTGCGAGGCACTTTTGCTGAGCGAGACTTTCCAGTCGTGACGGTTTCGTTGCAGCAGCGTTTGCAGGGTCCGCAAGTTGTGCGGCAAGCGGCCGACGATCTGTTCCTTTTCCAAGCGGTCGGTCACCGAAACCTGGACGGTGCGATCGAAGGGCAATTGGCCACGGTAGACCTTTTTCAGGGTCTTGTAGGCTTCGACCAAGACGAAATGGTTTTCCAACAACTTGGTGCGAAACCGCCGGCGGGTTTCTTCGATTCGCTTGGCCAGTTCGATCTCTTCGCGACGCGTCAACAAGGGGATTTCCCCCATTTGTGTCAGGTACATGCGTACCGGGTCGTCGGACCAAGACTCGCTTTCGTCGATCGCCAAGAGTTCGTCGGAGCTGTCCAGTTGGACTTCTCCATCGGCAAGACCCGCCGCGGCAACCGCCACGCCGTCGTCGTCGCCATCATCGGCCGGCAATTTGCGAAAACCGCCGGTGACGACGTCGGTGCTCTGGGCACTGACGTCTTCGAACTCGTCCATCATCGTATCGAACAAAGGTGTCACTCCTTAGGAATATTGCGTCGTCTTGTAACTCAATTTTACCACCCTGCTAAGCGTTCAAGCCGGCAGCGGGATCAATTGGAAAGACTTTCATGTTGGACCGTCTGCGCGGGCATCGGGTCGCTGCTGTGGCTGGGAATGGGTAAAATGGGCGGGACCTGACGGGGGGGAAGCGGGTCGGTCGAGACGTTCGTCGCTGTCCCTACGATGGTGATTCGTTGATCAAGACCGACGCCGTCGTCGAAACCTGGTCCACGAAACGAACAGCTCGCCATGCAAATCCGCTAGATCCGAATACGAATAACAGTGTGATCCGGGTCATCGAAAATTCCCAGACTCGGGAGTCGGCCTTTTCGAATCGCTTTGGCGACGGTAGGCCTTTCCGATTCACCGGACCTCGGTCCTCCTTGAAGCATTCGGCAAATTCGACCACTCGGAAGCGAACCCAACTCCGTCGGGCCGCGAAGACGAACAAATCAGTTCATTATTTTCCCCCCGCTTCTCATTCGACGCCTGAGGCGACGACTGCGGTGGTGCTGGGTCGTGGTCCCGTTTGCACTAATGGGATTCTAGTCACGCGGTGTAGCGGGTCTAGGTGCTGAGGGTTCAAAACCGCGGGACTTGCCGTTTTTCGGCCGACACCCTTTTTTCGAGATTTGACACGCCATGCACCTCCTGAAATGCCCCGCTTGCGACGCATCGACGCCCGTTTCGCCCGCCCAGGCAGGCGATTCGATCCGCTGCCCGAATTGCCAATCCCCGATCGAAGTGCCCAAATTGGGCGACCTGAGAAAGCTTCCCCGGGCCGATTCAGCGTCGCGGATTGACGAAAACCCCGCGGCCGCCGAGTCGTCCGCGGGGTCACGGATCGCGTTCGTGGCACTCAGCCTGCTGGGCCTGGTTTGTCTTTTGATTGCCGGTTTTTGCGGGATCCGTTACCTCTCGACCGACGCTTCGATGACCACCGCGGCCCACGTCGCCGAGCAGCGGGCCGCCTATCAGGAATTGACCCCGGCCGAGCTGATCCGGGTTTGGGAGGGCATCGAGGAGTACGGGATCGAGACGACCGCCCCGACCGAATTTCGCTTGACCGAGTTGGAAAAAGAATCCCTCGGAACCAAGACAGCCGTCAGCGGGGGCCTGGGCTTGGCCAGCGTGATCGCCGCGATCGGCGTCGCCATCGCCGGACGCCGTCGCCGCGGCGGGTGATTCGAAACGATCCGGGCGGGACACTTGGGCGACGCGTCGGGGAGATGCCCGAACCGCCGACCCCTCAGTCCGGTCGCCGCCGCAACACGTACACGACGTCCTCGGTCTTCGCGTCGACTTCGATCGGATCGTCGATGTCATAGGCAAAGTCATACGTCTGGGCGACTTCCCATGCCGGGGAGCTCTTGATCAGCCGGTTCATTTGCGTCTTGGTGTAACTCCGCAGGACCAACATGTCGTTGATGCGAAATTGACGACTCGGCATGCGGACGTCGAAACGAATGCCGAAGCGTTCGACGCGATTCTTCGTGTCCCGGTCGACCGTCCACATGTGCGTGTTGATCGACAGGTGACCACGCCGCGCCGACCAGGACTCCGTCTCACTCGGCGGACCCTGGGTCGGCGTCAAGTGGATGCCCAGCAGGTACAACCCGCCGGGACGCGTCGCCGCGGCCATGCGGTTGAGGTGATCCCGGGCCGCCTTCTCACTGGCTACGTGGCGAAAACTGTTGATCGTGTTGAACGCGATGTGATGCTTTCGGCGGACCGTAAAGTCGCTCATGTCGGCGACAAAGGCCGGCGGAGCGAACCCGTGCTTGGCGAACCGAGCGTTGCAAAAATCGATCGCGCGGGCGTTCAAATCCAAACCGCCGACGGTGAAACCCTTGCGAGCGAGCGCGAACAACAAACGCCCGGTGCCACAGGCCGGTTCGAACATCCGCCAGCTCGTCGCGGGCTTTCCCGCCGCCGGCCCGGACAGGTACCGCTCGCCGCAAGCCAAAACGAAGCGGATCTCCGCGGCACAATCCGCGCCGAACACGAGGTCGTAGTACTTCGGGTGGTCGTAGATGGATTCGTCGAGTGTTTCTAGCAACGTTTTGCTCCCAGCCGCGTCGCGCTCAGCGGATCGATTCCAAGCCCAGCGTTCGACGCAGCAACCCGATCTGTCCGGCGTGGATCTGTTCGTGCAGCGGACAGAACAGAATCGCGCCCAACTTGTTCGGATAGGCGGCGTAAGGCATCTCGACCGCCGCGAGCAACACCTCGGCGGCCCGATCGTCCACCAGCAATTGCTCCAGTTCCGCCATCGCCGATTCGTGAACGACACGCATCCGCTCGATCAGCTCGTCCGGCGACGGTTGCCCGCCCGCGTCCGCGTCAGGCTTCGACCCGCGGCCATAAGCTTTGCGAAATCGGCCCGGGATCAAGTCCAAGTCATCCGGTTGCCGGCCGCGGATGCGAAACATCAGTAATCCGTATTGACTGACCGTCAAATGGCCGACTTGCCACGCGACGTTGGTGGGCGAGTCCGCCGGCATTCCGAACCACAGCTCCCGCGGCGTGTCCTCCAACAGGGCCAGCGTGTAGTCGCGGGCGAATTGAATCTGGCCCATCGCCGACGTCAACATCGCGGCGGTTTGTTCGGGTGTCGGAAGCGGCTTGGTCATGCCGCGAAGGATACGGCAAGACCAAATCCCCCGCGAGTAGCCGCCCGGACGATCCGCCTGATCCACCAGATCAGGCCGATCCGCCCTCGGCGTTGCCGCTTCGGTCGGCGGCCGCGGCCCGTTTGCCCCGCCGCGTCGGCTTGGACACCAGACGCAGTTCCGGCACGACTCCGGCCCCGCCGTGAAAGGTCCGCCGGCCGTCGATCGAGTGGTCAAAAACGAAAGCGCCGCGGGGCGATCCTTTCCGGGGCGACACCCGCAAGATCGCCGGATGTCCGCACTCGCTGCACTGCACCCGCAAGCCCTGGCCGTCGATCAGCTCGTGCAGAGCCGTCGCCAACGCCTGATTGGCCTCCAGGGTTCCACAGGATCGTCCCTGCAGTCCGCTCAGTTTCGCCTGGATCGTCAGCCGAATCGTTCGCTGCATCCGATTCAGCTCCAATTTCAGGTCCGTGATCACGGTTCCCGCCTGCTGCTGATCGATGGGCACACGGGCGACCGACGAATCGGCGTCCCGGGGCGTGCGATCGGAAGAAACGGGGCCATGCATGGGAGGACTCAGGAAAAACTGGCGAACAAACCCTAGACATAGTTATACAAACTGTATAAATTGTCAACGTGGCATTTCCGCCCCAGATTAAGTACCGTCGGATTTCGTCGACTTTTCGTTTCCCTCCCCCCCTCGGTTTCGGGTGCTCGCCATGGCGGTCAATCAACAATCCGTCGAAGACACAAAGGCACAGATCCGCGCTCTGGTCAACGAGATCGCGGCGTTGGCCAAGAGCGGTGCGACGGCGGACGAGTTCTATCCTGAGCTGCTTTCCAAAATCATCACCGCGTTGGCCGCCGCCGGCGGGGCGGTCTGGTTGCTCGACGACGATCGTCAGTTGAAGTTGCAGTACCAGATCAACGCCGAGCCTTCGATCCTGGCCGGCGACAACGAAGACTCGGCCCGCCACAGTCGGCTGATCACCCGCGTGGCCAATGCCGGCCAGTCCTTGTTGGTCCCGCCCTACTCGGGAACCACCGACGGCGACGCCGAGGGCAACCCGACGCGTTACCTGCTCGTGCTCGGTTCGCTCCAGCACGAAGGCCAAAAAGACGGCGTCATCGAAGTCTTCCAGCGGCCCGACACCGCGCCGGACACGCAGCGGGGCTACTTGCGGTTCCTGCAACAGATGTGCGAACTGGCCGCCGAGTGGCTCCGCAGCCAAAAACTCCGCACGCTCGGTGATCGTCAGACGTTGTGGCAACAGTCCGACGCCTTCGCCCGCGCCGCGCATGAATCGTTGGACTTAAAGGAGACGGCTCACATCGTGGCGAACGAAGGCCGCCGGTTGATCGGTTGCGACCGCGTCAGCGTGGCGATCAAGACCGGACGCAAATGCAAAGTCCAGGCGATCAGCGGTCAAGACACTTTCGAGAACCGATCCAACATCGTCTCGGCACTGAACAAGTTGGCCACCCGCGTCGTCGCCGCCGGCGAACCGCTGTGGCACGACGGACGCACCGAGGACTTGCCGCCGCAAATCGAAGAGGCCCTGGAGGATTACGTCGATCAGTCGTACGGTCGTAACATCGCGGTGCTTCCGCTGCGTGAACCGCAACGCAAAGTCGGAAACGAAGAAACCGCCGCCACCGGGGAACTGGATCGCGACAACGCGCACCGCGGCGAAGTCATCGGCGCTTTGATCGTCGAGCAAATCGAAAGCGACTTGCCGCCGGAAATCTTTCACGCCCGCTGCGATTTGGTTTACGAACACGGCACCCGTGCGATCGCCAATTCGCTGGCACACACGAACTTGTTCTTGATGCCGGTTTGGCGTGCCCTGGGCCGCGCGACTTGGGTGCTCAAGGCGCGGACCCTGCCCAAGACCCTGGCGGTCGTCGGAGCGATCGCCGCACTGATTTTGGCGGGCATTTTCGTTCCGATGGATTTCGATCTCGAAGCCGAAGGCACCTTGTTGCCTCAAGTCCGCCGCGAAGTCTTCGCCAACATCGACGGCGAAGTCATCGACGTGCTGGTCAAAGAAAACGACGTCGTCGAAGAAGGCCAAGTTTTGGTCAAACTCCGCAACCCCGAGGTCGACATCGAACTGGCCGACTTGCAGGGTGAAATTCAAACAAAGAACGCGGAGATCAGTCGCCTGGACGCGCAGATGAAAGACCGCCGCTCGATGGAACGCAGTGAACAGACCGCCTTGGAAGTGGAAAAATATAAACTCCAGACCGAAATGCGGATCCTGACCGAAAAGCTGGCCATGAAGCGGGCCCGCGCGGCCGACCTCGACATCAAGGCTCCCATCAGCGGGACCGTCGTCTCCTGGGAAGTCGACAAGACACTGCGAGCCCGGCCTGTGTCGACCGGCCAGGTGTTGATGGAAATCGCTGACCTGACGAAGCCCAAGTACTTGGAGCTTCGCATGCCCGAAAAACGCGAAGGCCACTTGGACGAGTTCATCCGCAAGGAGAACGCGAGCGAACTGAAAGTCGAATACATCCTGGCGTCTGATCCCGACGTCACGCTCGATGCCGTGTTGCCCGTCGACAACATTTCGCTGCGTGCCGAGGCGGACGAAGAAAACGGTGCGATCATCAAGATGAAAGCGGTCCCGGATCAGGTATCGCTGGGGGATCTGAATCCCAGTCCCGGCACCCGGTTCACCGCCGACGTCAAGTGTGGCCGAGCGGCATCCGGATTCGTTTTGCTGCACGAAGTCTACGAGTGGGCGTACAAATTCTTCTTCTAATCGCGGCCCGTTCGCAGCTCATCATCGACCTCATCCGATCTCCACTCCATCCGACCCGGGACACCCCGCCATGGTTCGCATTCAAACCTTTCTCACCCCGGTTGCCGTGTCTTTGACGGCGGTCTTGATCGTCGCCTTGCCGATCACCGCGGTCGGGCAAACCGGCAGTGACAGTCCGTTTCCGTTCGGTCGAAGCGATTCGTCGCGTTCGATGGCCGAGGGTGAACTCCGTTCGAGCAACGGATTTGTCGTCTTTCGTCGCAAGATCCAAGTGCCCGCCGAAGCCGACGGCAAGCTGACGATGTTGAACATCGACGAAGGTTCGCAAGTCGCCGAGGGTGATTCGATCGGCGTCATCGACGACACCGCCGCCAAACTGATGGTCGAACAGAAACGCGCGATGATGAAGGAAGCCGAGCTGAACTTTAAGAATGATGTCAATCGCCGATTCGCCGTCAGCAGCCGCGATCTGGCCGAGACCGAAGCCAAGGCGTTCGAATCCTTGGAGCAAAAGAAGACGATCTCGTTCTTCGAAAAGGAACGGAAAGTCTTGGAGGCCAAAAAAGCCGGGCTGCAGATCGAATTGGCCGACATCGAAACCAAAGGTAACGAAATCAAGTTCATCGCCAGCCGCATCGAAGAAGCGATGGCGCGTCACGAATTGGACAAACGTCAGATCGCCGCGCCCTTTGACGGAATCATCGAAGAACGCATCGCTCAACAAGGCGAATGGGTGCAAGCCGGAAGCCCCATCGCGGTGCTGGTCGAAATGAAACAGTTGAAGGTCGAAGCCGACTTGCCCGGCATCGGCACCAGCGATCGCGTCTACGCCGGCGCTCCCTGCGAAGTCCACGTTTACGCCAACGGCAAAGACGCCGAGCCGATTCGGATCGATTCGACTCTCGGATTCGTCAGCACCGAAATGAACGCCGTGCAAGGCTACCGATCGTGGGCCGTGATCGACAACCAACAACGAAACGGTCACTGGATCATCAAGCCCGGAATGCCCGCCGCCATCGTCATCAAGTAAGAACGTCCGAGACCCGCAACAAGACCGTAGAGGTCGCCAAATCCGACCGATCGGCGTCTGCCCCTCCGCCCCCTAGCCCCACACTTTTTCTTCGAACATGACCACGCTGGCCGAATCCCTGGTAAGCAGTTCATCGCGTGCGCTGACGGTGCGCAAGCGTCCGGACTTATCGGCCAGCCGACATCATTACCAGGGCACCGGGTATTGGGTCGTCAAAGAACCCGTCGGTTTGCAATACTTTCGTTTTCATGACGAAGAGTATTTCATTCTGAACATGCTGGACGGGCACGTCAGCCTGCAACACATCAAGGACGGCTTCGAGGCCCGCTTCGCACCGCAAAAAATCACTTTCGGCGACCTGCAACAGTTCATCGGCATGCTGCACCGCAGCGGCCTGGTGATCAGCAATTCGCCCGGGCAAGGCAAGGCGCTGCGGCATCGCGGACGCAAGAAAAAGAACAAGGAGCTGGTGGGGAAATTCTCCAACATTTTCGCGATCCGAACGCGGGGCATCGACCCGGAAAAAATTCTGAATCGTTTGCTGCCTTGGTTCGGTTGGATGTTCACCGTGCCGGCGCTTTTGTTCTTTCTGACGTTTTTGTTGTCCGCGTCACTGTTGTTGGCGACGCAGTACGAAACGGTTTACGCCAAGTTGCCGACGTTTCAACAGTTCTTTGCCGCGGATCGCTGGCTGATCCTGGCCGCGACGATGGGCATCGTCAAAGTCTTGCACGAGTTCGGCCACGGATTGAGTTGCAAAAAGTTCGGCGGCGAGTGCCATGAAATCGGATTCATGCTGTTGGTCTTTACGCCGTGTTTGTATTGCAACGTTTCCGACTCGTGGATGCTGCCGAACAAATGGAAACGCGTCTGGATCGGTGCCGCGGGGATCTACGTCGAAATGATCTTGGCGTCTTTCGCGGCGTACGTGTGGTTTTTTACCGAATCCGGCACGACGATCAACGACTTGTGCTTGAACATGATGTTTTTGAACGTGGTCAGCACGATTCTGGTGAACGGAAACCCGCTGCTGCGTTTCGACGGCTACTACATTTTGATGGACATGTTGGAAATCCCCAACCTGCGTCAGAAAGCCACCGAAGTTCTCAAACGCTGGTTCCAGGAAACGTGCCTGGGCCTGGAACTTCAAGACGACCCGTTCCTGCCGCAACGCAATCGATTCATGTTCGGCATGTTCACGGTCGCCAGCGTGATTTATCGCTGGGTCGTGGTGTTTTCGATCGTTTGGTTCGTCATGAAGGTCTTGGAACCTTACGGTTTGCAAGCCCTGGGACGTTTGTTGGCGGTCGCCGGTTTTTCTGGGCTGGTGGCCCAGCCGATCATTCAAACTTGGAAATTCATTCGCACGCCTGGGAGGTTGGCCAAGGTGAAACGAGCCCGTTTACTGACAACATTGGCCATCGTCGGCGCGATCCTCGCCGCGGTGTGTTACATCCCGCTGCCCCACCACATCGATTGTGCTTTCGAGATCCGGCCCAGCGAGGCCGGGTCGGTCTATGCCGCGACCAGCGGTCGCGTGACTTGGACCAAAGGCGTCGGCCAATCGGTCCGCGAAGGCGAACCCGTCGCCGAACTGGAGAACCCCGACCTGCGATTCCGCTTGGCGGATTTGGCCGGTCAGGAACAGTTGGCCGAAGTCCAGCTCGCGAACCTGGAATGGCGGGCCAAAAACGACGAGGCCGCCAAGAACCAAAAAGAGTATCAAGAACAGGTCTTGGCCTCGATCCGATCGCTGTTGGAAAAAACACAGATCGAGGTCGACCGTTTGACGGTTCGTGCCAAACGCGACGGTTACGTGTTGCCGCCACCGGAAAAGAAACCCCAAGACGGCGGCGACGGACGACTGCCCGGTTGGACCGGCACGCCGCTGGATTCCAAGAACATCGGCGCGATGATGACGCCCGAAGACAAGATCTGCGAAATCGGATCTCCCGACGGTTACGAAGCGGTTCTGGTGATCGACCAGGGGGACATTCAATTGGTCCGCGTCGGACAGGAAGTCGACATGCTGCTCGATGCCAAACGCGGTACCACCTACAGCGGCAAGTTGACCGAGATGTCCGTCAACCCGATGCAAGCGGCGTCACAGGGACTCGCCAGTCAAACCGGCGGTGCTTTGCAAACCGAGATCGATCCGTCGACCGGTCAGATCAAACCACGCAGCGTGTCCTTCCAAGCTCGTGTGCCGATCGATTTCGGCGACACGCCGCTCCGCGCGGGCTACCGAGGCGCGGCCAAAGTTCATGTCGATCCGATGTCCCTCGGCCAACGCTTGTGGCGATTGGTCATCAAGACGTTCAATTTTGAATTCTGATCAGCCTCGCTGATATCAGTCACCAGACTGCCTAGCTATCGCTTTTTAACACATTTTCGAATCACTTTTTGTTTTCTGGGGGGCTGATCCTCGTGTCGCTTGTTGCGGCCACCCCCCATTCGTTACCCTGGCCGCTTCTCATCTCAATCGAACGCGAATCGTCCAACCCTTTCTCTCTGGAGCAATCTCAAGATGGCCGACACCGAATCCACCGAAACTCAATCCGAAACTGCCGCACCGACACCCGCACCGGCCGCCGAAAAGGCGCAAACCCAACAGCCCGTCCAAGTTCAGGTCGAAGACGAAAACGCGGTCGCCACTTACGCGAACTTCTGCCGCGTCACCGGATCACCCGAGGAACTGATCGTCGATTTCGGGCTGAACCCGCAACCGATCGGCGTGCCGAAGGATCCGATCCAAGTCAAGCAACGGATCATCGTCAACTTCTTCACCGCCAAAAGGTTGCTGGCCGCATTGCAAATGTCGGTCGCCCGTCACGAGTCGGTCTTCGGCGTGCTGGAAACGGATATCAACAAACGCGTCCGCCCGGGTCTGCAACAACAGCAGGCCCCGCCGGCCAAGAAGTCCTAGGCCGATCCAACCGATCGGCACGGTTCAAAACGCACGGTTGGTCATCCATCCGTGCGTTTCTTATGCGCCTTGTTTGTCTGCCATCCCCTGCGGTGATTCTTCATGCAATACCCGATCACGCTGTCTTTCAAGCTGATCACATTCGGTCAGCGGATCTCGGCGACCGACGCCAGCGGACGCTTGCTGATGTTCGTCAAGCAAAAGATGTTCAGGTTCAAAGAACAGGTCGAAATCTTCAGCGACGAAAGTCGCACGAATTTGTTGTTCCGTATCACGGCGGACCGAATCATCGATTTTTCTGCCAATTATCATTTCGCCGACGCCCAGGGGGATGATTGGGGTGCGGTGCGACGGAGGGGAATGCGCTCGCTTTGGTCGGCCCACTACGACGTCATGCAGGACGGGCGAGTCGACATGACGATCGAGGAAGAAAGTGCGATCAAGAAGTTTGTGGAGAGTCTGCTGGGGGAAATTCCCATCTTGGGATTTGTGTTCACTTACCTTCTCAATCCCAGTTACATCGTGCGGCGACCCGACGGCTCCGAATTGTTGCGACTGATCAAGCACCCGGCGATATTCGAAGGCAAATTCACGTTGGAAAAGCTGTCCGAGCTGCCCGAGGATGACGAACTGCGATCCTTGTTGGCGCTGATGATGGTCGTTCTGCTGGAGCGCCGTCGCGGTTGATCCGGATCTTCTGACGCCGAGCGTTTTCGTCCGGCGTCGATCTTGATCCGAGTCGATCTTTTCCGCTAAGACCCAGACATCCCGAGGATCAACCGGTCCGCACCTCCCCCATCTCGAGACGACAGAAGCGAAGGATCGCAGCCGTGGCAGTCCCCCATCCGACA
>Ga0102938_10003158_pt1 | contig 12322 bp, 9 predicted proteins | sample SalPonR2_B_D2_MG_FD_84516 | JGI IMG/M metagenome (GOLD analysis project Ga0102938, IMG submission 84516) | Salt pond soil microbial communities from South San Francisco under conditions of wetland restoration - Salt Pond MetaG R2_B_D2_MG | ecosystem: Environmental > Aquatic > Marine > Intertidal... | reverse complement strand
GTACGAAGGCTGCGGCCATCGCCGCGTCGACGTCGAGCTCCGTCATCGAGGTGATGTCGTGAACGCCGGGAAGGTCCGTCGGCTGAGGAAGGCGCACGATCCGGCCCCACGACCTCGGCGTCGCTTCGTTCGGACCGCCGACGGCGATCACGACGGCCCGGCCTTCCCGCTCGTCGCCGGGGCTTCGAGGTCCGCGGCCCCGACCGGCTCCGGCTCGCGGACCTGATCTGCATCACGATCGCCGCGGGCTTCGCCGACGTCGCCGTGGTCCCGGATGCCGGGTCGAGACGCGTCGTCGGCGACGCCATCGGCCGCAGCATCGACGCGCGCCTCTCCGCCGAGGCGCTGCGCCGGGCGATCGCGACGCGTCGGCGGCTGCCCGGCTGGGCGTTCCGTTCGGATCGCGGCTCGCGACACGCCGCCGGGGCGCATCGCGCCCTTCTCGCCGAGCGTGGCTTCGTCGGCTCCATGAGCCGGCGCGGGAACCCCTGCGACGACCCGCAGGACGAGAGCTTCATGCAGACCCTGAAGGGGGAGGACGCCCGTCCGGCGGACTGCGGGACGCTCGAGGACGTCGCCGTCGGCGTGACGAGGTTCGTCGACGTCTGCGATCGGCGGCGCCTGCGCTCGGCCTCGGGGTGTCCCGGCCCCGTCCAGTTCGAGGAACCCACGCCCGCGCCCGTCAAGACCGCCGCCTGAGCCGGTCCGCCTGAAGCGGCGCACTCCACGACGGCGGTTTCGCTTGACCTTCGGGGCCCGGCGGGCCATCTGAACGGCGTGCGGCCCCCGCGGCTGCGCGACGCGCCGGTCCGCGGAGGCTCCGCGGCGACCCACGGCGCCGATCCGCGGGACCCGGCCCCCATCCATCCGTCCCGTGTCGGCCGCGCCCGACGCCGGATCATGCGGCCGGCTTCGGACCCCGAGGGCGCCATTCGGCGCGGGCCTCCGACCGCGGAACAGGACCTTTTCTTGACCGATACGACCTTCGGCGCGCTCGGACTGCGCGCGCCCCTGCTCGACGCCCTCGCGGCGCGCGGGCACACCGTGCCGACGCCGATCCAGGCGCAGGCCATCCCCCGCCTCATGGCCGGCAAGGACCTTCTGGGCATCGCCCAGACCGGCACCGGCAAGACCGCGGCCTTCGCGCTGCCGATCCTCGACCGCCTGCTCGGCGCCGGGGGCGAGCGTCGCCGGCCCAAGGCTCCGCGCGCGCTGATCCTCGCGCCGACGCGCGAGCTCGCGATCCAGATCGGCGAGGACTTCCGCGCCTACGCCAAGGACACCCATCTGCGCGCCACCGTGATCTTCGGCGGCGTCGGCCAGAACCCGCAGGCCAAGACGCTGGCGCGCGGCGTCGACGTGCTGGTGGCGACGCCCGGCCGGCTGATGGACCTGATGAACCAGCGCCTGCTGACGCTGGAGGACGTCGGGACCTTCGTGCTCGACGAGGCGGACCGGATGCTCGACATGGGCTTCGTGCGCGACGTGCGGAAGATCGCCGCGGCGCTGCCCAAGGCGCGCCAGTCGCTGCTGTTCTCGGCCACGATGCCGAAGGAGATCGCGACGCTGGCGGCCGAGCTTCTGCACGCGCCGGAGCGGGTGGAGATCCAGCCGCAGTCGACCCCGGTGGAGCGCATCCACCAGGAGGTCCGGCACGTCGCGACCGCCGACAAGCCCGCGGCGCTGGCCTCGCTGCTGGCGGATCCGGCGTTCAGCCGGGTGATCGTCTTCACGCGCACCAAGCACGGCGCCGACCGCGTGGCCAAGCGCCTCGACAAGGACGGCGTCGCGGCCGACGCGATCCACGGCAACAAGGGCCAGGGCGCGCGCCAGACGGCGCTGAAGCGCTTCCGCGCCGGCGAGGCGCGGGTGCTCGTGGCCACCGACATCGCGGCGCGCGGCATCGACGTCGACAAGGTGACCCACGTGGTCAACTACGACCTGCCGGTGGAGCCCGAGAGCTACGTGCACCGCATCGGCCGGACGGCTCGGGCCGGCGAGGGCGGCGCGGCGGTCAGCCTCTGCGATCCGGGCGAGCGTTCGGCGCTGCGCGCGATCGAGCGGCTGACGGGCGTGACCCTGACACCGGCCGGGCCGGTGCCGGCCGCCTCGGAGGGCGAGGCGGATCGCGCCGGCGAGCGTCGCCGACGCGGCGGCGGCGGCGGCGGCGGCAAGCCCCGCGGCGGAGCCGCGCCCGGCGCGGGCGCCGAGGCCAAGCCGCGCCGGGCCGGCGGCGGCCCAGGCGACGCGCCGGGTCGCAAGCGCCGTCCGCGTCCGCGTCGCGGCGGCGCCCCGACCGGCGAAGGCGCGCGCGCCCGGGGCTGACCGGGCCCTTGCGCGCGGGCTTCGGCCCGCGCCGCGCCCGGGCTCCGTCCCCCAGAAACCGACGGGGCCCGCCGCGCCCCGCGCGGGCGCCGCTTGCGGGATCGCGGCCCCCGCGGATAGGGTCGCGCCCGATCCGCCCCCGAAGGGATCCCGCCCCCCGTGACCGACTTTGCGCATCGTCATCTCCTCGGCATCGAAGGGCTTTCGCCCGCGGACGTGCTCGCCGTGCTCGACCGCGCCGAGATCCATGCGTCGGGCGGCGTCGATCCCGACCTGAAGCGCCGGCTTCGCGGGCGCACGCAGATCAACCTCTTCTTCGAGAATTCGACCCGCACGCAGGCGAGCTTCGAGCTCGCCGGCAAGCGCCTCGGCGCCGACGTGATGAACATGAGCGTGCGCACCTCCTCGCTCGCCAAGGGCGAGACGCTGCTCGACACCGCCGCGACGCTGAACGCCATGCGCCCGGACGTGATCGTGGTGCGCCACGAGATGTCGGGCGCGCCGGCGCTGCTGGCGCAGAAGGTCGACGCGGCCGTGATCAACGCCGGCGACGGGCGCCACGAGCACCCGACCCAGGCGCTGCTCGACGCGCTGACGATCCGCCGGCGCAAGGGCCGGCTGCACCGGCTGACCGTGGCGATCTGCGGCGACGTCGCGCACAGCCGCGTCGCGCGCTCCGACATGATCCTGCTCGGCCTGATGGAGAACCGGGTGCGGCTCTGCGCGCCGCCGACGCTGCTGCCGCCGGAGGTGGAGCGCTACGGCGTCGAGGTGTTCGACGACATGGAGGCCGCGCTCGACGGCGCCGACGTGGTGATGATGCTGCGCCTCCAGCGCGAGCGGATGGAGGGCGCCTTCGCCCCCTCGCGGCGCGAGTACTTCCATCGCTACGGGCTGGACCACCGCAAGCTGGCGCGGGCGAAGCCGGACGCCATCGTGATGCATCCCGGCCCGATGAACCGCGGCGTCGAGATCGACGCGCTGGTGGCCGACGACCCCGAGCGCAGCGTGATCGCCGAGCAGGTCGAGATGGGCGTCGCGGTGCGCATGGCGGTGCTGGAGCTGCTGGCGGGGGGCGCGGCGTGAGCGGCTTCGCCAGGCCGAACTGGGCGCTGTGGCTCGAACCGGGCGAGCGGACGCTGTGGGAGGGCGCGCCGGTGCGCCCCTCGGGGCGGCGGACGGCGCTCTGGCTGGTCTACTGGGCGGCGGTGCTCGTCCTCGGCGTGGCGGTCGAGGTCTTCGGCGCCGGTACGGGCTGGCTGATCCTCGATCTCGCGCTCTGGGCGCTGACCCTCTACGCGCCGGTCGGAGCGGGGCTCGTGCTGTGGGCGGCGTTCACGCCGCGCGCGGGGCTGCTCACCGACCGGCGGGCGCTGACGGCCGACCGCCGGCTCGGGCGCTGGCGCATCGCGGGGCGCCGGTCGCTCGGCGGCGCGACCGAGGTGCGGCGCGAGGGATCGCGGGTCAGCCTCGGGGAGGTCTCGGGCGTGACGCTGGAGGCGGGCTCGGAGGCGGAGGCCGCGCGGCTCGCCGGCCTCGCCGAGGCGGCGACGGGACGGGAGCGGGCGGCGTGAGCGGGACGGTGCTGTTGAGGGACGCGCGGCTCGTCGATCCGGAGGCGCAGAGCGAGACGCGCGGCGACCTCCTGATCGAGGACGGGCGCATCGCGGCCGTCGGCGCGGTCGAGGCGCCGGCCGACGCCGCCGCGGTCGACTGCCGCGGCTTGGCGCTCGCGCCGGGCATCGTCGACGTCGGGGTCTTCGTGGGCGAGCCCGGCGCGCGCCACCGCGAGAGCTTCCGCACCGCCGGCGCGGCGGCGGCGGCGGGGGGCGTGACCACCTTCGTGGTGCAGCCCTCCACCGAGCCCGCGATCGACGATCCGGCGCTGGCGGAGTACGTCAAGCGCCGCGCGGCGGAGGTGTCGCCGGTGCGCGTCGAGGTGATGGGCGCGCTGACCCGCGGCCTCGCCGGCGAGGCGATGAGCGAGATGGGGTTCCTGCGCGACGCCGGCGTCGTGGCCTTCACCGACGCCGACCGGCCGGTGGCGGACGCGGCGGTGCTGCGGCGCTGCCTCGCCTACGCGCGCTCCATCGGCGCGCCGGTGGTGGCGCATCCGCAGGCCGTGGACTTCGCGCGGCGCGGCTGCGCGACCGAGGGATTCTTCGCCACCAGGCTCGGCCTGCCGGGCGTCCCCGCGATCGCCGAGCGCATGGGGCTGGAGCGCGACCTGGCGCTCGTCGAGCTGACCGGCGCGCGCTACCACGCCGACATGCTCTCGACCGCCGCGGCGCTGGTCCCGCTGGCGCGGGCCAAGGCGGCGGGGCTCGCGGTGACGGCCGGCGCCTCGATCCATCACCTGACGCTGAACGAGCTCGACGTCGACGAATGGCGCACCTTCTTCAAGCTCGACCCGCCGCTCCGGGCCGAGGACGACCGCCGCGCGCTGGTCGAGGCCGTGGCCGAGGGGCTGATCGACGTGGTCTGCTCGGGCCATCTGCCGCAGGACGAGGAACTCAAGCGCGTGCCCTACGAGCAGGCGGCGACCGGGGCGGTCGGCCTCGAGACGCTGCTGCCGGCGGCGATGCAGCTGGTGCATGGCGGCGCGATGGGGCTGGCGACGCTGTGGCGGCGGCTGAGTCTCGCGCCCGCCCGCATCCTCGGGCTCGAAGGCGGGCGGCTGGCGCCGGGCGCGCCGGCGGATCTGGTGCTGTTCGATCCGGACGCGCCCTTCGTGCTCGACCGTTTCGCCTTGCGCTCGCGCTCCAAGAACACGCCCTATGACGGGCGGCGCATGCAGGGGCGGGTCGAGGCGACCTGGGTCGCCGGCCGCGAAGTGCATCGGAGGGGCGATTGATCCGGTTCTTTCCCGAATGGGCTCGGGCGCTGGTCGATCCCGGCGCCGCGGCGCCGGGGCTGGAGGCGGCGGCGCCTTGGCTGCTGACGGCCTTCCTCGTCGGGTATCTCGCCGGAACCGTTCCCTTCGGCCTGCTGCTGGCGCGCCTTTTCGGGCTTGGCGACCTGCGGCGCGTCGGCTCCGGCAACATCGGGGCGACGAACGTGCTGCGCACCGGCGGCAAGGGCGCGGCGGCGCTGACGCTGCTTCTCGACGCCGCCAAGGGCGCGGTTCCGGCGCTGGTCTTCGCCGCCTGGGGGCGGGACGCGGCGGTGCTGGCGGCCGCGGGCGCCGTGCTCGGGCACGTGTTCCCGGTCTGGCTTCGGTTCCGGGGCGGCAAGGGGGTCGCGACGCTGCTGGGCGCCGCGCTCGGGCTCGCCTGGCCGGTCGGGCTCGGCGCGCTCGCGGCCTGGGCGGGGGCGGCGGCGCTGACCCGGCGCAGCTCCGTCGGCGGGCTCGCCTCGGCCGCGGCGGTTCCCGTCGGGCTCCACCTCGCAGGGCGCTGGGAGGCCGTCGGCATCGCGGTGCTGCTGGCGGCGCTGGTCTGGGCCCGGCACCACGCCAACATCGCACGGCTGATCGCGGGGACCGAGCCGCGGATCGGCGCGCGTTAGCGCCGCGTTCACCGATTCCGGCGTCTCTCGGACGGGAGGGGGACGGCGGGAGAGGCGATGCAGGGACGCTTGACGTTGGAGGCGCGGCCGGGGGTCGCGCCCGAGGATCCGGTCTCGGCGCTGAGGCTGGCGCGCAGCCGCAATGTCGGGCCCGCGACCTGGGCGCGGCTGGTGGCGCGCTACGGCGACGCGGCGCGGGCCTTGGAGGCGCTGCCCGGGCTCGCTTCGCGCGGCGGCGCCCGCGGCTTCCGCACCTGCCCGCGGGAGCAGGCGGAGGCCGAGCTGGAGGCCGGCGCGGCCGCCGGCGCCCGGCTGCTGGTGCTGGGCGGACGGGGCTATCCCGCGCAACTCGCGGAGATTCCCGATCCGCCCCCCGTGCTCTGGGCCAGGGGCCGGCCGGAGGCGCTCGGCCGCCCGGCGGCGGCGATCGTCGGGGGACGCAACGCATCGGCCCTCGGGCTGCGGCTGGCCCAGCGCATGGCCGAGGATCTCGGCGCGGCGGGGGTGCTCGTCGTCTCCGGCCTCGCACGCGGGGTCGACGGCGCGGCGCATCGCGGCGCGTTGCGGACGGGGACGGTCGCCGCCGTCGCCGGGGGCGTGGACCACGTCTACCCCGCCGAACACGCCGACCTCGCCGAGCGGATCCTGGAGACCGGCGCCATCGTCAGCGAGGCGCCGCCGGGCTTCGAGCCGCAGGCGCGGCATTTTCCGCGGCGCAACCGGGTGATCGCGGGGCTCAGCCGTGCGGTGGTGCTGGTGGAGGCGGCGGCGCGCTCGGGCTCGCTGATCACGGCGGAGTTCGCGCTGGAGCAGGGGCGCGAGGTGCTGGCGGCGCCGGGCTCGCCGCTCGATCCGCGCTCCGAAGGCGGCAACGGGCTGATCCGGCAGGGCGCGACGCTGGCGCGCGGCGCGGCGGACGTGCTGGAGGCGATGGGCGGCGCGGCTTCGCTCGTCGCGGGGCGCGCGGCGCCGGACGAGGCGCCGGCGGAGGGGCTGGCCGAGACAGGCCCGGCCTTCCGCCGCGCCGGCGCCGACGCCGAACTGAGGGCGGAACTCGCCCGGCTGCTGGGGCTCGAACCGGTCGAAGAGGACGTGCTCGCCCGGCTCTGCGGCGCCCCTCTCGCGGCGCTGGCGGACGTGCTGCTGGAGCTGGAGCTCGCCGGACGTCTGGACCGGCGGCCGGGCGGGTATCTCTCGCTGCTTCCCGAATGAGGCCGGCGGACCGCACGCGCCGACCGCCGCCGCAGCCGCAGCCGCGCGTCCCGGGCGAGGTGTTCGAGGCCCGCCGCGCGAAGCGCCGCTCCGGCCGTGCGACGGCTTCGAAGGCCGTCGGCCCTGCGCGGAGGCCGCAGCTCGAACCAAGGCGCGATGAGTGGAACTCATCGCGCCTTGGCCTCGGCCGAACGGCCAGCGCGCGAAAGCGCGGCGCCAGACGATCGCGATGAGTCGCGATCATCGGGCCAAGGTATCGGGTGCGGATGCCGGCGGCGCGGGCCGAGCATCCGTCGGCCGAACGGCCGAGCCCGGCGAAACCTCGCCGGCTCGCATGCGCTTCGAAGCCGCCGCGAGGCGCCGGTCGCGGCCGGACGAGCGATTCGCCGTTCGCGCGACCGGACCGGGCGGTCGCGAACGCCGACGCCCGCGCTCGCCGCGACCGAGCCGCGGCGGGCCGCGCATCTCCGTGGACCGCCGTCGAGGCGTCGACCGCCGCGCGGACGTCTCCGAGGTCGCGGCCCGTGGCGGCGCGCCGCCGAACGAGGCCCGATCGCATGGCCTCCGGCGTCCGGACCGACGGCGCCGGCCGCTCGGCCGAGAGGCCGCGGTTTCGCCCGCCGATCGGCAAGGCCGGCCGCATCCGCCGGCGCAGGTGTACGGGTCGGCCGACGCCGGCCCGAAGCGCGAGAACGGTCGACGGTTCGGACGGGGCGCCCGGGCTGAGGTTCAGTCGGACGCGCGCTCCCCGAGAAGGCGCTCGGTCGCGTTCTCGATCATGGCGTCGATGTCGGTCTCGATCCCGGCGGCCTCGTAGTTCCCGCCCTGCGCCAGGGCGGCCGCACCGTGCACGAAGGTCCAGAGGGCGGCGGACAGACGCCGGGCCCGCTCGCCGTCGTCGTCGCCGATCGCCGCCGCCACCTCGTCGATCAGCACCGAGAAGCAGGCCCGGCCCGCCGCCTCCAACGCCGGATCCTCCCCGCCCGCCTCCGCCCCCGCGCCGAACATCAGGCCGAACAGGCCCGGACGCGCCAGCGCGAACCGCACATAGGCCGAGCCCATCGCGGCGATCCGCCGGACCGCCGGATCGTCGCGCCGCGCCTCTTTCGCCGCCGCCGTCGCCTCGGCCAGCGCGGCGAAACCCTCGAGCGCCACACGGCCGATCAGCGCGTCCTTGTCGCGGAAGTGCTTGTAGGGCGCGGCGGTGGAGACCCCGGCCCGCCGACAGCATTCGGAAAGGCTGAGGCGCGCCGGCCCCACCTCCTCGATCAGTTCGCCCGCCGCGGCGGCGAGCGCCTCGGCGAGGTCGCCGTGATGGTAGCGCCGCCTTGCGGCGGGGACGGGGACGTCGGCGGTCCGGTCCGTCATCGTGCGGTCACTCCTGATTTCGAGCTTGACCGCCAAGTAAGAGTCTTTCACAAAGTTAGCAACGCTAACATGAACGAGGCCTGCAAAAATGTCCCGCTCGCCGCGCTCCGCCCGCCCGCTGCTGCGCGCCGCCGGCACGCTCGTCCTCGTGGCCGCGGCCGGCGCGGCGGCCGTCGGGCTCTCCGCCGCGCTGCACGCGCGCACCGGTCCCGCCGCCCCGACGGCGGCCGAGGCCGCGATCCCGGTGGAGACCGCCGCGCTCCGCCTCGACGACGCCTATCCGGTCGAGAGCCGGCATCTCGGGCGGATCGAGGCGGCCCGCGCCGTGGCCCTCGCCTTCGACCTCGGAGGCCGCGTCGAGGCCGTGCTCGTCGAGGAAGGCGACCGCGTCGCGCCCGGCCAGGCGCTGGCGCGGCTCGACGTCGACCGGCTGGAGGCCCGCCTCGCCGAGCTCGACGCCGAGGCCGCCGCGCTCGAAGCCCGCGCGGAACTCTCGCGCCGCACGCTTGCGCGCCAGGAGACGCTGCGCGAGCGCGGCCACGCGACCGAACAGCGCCTCGACGAGGCGAGGCTGGAGCTCGAGCGCCTCGGGGCCGAGCATGCCCGCCTCGACGCCGCGCGCGACAGCGTCCGCCTCGATCTCGAGGACGCGGTGCTGCGCGCGCCCTTCGCGGGAGAGATCGCCGCCCGCCACGTTCACGAAGGCGCCGTCGCCGCGGCCGGCGCCCCGGCGCTGGAGCTGGTGGAGGTCGACCGCCCGCGGATCCGGCTGGGCCTGCCCGCGCGCCTCGCCGCGCGCCTCGCGACCGACGACCTCGTGGAGGTCGAGATCGACGGCGCCCCCCACGTCGCCGTCGTCGCCGCGATCCGGCCCGATCTCGACCCCGCCACGCGCACCCGCGCCGTTCTGCTGGACCTGATGCTCCCCGCCGGAGAGCGCGTGGCCTTCGGCGAGACCGCCGAGGCGAAGCTGGAGGAGACGCGCGAGGAGCGCGGCGCCTGGCTTCCGCTCTCGGCCCTGCGCGAGGGCGAGCGCGGCCTCTGGACGGTGATGACCGTCGCGGCGGAGGCGACGGGCCCGGTCGCCCGCCCCGAATCGGTGGAGGTGCTGCACCTCGCCGGCGATCGCGCCTATGTCCGCGGCTCCTTCGCCGACGGCGCCCGCGCCATCCTCTCCGGCCCCCATCGCGTGGTCCCGGGCGACCCCGTCGCGCCGCGGCCCGCCGCGGGCCCGCGCGGCCGGCGCGACGACCTCCTCGCCCTCCGCCGCTGATCCCGCGGCCCCTCCGAAGGAGCCCCGGCGATGCGCGCGCCGCTCTTCCGCCGGCCCCGCCTCGCCGTGCTCCTGGTGCTGGTCCTGATCTCGGCCGGCGCCTCGGCCTTCCTCACCATCGGCCGGCAGGAGGATCCGGCCATCACCAACCTCTTCGCCACCATCGTCACGCCCTGGCCGGGCGCCGATCCCGGCCGGATCGAGGCGCTTGTGACCGAGCCGATCGAGGCGGCTCTGTTCGAGATCGAGGAGATCAAGACCGTCGCCTCCACCTCCGCCCCCGGCGTCTCCACGGTCACGATCGAACTCTCGGACTTCACGCCCCCCGGCCGCATCGAGCAGGTGTTCTCCGAGATCCGCGACGCTCTCGGCGACGTCGCCGCCCGTCTGCCGCCCGGCGTGCCCGAGCCCGACTTCGACGACGACCGCACCGGCGCCTTCTCCGCGATCTCGGCCGTCATGCCGCGGCACGCCACCGTGCCGCCCGCGGTCCTCGCCCGGCACGCCGAGGCGCTCGAGGACCGCCTCAGGGGCCTGCCCGGCGTCTCGCTGGCGCGCAGCTTCGGCATGCCGGAGGAGCGGGTGACGGTCGAGGCCGATCCGACGGCCCTCGCCGCGCTCGGGCTCTCCGCGGCCGATCTCGCGCGCGCGGTGGAGGGCGCCGACGCCAAGCGCGCCGCCGGTCGGCTGCGCGGCGGCGCGGCCGATCTTCTGGTCGAGGTGGAGGGCGGAATAGCCACGCTCGACCGCATCCGCCGGATCCCCGTCGCCGTCGGACCGGACGGCGCCGCGACGCGCCTCGAAGACGTCGCGCGGGTGACCAAGGGCGCCGCCGACCCGCCCTCCGCGCTGGCGCGGGTCGACGGGCGCCCGGCCGTGCTGATCGCCGCCAAGATGGAGGACGGCCGTCAGGTCGGACCCTGGATGGACCGGATCCGGGCCGAGATCGCGGACTGGGAGGCGGCGCTGCCCGGCGGGCTCGAGCATCGGCTGATCTTCGACCAGTCCGGCTACACGGCCGAGCGTCTGACCGGCGTCGCGCTGAACATGGCGCTCGGCGTCGCGCTGGTGGTCGCGGTGCTGCTGCTGACCCTCGGCTTCGCCGCCGCCATGGTGGTGGCGCTGGTGCTGCCGCTGGTCGCGCTCGCCAGCCTCGCGACGCTGAACCTGATCGGCGTGCCGCTGCACCAGATGAGCCTGACCGGCATGATCGTGGCGCTCGGTCTGCTGGTCGACGCGGCCATCGTGATGACCGACGAGATCCGCCGCCGCCTCGCCGCCGGCCTTTCGCGCGCCGCGGCGGCGGACGAGGCCGTCTCGCGCCTCGCCGGCCCCCTCCTCGCCTCCACCGTCACCACCGCGCTCGCCTTCCTGCCGATGGCGATCCTGCCGGGGCCGGCGGGCGACTTCGTCGGCTCCATCGCCGTCGCGGTGATCGTGATGCTGAGCTGGTCGCTGGCGATCGCGCTCCTGCTCACGCCCGCCTTCGCCGGCCGGCTGCTGCCGGATCCGGCGCGCGCGCCCGCCCGCGGCGTCCTCGCGCGCTTCGCGGCGGAAGGGCTGGGCGGCGGCGCCTTCGGCCGCGCCGCCGGCGCCGCGCTCCGCCTCGCGCTCCGCCGTCCCGTCGCCGCCCTCGCCTGGTCGCTGGTGCTACCGGTCGCCGGCCTGCTCGCCTTCCCGACGCTGACGCCGCAGTTCTTCCCGGCGGTGGAGCGCGACCAGTTCCACGTCGACGTGCAGCTCCCGCCGGGCGCCGCCCTCGCGCGGACCGAGGCCGCGACGCGCGCCCTCGCCGCCCGCCTCGACGCGGCGGCCGGCGTCGAGAGCGTCGCCTGGGTGATCGGCGCCAGCGCGCCGAGCTTCTACTACAACATGACGATGGACGTGGACCGCGCGCCCGGCTACGCGCGCGCCCTCGTCACCGCCGAAAGCGCGGAGGCCGTCGCCCGCCTCGTCCCCGAACTCCGCGCGAGCCTGCCGGAGGCCGCGCCCGGCGCCCGCGTCCTGGTGCAGGAGCTCAAGCAGGGACCGCCCGTGGAGGCGCCGGTGGAGCTGCGCCTCTACGGCCCCGACCCCGCCACGCTCCGCGCCCTCGGCGAGGAGATGCGCCGCATCGTCGCCGGCGCGCCGCAGATCACCGTGGTGCGCACCACGCTCGAAGGCGGGGCGCCGAAGCTCGAGGTCGCGCTGGACGAAGCCGCCGCCCGCCTCGCCGGGCTCAGCCTCTCCGAGATCGCGCGCCAGCTCGACGCCGCGCTGAGCGGCGCCGCCGGCGGCTCGATGCTGGAGGGCTCGGAGGAGCTGGCGATCAGAGTCCGCGTGCCGGACGCCGCCCGCGCCGATCCGGGCTACCTCGCACGCTTCGAGATCGTCGCGCCCTCGGGCGCGCGCGTGCCGCTCGGCGCGCTGGGCGAGGTGCGCCTCGTGCCCGCCGAGACCGCGATCACCCGTCGGGGCGGCGAGCGCATGAACGCCGTGCAGGGCTTCGTCCCCTGGGGCGTGCTGCCCGAGGCCGCGCTGGCCGCGGCCGAGGCCGAACTCGAGGCCGCCGGCTTCGCCCCGCCGCCGGGCTATCGCCTCGAGGTCGGCGGCGATTCCGACGCGCGGGCCGAGGTGGTCGGCCATCTCATGGCGCCG
>Ga0102938_10003156_pt1 | contig 12326 bp, 11 predicted proteins | sample SalPonR2_B_D2_MG_FD_84516 | JGI IMG/M metagenome (GOLD analysis project Ga0102938, IMG submission 84516) | Salt pond soil microbial communities from South San Francisco under conditions of wetland restoration - Salt Pond MetaG R2_B_D2_MG | ecosystem: Environmental > Aquatic > Marine >... | reverse complement strand
TCGCCGTGATCGTGGTCGTGCCCGTGGTGATCGTGATCGTGATCGTGATCGTGATCGTGGTGATCGTGGTGATCGTGATCGTGGTCGTGCCCGTGGTCGCCGTGGTCGTGGTGGTGCGGCAGGAGATCGGGCTCGACCACGACGGCGCTGCCGGTGGCCACCGTCGCCACTGCTGCTCTGCCGAGTGCGTGCTCGGGCAGGCCGTGGAGCTCCTCGAGCGCTGCGGTGCCGTGGGCGTGGTCGTGGACGCCGTGGTCGTGCAGATGGCGGTGTTCGGGCGCCGCGCGTCCGGCGATCCGCGCCTGGTAGTCACGCCATGCGGTGACGACGAGCCAGATGCCGATGCCCAGCACGATCAGGGCGGACAGTCCCTGGAGCCACGGGTACACCCGCTCCGGAGCAAAGGCGGCACCGGCGGCGTAGGTGATGATGCCGAGGATGAGCACGCCCAGCGTGTGCGAGAGAGCGACCGCCACCGCAAGGATGAAGGCCTGGAACTTGGTTCCCCTCGTGCCCACGAGATAAGCGCCGATCACCGTCTTGCCGTGGCCCGGTGCGAGCGAGTGCAGGGCGCCGAGGAACCCCGCGAAGCCGAGCGACAGGGTCATCGCCCAGATCCCGCCGTCGGCGTCGGCGATCAGATCCGAGAACGCATCGCCCCCGCCGTCGTCGTCGCCCGGAACCGACGAATCGAGCTCGCCCGGCTCGGCATCGGCCGACGCAGCGGCCGTGAACCGCGCCGTCGAGGTGTCGGGGTTGTCCTCCGGGTCGGGGAAGTCGGTGAGGCGTCCGGTGGCCGTCTCCGACGAGACGTCGCCGCTGATCTCCATGCGGTCGCCCACCACCACGACCTCGCGCCAGCCGACACGTTCGCGGTAGTTGTCGTCGTCGAACACCACCGCATGCGACCCCTCGCTCAGATCGAGCGCAGCGGTCCAGTTGCACTCCGTGCGCAGGACGGTCAGTCCTCCGTCGCCGTCCTGGCGCAGCGTGGTGGCGGTGGTTTCGCCGAGATCGACCGGTGCCCCGTCGATCGTGAACTCCACCGAGGCGATCATCTCCTGGCAGAAGGCCGCCGGATCGGCCTCGACGCGGTCGCCGTCGGCCTGTGTGGGCGTTTCCGCGAAGCCGATCACGTAGTCGAGTTCCACCCCGTCGGGGCTGACCAGGATGGCCGCATACCGGTCGATGGCGAACGAACCGAACTCGTGAGCTGCGACGGGACGCCCGCCGGCGAGGAGGGCGACGGCGGCGACGGCTGCGGCGATCAGTACCCGGACCGGGTGGGAGATGTTCACGACGAGACCAAGTGCGTCTCGTCGTCGGTCTCGTGATGGTCAACGGTGCGATTCACGGGCCGGAGTTTCCCACGAGACGCCGACCACGAGTACAGCCCGGCTGCCACGACGATCATCACCAGTGCGATCCAGAAGTTGCGAGGCCACACCCTCCACGGGTTGGCGACACGTTCGATGTCGAGGTCGGAGTCACCGATGCGTTCCACCAGCCAGGCGACGGCATATGCGGCGGTCATGGCGGCACCGCCGTAGAGCACCGCAGCGGCGGCGACGGTTCTGCGCAGCACCAGCAGCAACGCCAGAGCCAGCGCGGCGACGACGAGCACGGCGATCTCGATGCCCACGTTGAATGCCACGAGGGACTGCACCGGTTGTCGGCGGTCGAGGTCGAGTGCGTTGAACTGGAGGCCGAAGCCCATGCCCTGCACGACACCGAGGGTCGCCACGAGGGCGAGATGTCTCGTGGTGAAGGGGACGACGGCGTACAACGCCGCCAACAGCAGCGAGGCGGCCACCAGCGACATCACGAGACGGTCGGGGAGCGACAGCCCACCGAGGCCGATCACCCACAGCGTGATCGAGTGGGCGGCGGCATACACCCCGAGCACGCCGGCGGCACGTCGCACCACCGACTCGACCGTCGGTGCCGGATCGGTCACACGGCCACCGGCGACGAGCAGACCGACCGGCAGCAGCAACGCCACGACGAACAGGAGATGGTCGACGCCGGTGCGCAGGGCGTCGGTTCCCAGCCCGCGAACGCCCGCCATCGACGACAACATCGACACGTCGTCGAGTTCGACGACCTGCGTGGTGCGGCCGACGGAGAACCCGACGAACTCCTCGGCCTCGTTCTGGAACACGGCGGTGCCCCAGTCGTTCTCGAACAGCAGGAACGCATCCTTCTGGTCGTTGGTGTGGATGATCCCGTCGAAGGTGACGACGAGGTCGCGGGGAGCGGAATCGAACGGCTCCTCGACCGCGAACGGCACGATGATGTAGGGGCCCACGGTCACGGGCAGGACGTCGACGGCGCCGTCGAACGACAACGCCCAGCTCGTGTCGCCGTCGCCGAGCTCGAGGTGGTCGGCGGTGTAGGCGCGGATGGCCTCGGCGTTGGCGGTCGCCGTGGCCAGCGCAACCGCAGGATCGTCGGTGAAGTCGATGCCGAGCACCGGGCCGAGGTCGCGCGCCGGGTACTCGACGCGGCCGTCGAGGCCGTCGTCGTAGGTGTTGAGGTACACGTAGCTCTGTTTGCCCGAGTGAGCAGCCGTCGGCTGTGCAAGCCCCAGGAGGACGCCGACGAGTGCGGTGACGATCGTGGCGACGAGCAGGACAGGGCGACGGGTCATGGTTGCGGGGTGGCAGCGCCGGCCGGCGGGGCGGTGCGGCCCATCATGCTAGGGCGCCGGCGGCTCGGGCGGACGTGCAGGCGGCGGCGGGAAAGGTGACGGCGGTGCCGTCGGGGGTGCGCCCGGTGCGGACGGCGGCGGCGGCGGTGGGGGCGATGGGGGCGGTGCTGCGCCCGGGGGTGGCGGAGCCATGCCGCTGGCATCCGGGGGCGCAACGTCGTCGGACGAACTGCGCCGCCGGAGCAACACTGCGATCGCCACGACGGCCACGACCGCTCCGGCGACGGCCAGCACGATCCACAGCACCGACGACGAGCCCGAACCGCCGGGTTCCCACTGCGCTGTCAGCGTGGCGTTGCCGTCCACCACGAAATCGGCGTCGGCGGTGACGACCCACGTGGCGGTGGCGCCGTCGGTGGAGGTGGCGTTGTGGCTGCCGAGCGAGCCCGGTGCCGTGGCCGAGAAACGGATCTGGAACAACTCGTCGAGATCGAATCCCGGGATCGGCGGGAGTTCGCCCGTGTCGCCGGCGAGTTCGTCGACGCCGTCGAGTCGCAGTTCGAACGACGTGTCGCCGCCGTCCTGGGTGATCACGAGCTCGGAATCCTCGCCGATCTCGTTCAAGTCCTCGATCGGTACGTCCTCGACCGTGCAGCCGACACCGACCCGGCTGCCGTCCTCGATCTCCCGGACACTCACCTCGTAGTCGGTGAGTGACGACGTGAGGTCGGCACAGGGGTCCTCGCCCTCGGTGATCTCGCCGAGCAGTTGCTGGGGTGACAGCTCGTCGACGAGCCCGGCGTCCTCCCCGAACAGTTCGGCGAGCTCGCTCAATCGTTCGGTGTCGACCAACAGCACGAAGTCGAGGTCGGCCGTGCCGTCGTCACCGATGTCGAACGTGGACTCCACGGTGAAGCAGCCGGCGAGGACGGCGGTGGTCGCAGTGAGAGCGGCCAGGCGCAGTGCACGTGAGGCGAGGGGCCGGCGACGGGGGCCGGACGTGTTGCGGCGGGGTTGTCGGTGCAGGAGGGTCGACACGCCGACGACGGTAGTCGGACAGCGCCGTTCCGGGTCGGACAGCGCCAAGGGAATAATACCCCAGGGGGTACTGTTTGTCGTACGGTAGACATCGACCGGCGCCTGCTGCCGCTGCCAAGGAGCACGACATGAAGTTCACCCAGTACTACCTCGACTGCCTCTCGCAGGCCTCGTACCTGATCGGCGACGAGACCACCGGCCGCGCTGTGGTCGTCGACCCGCGCAGAGACATCGACGAGTACGTCCGTGATGCCGCCGAGGCCGGGTTGACGATCGAACTCGTCATCGAGACCCACTTCCACGCCGACTTCCTCTCCGGCCATCTCGAACTCGCCGCAGCGACGGGAGCCGAGATCGGTTACTCGTCGGTCGCCGAGACCGAGTTCGAGTCGCGCAAGTTGCACGACGGCGAACGGATCTCACTGGGCGACGTGCAGCTCGAGATCCGGCACACGCCCGGCCACACGCCCGAGTCACTCAGTGTGGTCGTCTGGGAGCGTGCGTCCGACGACGTTCCCTACGGTGTGCTCACCGGCGACGCCCTCTTCATCGGCGACGTCGGACGCCCCGACCTTCTCGCCTCGCTGGGCTACACGCGCGACGAGCTCGCCGACCAGCTCTACGGGAGCCTGCACGGCAAGCTGCTCACGCTCCCCGACGCCACACGGGTCTACCCGGCGCACGGTGCCGGCTCGGCGTGCGGCAAGAACCTCTCCACCGAGACCTGGTCCACGATCGGCGACCAGCGGGTGAACAACTACGCGCTCCTGGCGCCCGACAAGCAGACGTTCGTCGACCTCGTCACCGAGGGACAGCCGCCGGCGCCGTCGTACTTCGTGTACGACGCAGTCCTCAACCGCCAGGAGCGGGCCCTGCTCGACGAACACGCACCGCTCGACGGGTTGTCTCTCGACGAGGTGACGGCTCGACTCGACGCAGGAGCGATCCTCGTCGACGGCCGGACTCCGGAGGAGTTCGCCCACGGCCACCTGGTGGGCTCGGTCAACGTGGGTCTCGACGGCCGGTACGCCGAGTTCGCCGGATCCGTGGTGCCGCACGACGTCGACATCGTCCTGCTGGTCGAGCCCGGATTCGAGCTCGAGGCGCGCAACCGGCTGGGCCGGATCGGCTTCGACCGGGTCGTCGGCCATCTGGCCGACCCGTTGGTGGTGATGGCGGAGCACCCCGACCGCACGCAGCGTGCGTCGCGCCTCACCGTTCCCGAGTTCGACGCCCGCCGGGCCGACGTCGAGAACCTCCAGATCGTGGACATCCGCAATCCCGGAGAGATCGCGCTCGGAGCGGTGGGGGGAGCCGTCCCGATCCCGGTCGGCCAGTTGCCGACGCGTCTCGAGGAACTCGACCCCGATGCGCCGACCGTTGTGTACTGCGCCGGCGGCTACCGGTCGTCGGTCGCAGCGAGTCTGCTGCGCAATGCCGGCTTCGAGGACGTCTCGGACCTGCTCGGTGGCTACGGCGCCTGGCTCGAGTTCGCCCATCCCGCCAGCGTGTGAGCGAACGCTCCCCGAGTGGCCGGCCGGGTGCCTCCCGGCCGGCCGGGATTGGGCCGACACCGGTCCGGGTAGGTGTCCCGGCATGCAGCCCGACGACGCCGTGACGAACGCGGCCGACGCGACACAGGGCGCCGAACAGCTCGGCGACGTCCTGCGCGCCGCCGACCACCTGGGATTCGACGCACAGATCACCATCGAGGAGGATGCGCCGCCCGGCACATTGCGGTGCGGGCGGTGCGACCACACGGCACCCGTCGAGGAGTTCGAGCGGGCATGGTCTCGGCGTCTCGAGGGCGCCAGTGATCCGGACGACATGCTCCACGTGTCGGCGCTGCGGTGCCCGCACTGTGGCGAGGGCGGTGCGCTGGTGTGCCACTACGGGCCGGAGGCCAGCGCCGCAGAGGCCGAGGTGCTCCGGCGGCTACGCCCGCAGTGAGAATCCGCTCCCCGTGGCGCGCTGGCCGGTTCAATCGAGCTGGGTGAGCAGGCGACGGTAGATCGGGCCGAGCACCTCGCCGACCGTGGGGAACGGCTGCATCGACATGGCCAGGCGCCGGACGGGGACCTCACCGTCGATCGCCACCACGAGCGCATGGACGAGTTCGTCGAACCTGGCGCCGGCGCCGTGTGCAGCGACGAGGCAACCCGTACTCCGGCGTGCAGCCACGGCGAGGAACCCGCCGATGAGCTCGTCGGTCGACCAGCGGGGGATCTCCGACAGTTCTCCCGTGGCCCACACCACGTCGTCGTCGCCCTCGAGTTCGCGGCGCGTCGGGCCGACCGTCATCACCGGTGGCTCCACGAACACGCAGGCAGGCAGCACCACGTCGTCGAAGCGGCGAGAGCCGTCGCCGTCGAGATGGTTCGCCACCACCTGCGCCTGATGCTTGGCGAGATGGGTGTATTCGCCTCGACCGGCGACGTCGCCGATGGCCCAGATCGATCCCGGTGCGGCGACCCGTCCGGAATCGTCGACGGGCAGTGCATCGACGACGTGCACTCCGATCCGGTCGAGCCGCAACTCCTGGAGTCGCGGACGGGTTCCCGTGGCCACCAGGACACGGTCGGTCATCACGGACGAACCGTTGGAGAGCTCGAGCCGGACGTTGCCGCCTCGGCGTGACGCCGCCTCGACGGTCGCGCCACGGCAGATCTTCACGCCCCGGGCCCGGAGGGCGTCGTCGACGATCTCGCCCACCTGCGGATAGAGGTCGGGGAAGGCGCGTTCGGCCACGTCCAAGAGGTGGACCTCCGTGCCGAATCCGGCGAACAGCTGAGCCATCTCGCAACCGACGACGCCGCCGCCGATCACGGCGAGGCGGGTCGGTCGCTCCTCCGCGCGCATGGCATCGGCACTCGTCCACACGACATCGTCGAGCTCACCGAGCCCCTCGATGGGAGGGACCACGGAGTCGGCCCCGGTGGCGATCACGATGTGGCGGACCCGGTACCGGCGTCCGCCGGCCTCCACGCACGTCGGGTCGACGAAGCGTGCAGCCGATCGCACCAGCGTGGCGCCGTCCTTCTGGAGCGAGCTGGCGTGCCGGCCGTCGTCGAGGTGGTCGACAACGTCCCGGCGCCGGGCGACTGCCGTGTCCCACCGGCGTCCGACGGCTGCGTCGTGGAGCATCGCCTTGCTGGGCATGCATGCCACGAAGGGGCACTGGCCACCCACGAGCGAGGGCTCGAACACCACGATCGACAGCGGTGAACCCGACAGCGCTCCGACGAGGATCTCGGCGGCGCTACCCGCCCCGAGGATCGCCACGTCGGCCTGGATCTCGGACTCGACGTCCGTCCTGGCCTCGTCCGTCCTGGCCTCGTCGGTCCTGGCCTCGTCGGCGTCGGCGCCGGCGCCGGCTCCGTGCGCCGGTCGAGCGGAGGTGTCGCTCACGACCGGCGGACACGCGGCGCGCAGGGTGAGGTCGTCGTCTCCGTCATGACGCTGCACTACCCGAACGGCCGGCCACGAAACGTGATGTCGGCCCCGGCCGGTCCGGCGGACCGTTACCGCTCGAGCCGGTCGGCTCACTCCGGCGTGACGTCTCGATCCAGGGCTGCATCGAGCAGGGCGCGCTCGGAGGTGTTCCAGCCCGACCGGTCGGCGCTCTCGGCGATCTCGGCCACGGCCCGACGAATCGGCTCGACGGGTCCCGGAAGGGATCGCCGGGCGGTCTCCGCCTCCACCATGCGCAGCATCGACACCAGTGCCACGATCACGTCGGGGTCGTGGGCGCCGTAGCGGCGGATCGGGCCGACCGCCCGCTCGAGCAGCGACGCGTGGTCGACGCGCCGCCGCACCACCGTGCGCTCGTCGCGACGGATCGTGCGATCGGGTGCCTCGGCCGTCCAGACCGTGAGCAGCACGTTCCCCAGTTGGGCGATGACGTCGCTGGCCGTCATCGGGTCGTTCACGCCGGGTGACAACGCCCGGACCGCGACATCGGTGAGCTGCACGATCCCGAATCGGACGTCCTGCTGCATCGTGCGGCTGTCGCCGACGGCAACCGAGTCGAGCAGGCGATCCCGGCTCGGGTCGTCGTCGTCCGGAGCCGGTGACACCCACATGAGCGGCTCGCGCTCGGCCACGAATGCGCCGAGGTCGACCACGACGTAGGCAGTGGCGCCCTCGGGGAGAGCGACGAGGATGGCGTCTTCGTCGACCTGCTGCACCCAACCCGACCGTTCCGCCTCGATCGCCGCCGACGCAACCGGAATACGCATCGGTCCATCGCCGGCCAGGGCACCCGACTCGGGCACGACGTCGCGGCGCCGCTCGCGGTCGTGGGCGGCCATGTTCCTGATGACGGTGACGGTGTTCGAAGCCACCCGCGACGTCACGGATCCGATACGCAGGCTGTTGGTGACGCGGTCGACGGCGCGTACGACGGCGACGAGCGACACGACGCCGAGCGCCACGGCGACCAGCACCGTCACGTGCGGCACGATCGCCGAACCGTCCTCGTCGAAGTCGCGTGTGGTGCGCAGCGCCAGCAGGCAGAACACGGTGGTGCCGAGCACGATGCCGACGGCGTGCTGCACCGTCAGGTTGCCCAACCAGTCGCGCAGTGTGCGCGGAGAGAACTGTCTGCTGGCGAGTTGCACCGCCACCAGCATCATCGACAACAGCAGGGTGATCGAGGTGATCAGCCCGCCGGCGATCGCAGCGAACACCGAGCGTGCACTGGGTACCGTCGTGGCCGCCCAGTCGGGCAGCGTCTCGTCGCTGAGAGCTCGGTCGATCGGCAGCAACATCTGCGACAGTGCGATCGCACCGAGCACATAGAGCACCGGGACGAAGATGAGTCCGTGCCGCAACTGGTCGGCGACCTGCCGGACGCGTACCAGCCCGAGCCTGCTCGACAGCCAGTCACGCACCCGTCCACTCATTCCCATCGGATGATGTCATGCCGATCTGATCATGCGCAGCCTCCCGCGGCAGCGAGCACGGACATCAGAGTCCGCCGGAGACGATCTTGGTGACCGCCTCCGCGGCACGCTGCAGCAGGCCGCGTTCGGCCCAGTCGCCCGGGTCGATCACGCAGCTCGCGGTGCGGTCGTCGTCGAAGTGCCTGTCGAGGACGGCGACCACGTCGGGGTCGAACAGCACCACGTTGGCCTCCTCGTCGTGCTGCGTGGAGCGCTGGTTGAAGTTCGCCGACCCCACGGTGGCGACCACGCCGTCGACGGTGATCACCTTGGCGTGCATCATCGAGACCTCGTAGGCGCGGATCTCCACACCGGCGTCGAGCAGTTCGGCGTACGTGTCCTCTCCGGCCAGCTGCACGAACCGCTTGTCGGCGTGTGGCCCGGGCACCAGGACCTCCACGTGGACGCCCCGTTCCACGGTGGAGCGCAGTGCGGCGCACAGCCGCTCGTCGGGATTGAAGTAGGCCGATGCGATGCGGACGCGTTGCGTGGCGCACGTGATCAGCGCCAGCATCAACCGCCAGATCTCGCTGGCCCCGGTCTCCGCCGAACCGCGGATCACACTGCAGGTGGTGGAACCCCGCTCGGTGAGATCGACGAGCGCCTCGGACGACGGATCGAAACCGTCGTCGTTCTCGTCGGCCCAGTTGTCGATGAACCCGGCCTGCAGGCCGGCAACGGCCGGCCCGCGGATGGCGAGATGGGTGTCGCGCCACTCGTTCTCGTTGCGGGCGTCGCCGTCCCACTCGTCGGCGATCCCGACGCCGCCCGTGAAGCCCACCGCAGCGTCGCAGACGAGGATCTTGCGGTGTGTCCGGTGGTCGACCGTGCCGATCTGGGGGACACCGTCGTCGGTGATCGGCCGGAACCAGCGGACGTCGACGCCGGCCGTCGTCATCTGGTCCACCAGTGCGTCGTCGAGCTTGCGCGCGCCCACGGCGTCGAGTAGCACCCGCACGCGGCACCCGCGGCGTGCCGCAGCCGACAGGGCGTCGGCGAATCGGACGGCGATGTCACCCCGCCAGTAGATGAAGGTCACGAAGTCGACGGTGTTCCGGGCGGCGTCGATGGCGTCCAGCATCGCGGGAAAGATCTCGATGCCGTTGCGCAGGACGCGCACCTCGTTGCCGTGGGTCGGCGGGGCCCCGAGCAGGCCGTGGAGACGACGCTCCCAATCGGTGCCACCCGTGGAGGAACCGCTGTTCATCTGCCCATCACCGGTGTCCTCTCCGCCGATCCCCTGGTGCCGATTCCGTGACCGCTGATCTCGTCGGGCCCGCTCACGTGAAGATCGACACTCCTCCGGGTCCCACGAGCAGGCCGATCACGATCAGCAGCACGCCGTACACGACCTCGCGGCGGAAGAGTGCGACGATGCCCGCGATCACGAGGACCACGGCCAGGAGCCAGAGGATGAAAGCCATGGTGCTCCGCTTCCCGGGCGGCGTCGGGTTGAAACGTCGGCTCCGGGGCTCGGTTTGGTGAGTCCGTTGGGCGGGTACGTCGCATCCATGTCACGCCCCGACGCACTGTCCACCATCTCGCACCTGGCCGACACGGGAGCACGCTGGGGCCGGGACGTCCGTCTTCCGGACATCGACCTCTCCGACCTGTCGCTTCCCGACGTGTCCGACCTCCACCTGCCCGACGTCCGTCTCCGCGATGTCCGCCTGCCGGACGTGAGTGCTCCCGATCTCGGCGACGTGCGCGACACCGTTCGCAGCCGGCCCTCGTGGCTGGTCGTGGGTGCACTCGCCCTGGTGGCGACGATCGGGATCGTCGTCGTGGTCCGGCGTCGCCGTGCCGCGAACGCCGGCGAGGAATCGGCCGAACTCGCGTCCGTCGCCTGAGCCCGGCGCAGTGGGACACGGTGAGGTGACTCACGCGACACGGGTTTGGACGCCCTGACGTCAGGGAATCCCATCGGCATGCAGATCTCGCCCTCCAGCCCCCGCATCGACAGCGAGCAGCTCGAACGGCTGCGCGCCGACATCGAAGAGCGCATCAGCGACGCGGTTTCCGAGCTCGGTCGCCGCCTCGACGAACTGCAGTCCCGTCTGCCCGAGACGCCGCGCAAGGCGGCCGAACTCGGCAGCGCAGCCGCCGAGCGCATCGTGTCGACCGCCGGGGGCATCGCGGGTGACGTGAGCCGCCGGATCGGCAACGTGTCCGGCACCACGGACGCCGCCGTGTCCACGACAGCCGGTCAGGCCCGTTCGGCCACCCGGCGCGCCGCAGATGCAGCCGACCGCGGAGCTCGCGAGACCGCCGGTCAAGCACGTGCCCAGGCGTCTCGCGTCGCCAGCAGGGCCGACGAGGAGACGGCGGCCCTCCTCGATGACGCCGCCCGGGCGACCCGTCCCGACGATGACACGGCCGTGCTCGAGGACTGGACCAAGGCCGATCTCTACGAGCGTGCCCAGGAGCTCGAGATCGAGGGCCGGAGTTCGATGTCGAAGGCCCAACTGGTCGACGCCATCCGCTCGGCGTAGCCCCGCCGGCACTGCCGGGATCGCGAACGCCGGCGACGGCGACGATGGCCCTACGATCGGAGTGTGCCGACCGTCCCCGTTCGTGACGTGGTCGCCCGTGTGAAGGCGGTGCTGACCCTCACCTACGGCGAATGGCGGACGCACCGGACGATCCGGCTCGGAGCGGCCGTGGCGTACTACAGCCTGTTCGCCGCCGTGCCGGTGTTGGTGCTGACGGTGATCTTCGCCGGCATCTTCGTGTCGCGTGAGGACGTGCAGATCTACCTCACCGACCAGATCTCCCGCATCTTCGGCACCGACGGCAGCGAGGTGGCGACCGCTCTCGCCACCACGTTCGACGAACTCGATCCGGCCACGGGCCTCGGTCTCGTGGGCGTCGGTTCGCTCGTTCTCGCGGCCACGCTCGTCGTCGTGGCTCTGCAGGACGCGTTCAACACCATCTGGGAGCTGCCCGTCCGTTCGGGCCTCCGGGTGTCGATCGCGCGGAGGGTGTTCGCCTTCCTCGTCGTGCTGGGTTTCGGTGCCGTCATCGTGCTCTCGCTCGCCCTGAACGCCGTCACCTCGTTGCTCGAGGGCCTGGTTCCCGATGTCCCGGTGCTGCGCTCACTGTCGGAGGTCGTCGGCCTCGCCGGCGCCTGGGCCCTCGGCATCGGCGCCGTCACACTTCTCTTCCGGTACGTCACCACGGTCCGGGTGCCGTGGCGTGCGGCGATCATCGGCGGGACGGTCACGGCACTGCTCATCGCCGGGGGAACGGTGCTGATCGGCGCCTACCTGCGGCGGTACGGCGCCTCGTCGGTGGCGGGCGCCGCCGGCGCGGTGCTGCTCGTGCTGGTCTGGCTGTACTACGAAGCGCAGATCCTGTTGGCCGGCGCCGAGTTCACCCGCGTCCTCTGCGACCGGTCGGTGGGCTCGGGTCGTTGACCGCCGGGCCCGATCAGGGCACGAGTGACAGGCCGGCCTGGTCCCAGGCCACGACGCCACCGCCGATGTCGACGGCCGAGGAGAAGCCGAGCTCCTGCATGATGCCGAGGGTCTGCCCGCTGCGATTGCCGGATCGGCAGTAGACGAGATAGGGCACGTCGGGGTCCAGCTCGGCGAGCTGCGCGGCGAAGTCGTCGCGGTAGAAGTCGACCATGATGGCGCCCTCGATGTGACCCTCGGCGAATTCCTCCGGGGTGCGCACGTCGAGCAGCACGAGGT
>Ga0102938_10003155_pt1 | contig 12328 bp, 11 predicted proteins | sample SalPonR2_B_D2_MG_FD_84516 | JGI IMG/M metagenome (GOLD analysis project Ga0102938, IMG submission 84516) | Salt pond soil microbial communities from South San Francisco under conditions of wetland restoration - Salt Pond MetaG R2_B_D2_MG | ecosystem: Environmental > Aquatic > Marine >... | reverse complement strand
GAACAGCCGCCAGTTATGCGCGGTCTCGCCGCCAAAGATCCCGTAAGCCGGGATAGTGAAAAACAACATCTGAACCGCAGGGTCGAAATTACGGTGCTTCCTTTGGATAGTAATACCTCTTCCCGTCGGGACCAATAAAGCAATACCAGCCCTTCTGCAGTTTCTCAAGAAAAATTTCAGTCAAGGGAATTTTTCCTCCTCCCCCCGGAAGGTCAACCGCATAAACCGGCATTGCTAAACCCGAAATTTGCCCGCGCAGCTTTTGCATTATGTCAAAGCCCTCCGCAAGGGGTACCCGAAAATGAGAAGTGCCCGCAGCTAGGTCGCCCTGGAAAAGATAATAAGGTTTTACTCTCATTTCTAGCAAACCTTGGAAAAGCTCCGCAAGTGTTTCCGCCCGATCATTTACCCCTTTTAACAGCACCGCCTGGTTGAGCACCGGAACCCCCGCATCGACAAGGCTGGAGATAGCCTGTCTGCTGGCAGGAGTAATCTCGCGTGAATGATTGAATTGGGTTATCATAAACACTGGGGAGTGCTGCGAGAGAATCTTTACCAGCTGCGGGGTAATCCGTTGGGGCATAACAACCGGTATCCGGCTTGCAAGCCGCAGAACTAAAGTACGTCCAACCTCGTATCGGAGAATATGCAACAGCGCGGAAATCCGGGTGTCTTCCAGAACTAAAGGGTCGCCTCCGCTAAGTATAACTTCTTGCACCTCTGTATGGAGTTGTAAGTATTCTACAATTGTTCTCAGCTGACCAGGGCTTATAACACCGCCGCGTCTTGAGGCGAAATACCTACGAAAGCAGTGTCGGCAGTAGAGAGCACATTCATCTGTAACCAGTAGCAAAACCCGATTGGGGTAACGGTGTACCATTCTGGGGAGGGGAGAATAAGGGTCTTCCCACAGCGGGTCCAGAACCTCATACTTTTTTATTTGAAACTCATCCTTACGGGGTATGCACTGGGCTCGCAGTGGGTCGTCAGGCGAGTCACCTATCAGGGAAAAGTAATAAGGGGTGACAGCAAAAGCAAACTGATAATCCTGCTGTCCCTCAGCAGCAAAAAAGGCTTCTTCCTTTTTATCCAAAGAAAACGAGACAGGTAAATCCTGTCTCGCCCTTATTGTATGTACTCGTTCTTCCTTCCAGTCGGACATTCAGATTACTGTTCAGCTACTGGACCACGGTTTTATTACGATAGACCTGCGAAATATAACTGCTGCTGAACTGCTCCTTCTCTTTCACCCAGGTAAGGAACTTCTGAGCCTCTTCCTTTGCCTGGTACGGGCCAATCCTCACGCGATAATAGAGAGTTCCATCTACGTCTTTAGACATAATACGACCGGTTAAACCCTGCCGGTCAAGCTCAGCTTTTATTCTGTCGGCCCTGGTACGGCTTGTATAAGAACCCGCCTGAATCCAGTACTCAGTACTACTCACAGTTCGTGTCTCAGCCTCAGACCGGGTTGAGCTAGGCCGGGAAGAAGGCTGTGATTGTACCTCAGTTTCCTCAGCAACAGGTGCTTGAGCTGAAGGTGTTTCCGTCCCATCTGTAGTCTCAGCGATCCGGTCCTTGGACTCCTCTTGCGCTTCCTGTGCTTCCTCCGATTCGATAGTCGGAAGACTTTTTTCCGCTTCTCCGTTCTCACCATAGACCACTACAAAGTTTTCATCTTCGCTTGCCGATCCAGGGCGTTCTTCTATACCAGGCGATTTTTTATCGGAGCGGACCCACTCTATCGGGTCGAAATCAGTACCAGCTCCCTGGGCTTCAGCCTCGCCTTCAGCGACAACCGGCTGCACTTCCGGCTGCGGATAAAGCCATATAATACCCGCACCAACCACGACTAAAAGAAAGAGTGTTGCGGAAAATATTATCCAGAGAAGTTTTCTTTGTTCCATCTTCAACCCTGCCGTTTATTTATAGTTAAGAGCTCCTCAACTGTTTGTTCTACTTTCTGATGCAAAACTTTACGGCTTTCGGAGTTCCATACATTATACATATCGACATTCCTTGTCTTTTTTTTAGGAAAGAGTCTTCGCTGCGACCAGAATCTCTGCAGAATTTGCAGATAAGACCAGCCTTCCCGTTGAATCGCCCGCTTTATACGCAGATACAGGGGTGCATTGATCACTAGTACATAATCGCAGATTCGGTGCAGGTCCATGGGGAACAGAAGTGCAGCGTTTATACACACGTTTTGTCCTCGAACTCTGTAATAGCGAGTGGAATTTTCCACGATTTCTCGCATGCGCGGATGCAGAATCGCCTCTAGGCTCTTCAATTTACGGGAATCGGAAAATACAATATCACCGAGGACTTTTCGGTTTATCCGTCCATCCGGCTCAAAAATGGTACTTCCGAAGGCAGCTTCCAGGGCAGCCCGCTCTTCCTGCAAGGCCCTATGCCCGGTTTGATCCACATGTATCACCTTCCACGAATGTTCCTCAAAGTACTCAGCAGCAACATCCTTCCCCACACAGCACTTTCCGGTTAATCCTAAGACTAAGGCCATAGGCGTTTAGTGTAGTTCTCCCCAACTGTCACCGATTTCAACACTCACGTCCAAGGGTATGGATAGTTCTATCGCGTTTTCCATTTCTGTGCGGATGAGTCCGGCATACTCCGCAGCCTTTTCGGCGGGCGCTTCAAAGATAAGCTCATCGTGAATCTGCAAAAGCATACGCAACGAAAGCTGTTCAGCTTCCAGTTTACGATCAATATTAATCATCGCCAGTTTTACAATATCCGCAGCTGTCCCCTGAATAGGAGTATTTACCGCTATTCGTTCAGCACCGTTTTTTTCAGTGCGGTTCCGACTGTTAATCCCCGGGATGTAACGTCGGCGACCGAGCATTGTTTCCGAGTAGCCCAACTCTTCAGTCGTCTCAACAGTTTTATGGATATACTCCTGAATTTTTGCATAGCGATTGAAATATGCGGTAATAAACTCATCCGCCCTGGCCCGCGGAATCTTAAGCTCATTGGACAGGCGAAAACCCGACATACCATACATTACCCCAAAGTTGATGGTTTTGGCAATTCGGCGCTGCTCCGGGCTCACATCCTGTGGGTCAACGCCAAAAATAAGTGCACCGGTACGGCTGTGCACATCACTGCCGCTGCGGAAAGCTTCCTGTAGCTCCGGGTCACCGGACAGATGGGCCAGAACCACCAGCTCGATCTGGCTGTAGTCGGCACTGATCAGCTTCCAGCCCAGCTGAGGCACAAATGCTTTTCGGATACGCCTTCCAGCCTCCTCCCGAATCGGTATATTCTGCAAATTTGGATCGCGGCTGGAGAGACGTCCGGTAGCTGTACCGGTCTGGATAAAGCGGGAATGGATTCGGCCCGTGGTTTCATTTATCAATTCAGGAAGGGTATCAACATAGGTTGACTTCAATTTTGAAATTCCGCGATGCTGTAGTACGAGCTGGGGAACTATATCTTCTTCAGAGAGCTGCTGTAGTACATTCAGATCGGTTGAATAACCGGTCTTGGTCTTTTTGACCGGCTTCAATTTCCGCTCTACAAACAAAACTTCCTGAAGCTGTTTGGTTGAGCTGATGTTGAACTCATAGCCGACTTCAGAATAGATTTTCTGTTGAATCTCATCCAGTTTTCTGCTCATCTCTTTAGAATACTGCTGCAGGGGTTCAGCGGCTAAACGTATGCCCCGCAGCTCCATCCTTGCCAAAATGCTTACGAGGGGCATCTCTACTTTTGTGAAAAGAGAGATAAAACCCATCTCCTCCAACCGCGGTGCGAATACCTCGTAAAAGCGGAGGGTCACATCGGCGTCTTCAGCGGCATATTCAGCCGCAGTCATCAACTCTACATCCGAGAAGAGATTTCCCTTCTGTACTACGTCGCTGTAATGGATTGTCTTATATCCAAGATACTTCTCAGCGAGGTTGTCCATACCATACCCCATACTGGTGGTATCAAGCAGCCATGCTGCGACCATCGTATCAAAACTGAGGTTGTGCACCTCTATTCCCCAGCGGGAGAGCACTTTATAATCGTACTTAAAATTATGGCCTATCAACTCTAATTGGCTGTCTTGCAGTAGACCAGTCAAAACAGACTTCACTTCTGCTTCCGGCAGCACCCTTTTGCCTCCGGCGGAGAGCGGAATATAGGCAGCCCGGCCTGTTTCATATGCAAGGCTGAATCCCACCGGATCCGCGGTCATTTCATTCAGGCTGGTAGTCTCTACATCAAAGGCAAAGCGGCCGGCTTTTCGCACCTTCCGGACCAATTCTTTTAGCTCGTCGATCGTGCTGATCGCAGTGTAGTTTCCCCTATTTGCATAGCCTGGGGATTGCTGATTCCCCGGCTCCAGCACCTGCTGTTCCTGTTTTTGACTGAGCGCAGCGCCCTGGGCCTGCTCAGCAAGGGATTTAGCACCGTACTTTAACAGTAAAGGCACCGCCGCCTTGCGGTTTATACTCTCCAGAGAAAACTCTTCCAAATTGGTGGGACATTCATCTGCAGTGTGCAGTACGACCAACTCACGACTAAGATAGGCAAAATCGCGTCCCTCTTCGAGTTTCTTCTGCTCACCCTTGCTGCACTCCTCTAGGTGCTCATATATACCGTCCAGAGTATTATACTTCTGTAACAGTTTCACCGCCGTTTTAGGACCGATCCCCTTCACTCCAGGGATGTTATCGGCGGAATCACCCATCAAGGATAGGTAGTCGATTACCTGCTCAGCCTTAATTCCATAATCATTCAGGACTTCCTGGGGGCCGATGTTTCTATATTTCCCATTCTCCGGCCGAAGCATACTTACTCGGTTGTCCACCAGCTGCAGCAAGTCCTTATCGCCTGAGATAATATAACAGTTACGTTCGGCTTCGCTACTGAGCCGGGCTAGGGTAGCAATAATATCATCGGCCTCAACCCCATCCTGCCGTAAGACTTTTACCTGCATCGCCTCCAGCACTTCTTCTATAAAGGGTATCTGTGCGTGCAAGTCATCAGGAGCCTTTTCCCGATTCGCTTTGTAGGGTTCGTACATTTCATGACGAAAGGTCGGTACCCGAGAATCCATTACAACTGCAAAGTACTGAGGATTGTAATTATCAAACAACGATAAGAGGGTACGAAAAAAACCGAAGAGAGCAGATACATTCCGCCCCTCAGGGTCCGTCAATGGTCGATTGATAAATGCAAAATAGGAACGGTAGATTATACTGTAACCATCTACTAGGTAGAGAGCGTTTTTTTTCATCCTTGAATATCTATGAAACGAGTTTTTGGAGCAGCATCTCCCCGCCCTGTGCGGGTCTGAAAGCGACGAATATTCTCCAAATTATGGGTGAGAACCCCAAGCTCTGCCGTCAAATTTTCCTGATTTGTGTGGTTCTTTTCCAATGCGGTTTCACATTTTTTGTTAAAGCTCCGGGTCAGCCTCTGCTGAAGTTGCTGTTCTTCCCGCACCTCTTCTCGCAACTGCGGGGTATTCTCGACAGTAGAAGAGTCATTGTTTAAAGCAGATATTACTTTCTGCAGCCCCTCCAGGCGATCAACAAGTTCCTGTTCCATCCGGACATGGACAGTGAGTTTATCAGCATTACTGCAAGAAATATCTTCGCTCTGCAAATCTAAAACCTTTAGATAAGTATCCATTACACTTTCCCGGAGGTGCATATAGGTGAGTAATTTCTTGCGTGCCTGATTAGATCGCGGAATCATCCTGCTACGTTAATACCGCCGGAGTTTTGACCGCCGTTCTGAGCTTTGTTGATTACTTGATCCCAGGCTGTACGCAGCTCATTTAGCTGACCGCGGACTGTGCTCAGCATATCGACATCTTTTTTCATGTTTGCCTGCATCATATGCTGGTTGAAAAACATGTATAGACTATACAGGCCCTGCGCAATATCACCGCCCTTTTCAAAGTCAAGGGAGACCATTAGCTCTGTAACCATATCCTGAGCCCGCAAAATAGCACTGTTGACTTTATCATACTCACGAGTGTTGTTTTTCAACAAATGAATCGCAGTATCTAACTGTCGCAACGACTCATCGTACAACATGATTATGATTTTGCCCTGGCTGGCAGTTTTAATGTGGGTTTCTCTGTATGCACTCAGTTTGTTCTGCATGCTCACAATAACCTCCCCTCCCTATATATACGTATCTGTCTATTATTTTCGGCCTTCAGCATGTTTCTCTTAACCATTTTCCCTCTGATCTTGCATAATATTATCATAGTTTTGTTTCAAAAATCACCCCTGTTACAAGCAATACTCATCATCGAGCATGTCCAATAAGAGTGGACACTGGAACTACCGTATATCCCTTCGAGACTAAACCATCAATAAGCAAATCGAGATATTGAAACAGGTAGTCATCTCGACCGCCCTTTACCGTACCGATTCTAATTGGAATAATCGATCCAGGTTTCTTTTTCTGCAGAATCCGCTCTACCAGTTCAGGAGAAGAGCGGTACATTCCATTCTGCTGGTCCTTGGACACCCAATCTAGGGGGTCTACATCATACCCTATATAAGTATAGTTCATCTCGCTGGAAGCTTCAACAATTTGATTATTCACAAAATAGTAAGGAGTGTGCCACAATAGAGCCAATTCATCGCCAGTGAGATTGAAGTATTCATCTTCGTTGCGAGCCAATCCCTGTTTAATAAACTCCTTAGAAATGCGATAGCGGGCATCGGTCATATCAAAATATGAATAAAACAGTGAACCAATCTCATGTCCAGACTGTGATAGTTCGACTACCGCTTCGGGATTTCGCCGCATGAACTCTCCATTTACAAAAAAGGTACTCTCAAGACCATAATCGTGGAGGGTATTCAATATTTCAGTCAGTCCCTCGATTGAATCGACCGCATTAAATACAAGCGAAACCTCCCGGCGGCGGATCCTTGAACCGTGGCTGAAATTTTTAAAGTTTACCGGATCCTCCTTTTCGGGAAAGGGCTCGTAGGAATGACCGGAATGGGCTCCAAGTTGGGTGGTTTTATATTCCTGAATGTGCCGTACCATAATCATATTGGTATAACTACGTCCGTCAGGATTGTTATTCAAGTACACACGGTAGTCCTCGTTGGCTATCGATGCCTCATGAATATCCACATTCTCTGTTTCAGCCTGCTCCCACCCCTTGTCTTGATCAAACCCATAGTATTCACCGGCTACATGAGTATGGATCAACCCATCGTTGCCATACCCATAGCTGCCGGGCTGACTTAAGGTAACCAGCTTATCGTCAACCTCATTGAGTCGATAGCGTTTAATATATTTTCGGCCCGCTACAATCAGTTCATCTTCGCCTGTCCAGTTCGCATGCATTGGTTCTGCATGATCTATAGTTTGTTGAGTCTGCCAGCGATCATACTGCTTTATCTCCACCCTATCCGGGTAGATCAGCGCAGCTTGGCCTCCACCGGGGGCAAGCACCATATCCTGCACCTGTTCTGCATCAACTTTTTTAAAGGAAAGAGAGTCAGTGTCGTCGGCCTTTAGAGCCTCTAAATCAAGTCTGAAAAGGGAGGAATTACTCTGTCCGCCCTGAATACTCCCAGTAAGCACCGTGATCATATCATCTTCAGACCACAAGAGACGCTGCACCCGAGTATTACGTGGCAGGTAAAGATAGGGTAGAGACACAGTGGATCCGGTACTCAAATAATCGTCTCGCTTAAGGTAATACAGTATAAGATTCCGGCCGCCCTTATTAAATAAAAGCTTTGCCCCATCAGGTGACACATAAAAACTATCAAAATTAAAATCAAAGTCAAATGGTATTTTACCAACCACCTGGCCCGCGTCTAGAAGATCGCTGTAAAAGGAGCGTGTAAAAAATTCCGCACTAAAAATCCGATACAACACCGACTCATCAATATAGTAGAGCTGATTCTGCTTTGTCCATTGTACATTTGACAACGTACCATCACCAATCAATCGCAACTCTTCATCCATTATTTCATCGCGCTGCAGCTGATTCATAGAAAAATAATATAACTTAGCGCCCTTCTCATACACAAAATAACGGGAATCCGGTGCCCAGAGGGCATTCGGCTCCTCGTAAGAGATGGTACTTCTATCTGAAATAGTGTGGCTGGTACCGTTCTCCACCTCCAACAGAACCAGCTGACCATAGGCATGGTTAACAGGACGAATAAAAAGCACATATCGGCCGTCTGGTGAGCTGCCCACCTGACGTATCTTCCCTGAGTAGATCTCTTCGCCATCTACGAAGGAGGGAAACTCTTTTACCAACTTAGGTGCAGTAATTCCTTTGTCCCTCCCTAACCTACTGCGAAAAATTCCGAAACGGTTCTGTATCTGCAGCTGTTTTGACTTTTCCAGATAGCTCACCCTTTCAGGGAAAAAAGAAAGCTGCTGCAGCTCTCCACTATCCAGATTTTGAGAAAACACCGTCTGGTAGGAACCGTAACCGGGGCTATCTGCTTTTATAGAAAAAAGCAGCTGATTTTCAGGTGATAAGTGTAACCCTTGAAATTCCACCTCAGCATGTATCAACAGAGGAGTACACAGTAACAGCAGGAGAATTATTAAACGTCTCATCCTGGTTTGAATTTCGGCATTAATGCTGTGTAAGTTCAACAAAAATCTAATCCGTTTTTGTTTCTGAGGGTTCTGCTTCAATAAAATTGACCAATTCCTGCTCCAGTTGTTCCAATTTACGCTCTAAGCTCGATATACGCTCCAAAGCGTTGTTGGAGACTACTGCTTCAAGCCTTTGAAAAGAGTCTTCAATCATTACTTCAAAACCTTCCGCAATCTCCATGGCTTTAATTATACGGGTTCTTTTCGCTGCAATCAAGATTTATTTCCAATCCATCGAAGGCCGGCTCAATACCCTCCGGAAGCTGGTCTGACAGAATACGGTGTTCCACATTATGGCATAGATGGGTCAGAAACGCCCGTCGCGGGGCAATCCGCTGAATTATCTCTAAGGCCTGATTTATACTGAAGTGGGTAGGATGGGGTCGATAGCGAAGTGCATCTATTATTAGTACATCTAAGCCTTCCAGCAGTGGGTAGCTCGCCTCTGGAATAGAACTACAGTCGGTTAGATAGGCACACAGGCCTATACGATACCCCAAAATAGGTAGACTACCGTGAAACAGCGGTATCGGCTGCACCCTCACATCGGCAAAGTCCACCGCTTCCCTTCCCAGGGTATTCATGTGAATTTGCGGCACTCCTCCACCCTGCCCCGGACGGCTGAATATGTAGCTAAATCTATTTTCTATTTCTTTCCTGGTGTCCGGGTCAGCAAAAACTTCAATCGGACTGTGATGGCTTAATGGACGTAAATCATCGAGGCCATGCACATGATCTGCATGGGCATGAGTGAAGAAGATTCCGTCTATCCCCTGTATACCGGCCTCGATGGCCTGCAATCTAAACTCGGTGGCTGTATCAATCAACAGACTGCTCTCTGCAGTTTGAATGAGCACTGATGCACGGGTGCGTCTGTTTTTAGGATTGCTGGACGTACAGACCGGGCAACTGCATCCAATTACGGGAATACCGCTGGAGGTGCCTGATCCTAATACCCGAATTTTCATGTATAACTCCTCATTCTACAAGACCTACAAGACCGGTCGCTGAAAGCCCGTATGCTGGGCGGCAAACAGAGAATCGAGATAAGCCGCACCATGTTCAAAGCTCTCATTGTCCATTCCTAATAAGGAGAGTCGAAAATAGGTGCGCATTTCCGGAGAAAAGGAAAAATTCTTACCCTCCGCCCACGGAGGGGCGGATACTTCCATCGGTATTTCGGTTCGAATCCACAGGTTGTACCCTGCCTGCTCCCAATCCAGGTACAGATAAGAATATTTAGAGAGTATTCCAGTGACTCTTTTTTTACGCTGCTCTAGAACACGCGTACAATGCACTATATGCTGATCAAGCCGGCCTGATTGGATAAAACGGGTAAGAAATTTCTGCATTAGTGCGGTGGTTCCTATATCGGCTGAATATTTTTTATACAACACTTGCGTATATAAATCAGAAGGTACTGTCATAAATCCAAGCCGAATGCCCGGTGCAGTTACCTTAGACAGGCTTTTAATATAGATAGTCCTTTCCGGTATGAGATCAACAAAGCGCACAGGAGTGCGATCGAGATACTCGGATAAATAGTCATCCTCAATTAAAATTAGATCGTAATCCCTTGCAATTTCGGCAATTTGTTCAATTTTTTCTTTTGAATAACTGATACCGGTAGGATTATGGACCTCCGGCATAGTATAAAAAAAGCGGGCTCCCTCGTCGGCTAGCTTTTCCAGCACCTGTAAGTCCGGACCATCCTGCAGCAGCGGTACAAACTTAGTAGGCTTAAAAACCGAAATGGCCCCAGAATAAGTTGGATCCTCGAACACCATCTGTTCGGATATCTTGAGATTGTAGAGGCTGCTGCATAGATTGAGTCCCTGCTGGGCCCCGCTGATAATCAACGTGGTAGCCGCTGGAACCCGATACCGCTCCGAAAGAACTTGGACTAATTCCGCCTCGCCGCCAATCGGTCCTGAACCAAACAACCCCTCCTCTTCTCGAAAGAGATCCTGCATAATATCGGCAGCCTCCCGAGTGGGAAAAAGATCCGCAGACACATAAGCCGAATGAAAGGGATATATTCGATGACTCTCGGGGGTACTGTTTTCCGGATACCGTACAAAGGAACCGCTTCCAACCCTATTTTCAATATAGCCATTTGCCTTAAGACGATCATAAGCTTTCTTAACCGTCAATTTATTACAGCCCCTTTGTTCAGCTATATCGCGAATTGAAGGCAAACGAGCCCCGGGAGAAAACCGTCCATCCTTTATAGATTGCCTTATTTCGTAATAAATATCTTCGTACAGGGTCATACTTTCCTCACTATGGTCAGCATACAGAATTAGAGTAGTTCTGCGGCTTGCTCTGCCAATAAGCTGCGTTCTGAATGCTCGAGTACTACATGTCCAAAATTTTTCTGACCTTTAAATGCTTCAACCAGATAGCTGAGACCATTCGAGCTGCTATCAAGATAGGGACTGTCAATTTGATACGGATCGCCGGTTAACACAACTTTCGTATCCTCACCGGCCCGACTTACAATAGTTTTAATTTCATGGGGTGAAAGGTTTTGAGCTTCGTCAATGATTATGTAAAGGTTGGGCAGCGAACGACCTCGAATATACGTAATCGCCTCTATTTCAACCTGATTACTCCCAATTATGGAGTCGAGAGTTCTGATGTTTGGCCTTTTATGAACCGATAAAATATATTCCATATTATCAAACAAGGGTTGCATCCAATGGGAGAGCTTCTCCTCCTTTGCTCCTGGTAAATACCCAATATCTTTTCCCAGAGGCATAACTGGACGCGAAATGAGCACCCGTTTATATGCACTATCGTCGAAAACTTTTTTCAATCCCGCTGCAATTGCCAGGAGAGTTTTACCAGTACCGGCCTTCCCCATCAATGTAACCAGAGACACCGATTCATCAAGCAGCAATTCAAAGGCCATTTCCTGCTGAATATTGAGTGGCCTAACCCCGCTAATACTACCGGGAATAGGAAAAATTGCCTTTAGCTCTTTACTGTCGGGCTGATAGCGACCTAAAGAGGGGTCCCCATGTTCTTTATCATGAAGAATGACAAATTCATTCGGATGCAGCTCTTCATTCCAAGGAATTTTCTCTTGCGACTGCAGTTCCTCATAGGTATCAAGAGAGATATCACCGGTTCGAAAACCTTGGTACAGCTGGGCAATATCTACCTTTTGCTTTTCGTAATCCACTGCCTTAAGCCCTAGGGCTGTAGCCTTTACGCGGGCATTGATATCTTTGGATACAAAAAACACTCTACGTCCCCGCCTTTGTAAGGTAAGGGCGGTAAGCAGAATCTTATTGTCAGGCTTATCGGCAATCAGGTCCACCTGTATATCGTGGTCGTAATCAAGTAACACCTTGAGCGTGGATCCATTGTCCATCTTCACACCCTGATGGATATCTCCCTGCTTAGCAAGCTGATCTAAAAATCTTATCGCATGACGTGCATTTCTACCACGTTCGCCACTGTAGGTCTTTAGGTTATCAAGCTCTTCTAAAACCCACAAGGGAACTACTACTTCGTTATCTTTAAATGAAAGAATTGCATCCGCCTTGTGGATAAACACATTTGTATCAATAACAAAAGTTTTTATTCGTGTATCATTTTTCATTACAGCCACCTCACTATCAATGTATAAGCAACTGCAACTATTTTCCATACCGAAGCAGCAATTCTGATATGTTGTGACCCTTGTCAAGTTTTTTAAAGTAAAATT
>Ga0102938_10003153_pt1 | contig 12330 bp, 8 predicted proteins | sample SalPonR2_B_D2_MG_FD_84516 | JGI IMG/M metagenome (GOLD analysis project Ga0102938, IMG submission 84516) | Salt pond soil microbial communities from South San Francisco under conditions of wetland restoration - Salt Pond MetaG R2_B_D2_MG | ecosystem: Environmental > Aquatic > Marine > Intertidal... | reverse complement strand
TTCCAACAGTGCTCGTTTATGGTCATTACGATGTGCAACCGCCGGATCCTGTGAACCTTTGGGATTCACCGCCCTTTGAACCGGTTATCAAAAAAACGGAATTACATCCCGACGGCGCTATTTTTGCCCGCGGAGCCTGTGACGATAAAGGGCAGATGTACATGCACGTAAAAGCCCTTGAAATCATGACCAGCACAGATCAATTACCTTGCAATGTCAAATTTATGATCGAAGGCGAAGAAGAGGTCGGTAGCGAAAACCTGGAGCGGCTGTTGCCCGGCTTGGCCGAGCGTTTGGCTTGCGATTGTGTCGTGATCAGCGACAGCGGGCAGTACGCCGACGGGCAGCCGGCAATCACCTACGGGCTCCGCGGAATCGCGACCTACGAAGTCGTGGTGCACGGACCGGCGATGGACTTGCACAGCGGATCGTTCGGCGGCGCGGTCGCCAATCCCGGCATCGCGCTGTGCCATTTGATCTCCAGCCTCGTCGATCCGAACGGCCGGATCCGAATCCCGGGCTTCTATGACGACGTGATCCCGTTGACCGAGGGAGAACGCGAGAACTGGAAACGCTTGCCCCAGGACGAAACGCGGTTCGCCGAAGCGATCGGTGTGGACGCCTTGTTCGGCGAGGCCGGGTTCTCGGCCGACGAACGACGTTGGGCGCGGCCGACGCTGGACGTCAACGGGTTGACCTGCGGACATCAAGGCGACGGCGTCAAAACGATCATCCCCGCGACGGCCAAGGCCAAGATCAGTTGTCGGCTGGTTCCCGGGCAAGATCCCGAGGCGATCACACGCGGTCTGCGTCAGCACATCGACGCCCACACGATGCCGGGAACCCGCATCGAACTGTTTCCCGATCACGGGGCGCCGGCGATGCTGGCGGCCACGGACAGCCCGTTCATGGCCGCGGCCGGTGACGCGATCGCCGCCGCGTTCGGGACTCCGCCGGTGTTGATCCGCGAAGGCGGTTCGATCCCGATCGTCGCCAAGTTTCAAGAAACCCTCCGCTGTGACTGCCTGCTGTTGGGCTGGGGACTTTCCGATGACAACGCGCACAGTCCCAACGAGAAATTTCGCTTGGCCGACTTTCATCGTGGCATCGAGGCGTCGAAAGAACTTTGGCAGCGGATTGGCAGCCTGAGCGTTTCGTCATAGCCTGCGCCGCAGCGTTACCGCCCCTCGGATCCCTTCTTTCCCCGTCCCACGCTTCGACTTTCCCATGCTCGATCGCAAGTTCATCGTCCGACACGCCGACCTGGTCGCCGAAAACTCGAAACGACGCGGGGTGACGGCGGACGTCGCGGGCATCGTCGAACTGGAACGAAAGCGTTTGGAGAAATTGGCCCAGGCCGAAGATCTGAACCGATGCGCCAACGAAACCAGCAAGGGCATCGGCAAAGCCAAAGACAACGACGAACGTCAGGCGATGATCGAACAAGGACGCCTGCTGCGTGAACAGAAAGACGCGGCGCAAAGCGAGCACGACGCGTTGGAGGAACAGATCCTGGCGTTGCAAGTCGTGCTGCCCAACCTGACGCATCCCGACGTGCCCAGCGGCGGTGAAGAAGACGCCAAAGAACTCGGCATCGGTGCGACGCCCAAGCCGGCATTCGATTTCAAGCCTCTGGACCATTTGGAACTGGGCGAAAAGCACGACTTGTTCGATTTCGAAGGCGGCGCTCGCGTGGCCGGTTCCGGTTTCTATTTCCTCCGCAACGCGGCGGTGAGACTGGACTTGGCGTTGCAACAGTTTGCGATCGCGTTTCTCAGCGACCGGAACTTCACGCCCGTCGCGACGCCCGACTTGGCGTTGACCGGCGTCCTGCACGGCACCGGGTTCAATCCGCGTGGCCCCGAAACGCAAATCTACAGCATCGAAAACACCGAACTGAATCTGGTGGCCACCGCCGAGATCACGCTGGGCGGAATGATGGCCGGTCAAACGCTGGCCGATACCGAATTGCCCCTCCGGTTGTGCGGGCTGAGCCACTGCTTTCGAACCGAAGCCGGCGCGGCCGGTCGAGCGTCCAAAGGCTTGTATCGCGTCCACCAGTTCACCAAGGTCGAAATGTTCGCGTTCACCCTGCCCGATCAGAGCGAGGCGATTCACGAAGAGATGCGGCAAAACGAATGCGACTTGTTCGATGCCTTGGAGGTTCCCTACCGCGTCGTCGATACGGCCAGCGGCGATCTCGGCGGCCCGGCTTATCGCAAATACGACCTGGAGGCCTGGATGCCCGGTCGCGGGGACGCCGGCGAATGGGGTGAAGTCACCAGCACCAGTAACTGCACCGACTATCAGGCCCGGCGTCTGAACGTTCGCTTCAAGACGAGCGGCGAAAAGGGCACCAAGTTCGTTCACACGCTGAACGGGACCGCGGTGGCGACGGGCCGCGCCATGATCGCGATTTTGGAGAATCATCAACTCTCCGACGGCAGCATCAACGTCCCCAAAGTGCTCCGACCGTGGGTCGGCCGAGACGTGCTGGAACCGATCGCTTAGCGATGTCTGAGACAGGTCGGTCCCGACCGATCCTACGCCAGTCCGGCTTTGACGGCGCGGACCGCCGCGTCGGTGCGGTCGTTCGCGCTCATTTTTCTCAGCACGTTTTGGACGTGTTCTTTGACGGTCTCCACGCTAATGCCCAGCGATCCGGCGATCTCGCGATTGCTGAGACCGAACCCGATGTGACGCAGCACTTGGGCCTCGCGTGAGGTCAGCGGCATCTCGGGCGGCAGTCCCCCCAGATCGACGTCGGCGTGCATGGTCCTCCGCACGCGTTCCAGCAAACTCTGGCCGTCGCGACGCCCCCGGTCGGCCGCACACCGCAACGCCGTCGCGATCACCGAGACATCGGCGGACTTGTCCAAAAAATCGCACGCACCCAACGCGACCGCGCGGGCGATGTAGGTCACGTTCTGGTGACCGCTGAACATCACCACGGGCAGGCCGCTCTTGGCCGATCGCAATTGCTCCAGCACGGCCAAGCCGTCCATGTCGGGCAAGCGAACGTCCAGCAACACGACGTCAAAGTCCGTCCGATCGATGTGGCTCATCACCGCACCGCCGCTGTCGCATTTCGCCTTCGTTTCGAATCCGTGTGGCCCCAGCATCATCGCCAGGGCGTCCCGAATCACCTCGTGGTCGTCCACGATCATCAAAGTTAACAAACCGTTTCGCTCTTTCGCCCGCCAGGCAAGTGTGAAAGTCGCCTGTCGACGATTGTTCACCAAAAGCGTCCGCTTGGAAAGCCCGGTAACGCACCTAAGTCGTGTCGTCAAAATGACTTAGGGGCGTTCCTTTGGCCGCGGCCGGATCAGCCAGGACGGGGGGCGGTCGACGGTGCGTCCAGGGGCCGGGGCACCCTTTTGATCGAAAGGGTTTTTGACCAGATGTGTTTAGCGACCTAGATAAAGAAAGACAAATCGACAATTCCCGAGCGACCCGCGATCGGCCACATGACCGCCCCTTTATCTCTGCTGCTAGTCGACGACGACCACCATTTGGTGGAATCCATGGCCGACTGGTTGTCGCAGCAGGGTTACGAGGTGTGCGTCGCCACGAGTGTTCCTCAGGCTCAGCACGAACTGAAATCGGTCCGCTTCGACGTGGTGCTGACCGACTTGCGATTGGGGAACGACGACGGGTTCGACTTGATCTCGTCGTCGCGAAAGCTGCAGCCCGATGCGGCCGTCTTGGTCATGACCGGGTACGCGACGCCGGACACGGCCGTGCAAGCCGTCCGCGCCGGAGCCTTCGACCTGTTGACCAAGCCGCTGATCGATGACGAATTGACGCTGGCGATCGATCGCGCCGTCTCTCAGCGCCAGATCACCAAAGAAAACGAAACGCTGCGTCAACAACTCGACCGTCGCAGCGGGCTGGAGAACATCCTCAGCCACGACTATCGCATGCTGAAAATCTTTGACGTCATCGACAATGTCGCCGACGCCAAAGCGTCGATCTTGATCACCGGCGAGAACGGGACCGGCAAAAGCATGATCGCACGGGCGATTCACGCCCGCAGTTCGCGACGCGGCGGTCCGTTCGTCGAAGTCGCCTGCGGGGCGCTGCCGGACACTTTGTTGGAAAGCGAGTTGTTCGGGCACGTCGCCGGTGCGTTCACCGGTGCCTCGGTCGACAAGGTCGGCAAATTCGAGTTGTCCGCCGGCGGCACGTTGTTCCTGGACGAGATCGGCACCGCGACGCCCGCGATGCAAGTCAAACTGTTGCGGGTGTTGCAAGAGTTCCGATTCGAAAAATTGGGCGGAACCGAAACGCAGTGTGTCGACACGCGAGTCATCTTGGCGACCAACGAGAACTTGGAAAAACAGGTCGCCGCGGGGAATTTCCGGCAGGACCTTTACTACCGGGTCAACGTCGTCAACATCCAGTTGCCGGCACTGCGTCAACGCGCCGGCGATGTCCCCTTGTTGGTCGAGCATTTTTTGCGTGAAGCCCGCGAGACCTGTAGCCGCGACGTCGAAGGTTTTGACCACGAAGCGATGCAGCGGTTGCAGGCCTACGCTTGGCCCGGCAACGTCCGGCAACTCGAAAACGTGGTCGAGCGAGCCGTCCTGCTCGGTCAGGGTCCCAAGTTGACCTGTGACGATTTGCCTCCGGAGGTCTTGGGCAAAGTCAGCGATCCTTTCGCCGATCACGTCACGACTGCCGAAAGTTCCGACGTTCCCCGACTCGGTGACGTCGAGGGGTTGAGTCTGCGAGACGCGTTGGAGGGTCCGGAGCGACAGATCATTCTGCAGTCGCTGCGCCGCCACAACTGGAACCGCGCGGCGACCGCCGACGCGTTGGAAATCAACCGCACCACGCTGTACAAAAAGATGAAGCGTCTGGGGCTGGATGATCCACGTCTGCAGTTCGCTTGACCCGACCGGTTCGGCCGCGTTCTCGGCCCCGGCGGGTTTCAGGGCCTGATCTTGCCGTCGCCCAGCGGATTTCCGCCGATGTCTTTGGCGATGCTGGCCGAGCGGATGCCGGAGGCTTGGCGGTCGCCGGATTGATTCGACACGATGAATTCCGCCAGCAGGCCCGCCAGCATGAACTGTGATCCCAGCAGCACGGCCAAGATGCAGTAATAAAAGATAGCGGTCTCGTGCAAATGAACTTCGTCGATCGAATCGCTCAGGCGGCTGATCACCCACAGGGCGCTGAGGTACGTGATGCCCAGGCCTCCCACGGCGAAGCAAACCACGCCGACGGTTCCGATCAGGTGCAGCGGCCGTTTGCCGAACACGGTGACGAAATAGATCGTCAGCAGGTCCAGAAAACCTTTCAGCAATCGCGAGACCCCGTACTTGCTTTGTCCGAACGGTCGGGCGTGATGCAGGACTTCGATTTCGCCGACCTTCCAGCCACGCTCGGCCGCCAGGACCGGGACGAAGCGATGTCGTTCCCCGTACAAGCGGACTTCGTCAAAGATCTGATGTCGGTAGGCTTTGAAGCCGCAGTTGTGGTCGTGCAAGTGAACGCCGGTCAGGCCGCTGACCAGGCGGTTAAAGACGCGACTGGGTAGGACCTTGTGCCACGGGTCGTGACGAACTTTTTTCCATCCGCTGACGACGTCGAAACCGGCTTGCAACTTTTCCAGGAAACGAGGGATCTCCTTGGGGTCGTCTTGCAAGTCCGCATCCATCGTGATCACGATCTGTCCGCCGGCGGCATGAAAGCCGGCGTCCAACGCGGCGGCTTTGCCGAAGTTGCGGCGGAGCTTGATCCCGCGGACGCGGTCGTCAACGGAGATGATGGTTTCGATGACCTTCCACGACGAATCACTGGAACCGTCGTCGACGAAGATGACCTCGTAGGCGGCCCCGGCCTCCTTCATCGCCGTCGTGATGCCGTCGTGAAGTCTCTCCAGCGACGCTTCCTCGTTGAACGTCGGGACGACGACCGAGATCGTCTCGTCGGATCCGCCGGCGAGTCGACCGTCGGCGGGTCGGTCCTCTGCCGGTTGATCGTCGGCGGGGCGGTCGGTGGTCAGCGTTTCTCGATTCATCGGTCGTTCGTGTGGGTGAATTTTTCAAGCCAGGCCCAGGCGGCGGCGGCGGTCAGGCATTCGACGACCAGGAACAAGGCTCGGACGGCGACGGCCGCCAGCAAAGCGTGAGGCGTTCCGATGACCGGGGACAGCATGGTGGTCAGCACCAGTTCGCGAATGCCGGCACCGCCGGGGATCAGCGAAGCAAAACCGACGACCATGGCCAAGCTGATCGCCGCGGCACAGGCGAAACCCAGCCGGTCTGCGCCCATCATAACGGACGATCCGGCGGTTTCCCCGCCGGGCAGCGGCAACGCGGTCACCAGCAGCGCGAACGACGTCGCGATGGCGATCCAGGCCGACAGCGAATAGCCCCAGCCGGCCAGGAACAACTCGGATCCGGCCCGGCCTCGGGGGATCGCGACGGCTTCGGCGTCACCCCCACGGCCGACGACCTTTGCGATCACCAAATTCAGGATCGGCGGCAGCGTCGGCAATCCGGCGATCACGGCGACCAGCAAAGCCGCGTACCGTATCCAGTCCGGTGCCGGCAAGAACCACAGCAGCACGCCGGCGAAACACCCGCCGACGGCCATCATCATCAGCGTTTCGACGAATACCGCCACCGTGCCCGGTAACACCGCCACGCCGCCGCGACGCATCGCGCCGACGCGGAGGACGACCACCATGGCTTTGCCCGGGACGTACTTGCCGGCGTGACCGAGAAGCTGTGCGGCGACGACCGTCGGCAGCCGGCACGTCTGTCCCATCGAACGGATCGCTTGGCGAAGCAGCCACGCCGGCGGGAACAGCCCGATCGCGTAGATCACCGCCGCCAACGCAATGCGTCGCCAATTCAAGTTCGCCAGCCGGGGCCGGCTGCGGCTCACCGCCTCCAACCGCAGCGACAGCTTGTCGAGTCGGTCTCGCGGCGGCGAGGCCGGTTCGGGGGCCTGTCCGTCAAACGCATCGTCCGTGTCGGTTTCCCCGGACGGTGACGCGTTTTCCGAAGCCGCGATCCGTCGGCGAAGATTCGCGACTTCGGTTTCCAGTTCCGAGACTTCGTCGTCGATCGCCGCGACCTGATCTCGCCACTGGACGATCGCCTGGTTCGTCGCCCAGGCCAATCCGGCGATGACCAAAACGCCGATGATCCGTCGCGCGATCGGCAACCAGGCGAGACGTGATCGTTGGGGAGATTCGTTTGCGGACACGCGTTCGTCTTTGCAGAAGGAGCCGGATCATCCACAATCTCGCGCCCCGGTGGTAGCCTCATCGGAGCCAATCGAAGTGACCGACGCGGCAGAGTCATTGAATTTTTCGTCCCGGCAGATTCCCACGCTCGACGCTGAACCATGAAGAATCCGAAGAATCGCCGCGCCGCCAAGCCGGATCCAACGCCGCCGCCGGAGGACCCGGGGGATCCGGCCGCCGCGGAGGATGCGATCGAGGTCATCCGGGACCCCGCCGCGGGGGAGGCGGCGAAGGAGGTCGCGACGCAGAACCTGTTCGATTCGTTCCCTTCGCTGGCTCGGATCATGTCCGTGGTCGTGTTGATGCTGGGGATCTTGGGCGTGGGGCTCTTGTTCTACCGGGTGATGGCGGGGTTCTTCGTGCCGCTGTTTTTGGCGGCATTGTTGGTGGTGATCTTTCGCCCCGTTCACGAGTGGATTCTTCGGCGACTTCGCGGCAAGCGACGGTCGTCGGCGGTCGCGACGACGGGCTTGATTTTGACGATCGTGCTGATGCCGATCCTGTTTTTGTTGTCGATCGCGGCGGGCCAGTTGGCTTCGGCACTCAAACAGATCGATTCGGGCAGCTTGAAGCAAGCCATCGAGCGGGGCCGCGAACAGACGTCGTTGGCGGTCCCGCACCCGGAGTACTTTCGGCGGCTGGATGAAATCGTAACCGATCTGCAAACCGAGAGCGCCGCGGAGATTGACACGTCGGATCTGTTGCAAGCCAAGGACATTTTGGGGTCGCTTCAAAATGACGATTCGTTCGGCGAAGCGGTCTTGGCCGCCACGCGGTCCGAGAGTCTGGACGCGGTGGAGACGCTGGACCGGTTGATTGCCGACGTGGCGGCTTGGCAAAACGCACGGGCCGATCAGTCGGCGCCGCTGTCGTACGTCGAGGACCTGGACGCCCAAGAGAAGTTAAAACGCGGCGCCGAGGCCGCCGCGGCAGACATCCGAATCTGGATGCAGAAGTTGCTGGGAGGTTCGATGTGGGGACCGCTGCGGTTGGCGGCCAACCTGAGCGACGAAGAGATCGACGGCCTGATTCGCAGTGTCCGCGAAGTTTTGCAGCCGCGATTCGTTCAACTGACCAGCCGTACCGGAGGCTTTCTGTTCACGCTGGTGGTCGGCATCTTGGTCATGGTGATCTCGGTCTATTTCTTTCTGATCGATGGTCCCGCCATGATGCGAACCTTGATGCGGCTCAGTCCTTTGGACGATTCCTACGAAAGGCAGTTGTTGTTGGAGTTCGATCGGACCAGTCGGGCGGTCGTGTTGGCGTCGGTGCTCAGCGCGCTCGCGCAGGGCGTCTCGGCGGCGGTCGCCTATTACTTCTTGGACTTCGGCTCGGTGGTGTTGTTGTTTTTCGTCACCACCGTGATGGCCTTGGTCCCGTTTCTGGGGGCGGCGTCGGTTTGGTTGCCTTGTGCGATCTGGCTGGGCGCGGTCGAGCGGGAATGGGGGGCGGCCATTTTTTTGGCGATCTACGGGACGTTGGTCATCTCGTCGATCGACAACGTGATCAAAGTCTTCGTCTTGCACGGCCGTTCGCAGTTGCATCCGCTGTTGGCGCTGCTGAGCGTGCTGGGCGGTGTCAGCGTGTTCGGGCCGATCGGGATCCTGGTCGGGCCGATGGTCGTCGTGTTTCTGCAAACGTTGCTGGAAATACTGAACCACGAACTCGATCCGGGGACGCGGGAGGCGGAAAACCCGGAGGCGTCGCCGGGGGATTCCGGCATGCCGGCCGCCTCGTGACCGGCTCGCCGGTCGCTAGTTGATCTCGTCGTAGACCAGCGTGTCACCGATCCACAGTCGGAACCGCCGAATGAACAAGGCGCGTGAAAAGTCGATCTCCATGCGACAACGTCGCTGTCGTGAATCGATCTCCGGTGGCAGTTCGAATTCCGCTCGGCGGTGGATCGTCAGCCAACTGATGCGAAACCAGACGATGCGGCCGTCGACCAAAATTTTTTGGCGAAACCACCAGCCGTCGTACAGAAAAACGGCCTCGATGGGCTGATGAATCTGAACGACCCGGTACAGCAAACTTCGCCGCAGGCACGCCGCGTGGTCCCCGAAAACGCCTCGATCCGATTCGATCAGATCGACGGTCGGTGCGAACGGGTTGGCGGGGCGGGCCGGCGGGTTGGTGGGGCGGGCCGGGTTCGCGGGCATCGGGTTCGGGTCAGGCGGGTTCGCGTCAGGCGGGTTCGGGTCAGGCGGTTTCATGGCGGGCAAACCTGACCCTTTTTCGGCACGTCGTGCAAGCGTGACGTGACGCAGGGCCCGCCTCGCCGCAGTGTCCAGAACCTTCTTCATAATTTCATGCGTGAAGACTTGGCCATCTTTTTGCGATTTCTTGAGAACGAAGGAGACCGGAAAGCGTCCTTAAAGAGGCAAAAAAGGGAGATTTCGCCTCGTCGATGGATTACCCTCGGTGGAGAGGGGGTGGAACTCCCTCGCATTTTTCACGAGCATTCCCGGCTTGCCCCGTTGAAATCGGCATTGCCGCTATTTACTATCGAAACGTACGTGGATTACCCAGCTTCACACCGAAGCGTCCTTGCAGACCTGCATAACACTCGAGATTTCCCCCATGCAACGCCTCCTTGTAGTTCCCATGCTCGCACTGATCGGCATGGTTTCGGCCGCTCCCGCCGTGGAGTTGACCCGGAACCATTTGACCGCGAATCAGTGGGTTCGTCCCACTGCGGACGGCGAACTTGTAGGTCGCTTGGTATTGCCGACGGAGAACGGTGCGGCTCAAGCAGTCAAGAACGCCGCGTTGGCATTGACCGATGCGGACGGCAAAACCTTGACCACGCAGACCGACGACAGCGGCCGCTTTAAGATCTCCGACGTCCGCCCGGGCGTGTTCGCTTTGACCGCTCGCGGCGAAGGCGTGTTCGCGTGCGTGGCGATGCATTTGATCGACCCGAAGGCCGATGACGCGGACATGTTCGCCGGCGAAGCCGAAATCGCCGTCGCTTCGATCGACTACAGCTTGGTGAAGATGGCGGTGGTCCGGTACCTGCCGCCCGCGACGAAGGCTTCCGCTCTGTCGATCACCGAAGCCGACCTGAACAAGCTGTCCCCGCGGGTCAACGGCGAAGATTACTCGCGAGTCGCCCAGGACGACGGCGGCCTGACCGGGCAGATCAGCTTGGCCGGGGCGACCGGTGGCAACTTGGCAGGGGCCGGCGGCACGAACGTTTTTGTGATTCGCAACGGTGCCGAAGTGGCAAGGACCGTCACGGATCAAGACGGCAAATTCCGCATCGAAAAACTCAGCCCCGGTGAATACGCTTTGTTGGCCGTGGGGGCCGGCGGCATGGGACTGACGGGTTTCGAATTGATCGACGAAAATCTGATCACCAAAACCGCGATGACGCCCAACGAAAACGGTTACACGTTCGTGACTGCCTTCGGTGACGCCTGCTGTTGCTGCCCGCAGTTCGAGATTCAATGTGCCCCGATGCCAGAAGTCGTGACCTGCGTCGAAGAAGTCATCGTCTGTGATCCGCAACCGATCGCCCAGGAAGTCATCATCAGCGACGAAGTCGTCGGTGAACAAATCATCGGCGAAGAAATCGTGACCGACGGCTTCGGAACGCCTTTGGCCGGTGGCGGCTACGGCGGATACGCCGGTGGCGGCGGGTTCTCCGGTGGCGGCGGTGGCGGATTCGGGGGCGGCGGACTCGGCGGAATCGCCGCGCTGGCCGGGATCGGTGGCGTGATCGCCGCGATCGCCTCGGATGACGACAACGGCGGTGGCGGTACGATCATTCGCGAAGTGCCGGTTCCCGTCAGCCCTTTTAGCCCCTGATCCCGAGCGGATCGGAAAGCTTGCCAGAAAACAACGAAACCTCGGCCCGCTCTGGGCCGGGGTTTTTTCATGCGCGAGCATCCCCACGCCGCCGGTCTGAATCCCTCCAAGCAACGCGGCTGATTTCGCATGATCTCGACTGACTTCGAATTGGTCGCCGATCCGAGCAGTCCCAGCGACCGCGCGTCCGGCGATCAGAACGCAGGCTACGCTTTGGGCGATGCCGTTCGTCTGGTGAAGGCAAAAGGGGCCTGCCCGCCGCGTCGCCGGTCACGGATCGTCAAACGCTTCCCAACAGGTCATACTGGTAGCGTTCCCGCCCCCACCAGTAACGCACTTTGAGAGCCTAGATGAGTACCGCTGAAACCTCTGTGGATGCCGATGTTCAAAAAATGGCGTCGGCCGCTTTGGACCGTTTGAACGAGCACACGCTGAAGACCGTTCACTGGCACTTCAGCGACGACACCGGATGCCCGTTTTGGCTGGAGAAGAAAGCCGAGCTGAACTTCGATCCGTTGACCGATGTGAAGTCGTTCGCCGATTTGAATAAGTTCCCGCACTTCGAAGACGATTGGCTTCGCGGCGGTCCGATCCGACGTTGGGTTCCCCAAGGTCACGCCGGCAAACCGGTCTACGTGTTCGAAACCGGCGGCACGACCGGCATCCCCAAGAGCCGCATGGTCATCGAAGATCACTGGAAGGACTACGAACTGTTCAGCGACACTCTGCCCGACAAGTATTTTCCCAAAGGCGCCAATTGGTTGATGCTCGGTCCCAGCGGTCCGCGTCGACTGCGTTTGGCCGTCGAACACTTGGCGCAGCACCGAGACGGCATCTGTTTTTGCATCGACTTGGATCCTCGTTGGGTCGTCAAGCTGATCAAGAAAGGCTGGATGGAACATCTCGAGGAATACAAGAAACACTGCATCGACCAAGCCGTCACCGTGCTGACCGCCGGGCACGACGTGAAATGCATGTTTGCGACGCCGAAATTGTTGGAGTCGCTCGGCGAAGCCTTGGAAGAACGCGGCACGTCGCTTCCGGAATGCGGGATCACGGGAATCTTTTCCGGCGGCACCGAGTTCACGCCGCAGTGGACACGATTCTGCGTCGAAGAAATGCTCGGCGGATCGCCCGAGGAAGGCGGCATCTACATGACGCCGACTTATGGCAACACGCTGATGGGATTGGCTTGCAGCAAGCCGATCACGGCCGCCGACGGTTACAAAATCAGTTACTACGCGCCGCAGCCGCGGGCG
>Ga0102938_10003151_pt1 | contig 12337 bp, 5 predicted proteins | sample SalPonR2_B_D2_MG_FD_84516 | JGI IMG/M metagenome (GOLD analysis project Ga0102938, IMG submission 84516) | Salt pond soil microbial communities from South San Francisco under conditions of wetland restoration - Salt Pond MetaG R2_B_D2_MG | ecosystem: Environmental > Aquatic > Marine > Intertidal... | reverse complement strand
CGAGCCACGACGAACAGCTGCGATGGAAGATCGAGATGTGAGGTCGTCGGCATGCCGCGCTTGTCCGGTATCGCGCAACGACCACCGAGCCCGACACCCGCCGGCGACCGGCCCCGATGTCACTGCGCGCCGGCTCAGTCGGCTGCCGGTTCGGCGGCGGAGCGGGGACGCCAGGGGCCGGTGATCAGACGGGATCCTCGTTGGAACGTGATGTAGTTCCATGCCCAGTTCAACAGCACCGAGAAGCGGCTGCGGAAGTCGATCAGGAACACGATGTGGACCGACCACCACGCCATCCAGGCAATCCAACCCGACAGCTTCAGCCGTCCGATCACCCCCACCGCCGACGAGCGCCCGATCGTGGCCAGTTCCCCCTTGTCGCGATAGCGGAACGCCGTGCGGGGCCGTCCGGCGAGGTCGGCTCGGATCATGTTCGCCACGTGCGCCCCACCCTGGATGGCTCCCTGGGCGACGCCGGGGACCGTGGTGCCCTGCGAGCTGACGCGCGCGATGTCGCCGACGGCGAACAGGTTCGGCGCTCCGGGAACCGACAGGTCGTCGCCGACCTCGATGCGTCCGGCGCGGTCGGTCGTGGCGCCGAGCATCGACGCCAGCGGTGAGGCGGTGTTGCCGGCACCCCACACCACGGTCCGCGCCGGGATCACGCCACCGCTCGTGTGTACCTCGCGTTCGTCGAGGCCGGTCACCATCACACCGAGACGGACATCGACGCCGAGTTCGCGGAGCTGGTCGGTCGCCTTGTCCGACAACGACACCGGGTAGGTGGAGAGGACCCGGTCGAGGCCTTCGAGCAGGATCACCCGTGCCGTCGAGGTGTCGATCGTGCGGAACTCGCGGCTGACGGTGCGGAACGCGATCTCGGCGATCGCGCCCGCCATCTCGACGCCGGTGGGCCCGCCGCCGACCACCACGAACGTCAGGTTGGCCTCCCGATCGTGCTCGTCGCCGACGCGCTCGGCGCGCTCGGCGCGCTCGAAGGCGGTGAGCACCCGCCGCCGTATCTCCAGCGCGTCCTCGACCGTCTTGAGCCCGGGGGCGAACTGCTCCCACTCGGGATTGCCGAAGTAGGAATGCGTCGTCCCTGCGGCGAGCACGAGCGAGTCGAACGCCACCAGGTCGCCATCGTCGAGCCGCACGACGCCCGCGTCGCGGTCGATGTCGACGACCTCGCCGAGCACGACGTCGGCGTTCGCCTGGGCAGCAAGGATCGATCGGATCGGTTCAGCGACGTCGGCAGGCGCGAGACCGGCAGTGGCGACCTGGTAGAGCAAGGGCTGGAACAGATGATGGTTGCGGCGGTCGATCACGGTCACGTGAACCGCGGCGTCGGCCAGTCCGCTCGCCGTGGCCAGCCCACCGAAGCCACCGCCGATGATCACCACGTGTGGGAGTGCGTCGATGGGAGTGTCAGCCACGGCGGACACCCAGCCGGGCCGCCCAGGCGCCGATGGTTGCCGGTGCGTGGCCGTCGCCGCCCCAGCGGGCATCGTCGGTGTCGAATACGACCGGTTCGGTCGGGTCGGGTGCCGGGTGCATCACCGGCTCGCCGGAGAAGTTGAAGATCAACGATGCCGTGCCCGCCGGCGTGGAACGCACCACGACGATCGAGTCGCCCACGGTCGACACGCGCTGCTGCGCCGTCGGATCGGTCAGCACCGGGTACTCGCGCCGGATCCTCAGCAACTCGGTGTACATCGCCAGGCGTGAACGGTGCGGTTCGTGCTCGGTGAGCGTGGGATCGAGCACCGCAGCTTCGAACGTCGTGGGGTCGGCCGGGTCGGCGACGTCGCCCGACCAGTCGGCGCCCGAGAACTCTCGCTGGCGACCCGATCGCACGGCCTCGACCAGGTCGGGCTCGCTGTGGTCGATGAAGTACGGGAACGGTGCGGTCTCGCCGTACTCCTCGCCCATGAACAGCATCGGGGTGAACGGCGAGAGCAGGATCGCTGCAGCAGCAAGCCGGCGGCGGGGATCGTCGGGAGCGGCATCTGCGAGCAGTCGCGCGCCTGCTGGTGTGTTGCCGACGTGATCGTGGTTGGTGTCGAACACGATGAACCGGCGGTGGTCGATGTCGTCGGCGGGGGCACCGTGACGTCGACCGAAACCCGGTGAGTACTGCCCCGAGTACACCCATCGGCGCTCCCACGCCTTCGCGACGTCCGCTGCGCCTGCGTAGTTCGCGTAGTACTCGTGGCGATCGCCCGTCAGCGCCACGCGCAACGCGTGGTGGAAATCGTCGTTCCACACGGCGTCGCAGCCCCAGCCGCCGTCACCCTCCGAGCGCACGATGCGCGGGTCGTTGGCCGAACTCTCGATGGTCACGAGCACGGTACGGCCCGCCGACCGAGCACCGGCATGCACCGCGGTCGTCAGCTCCTGCACGAACGGGATCGGTGTCGGGTCGAAGATGGCGTGGACGGCATCGAGACGCAGCCCGTCGAGGTGGAAGTCGCGCACCCAGCCGACGGCATTCTCGATGAAGAACCGCCGGACGTGGTCGCTGCCGGCCTCGGCGACGTTCATCGCGTCGCCCCACGGCGTGCGGTAGGCATCGGTGAAGTAGGGCCCGAACCGGCCGAGGACGTTCCCCTCGGGGCCCATGTGGTTGTAGACGACGTCGAGCACCACGCCGAGCCCGAACCGGTGGGCTGCGTCGACGAAGCGGGCGAGACCCTCGGGACCGCCGTAGGAATCTTGCACCGCGAACGGGAAGACGCCGTCGTAACCCCAATTGCGGGTCCCGGGGAACGCCGCCACCGGCATCACCTCGATCGTGGTGACGCCCAACTCCTGCAGACGGGGGAGATGACGGATCGCGGCATCGAAGGTGCCGTCCTCGGTCAGCGTGCCGACGTGCATCTCGTAGAGGACCGTGTCGGCCAGCTCCACGCCCGTCCAGTCGTCGTCGTGCCAGCGGAACACCGATCCGTCGACCACCGCGGATGGTCCGTGTACGCCGTCGGGCTGCCACCGCGACGCCGGGTCGGCGAGCTCGTCGCCATCGACCACGAAGCGGTACCGATCGCCGTGCCCGACCCCATCAACAACGCCGGTCCAGTACTCACCGTCGCGATGTAACGCCTGGTGTCCGACACCAAACGTCACATCGAGGCTGGTGGCGTCGGGGGCCCACACCACGAAGCGGGTACGGCCGCCGACGAGCACCGTGGCCCCGAGACGTGTTGCGTCGGTGTCGGACCCCATGGGCGGTCAGCTCTCGGCGGCGAAAAAGACGGCGCCGAGGGGTGGGATGGTGAGCACCACGGACTGGTGGAAGCCGTGCGAGTCGACGGGCACGGTGTCGACCCCGCCGAAGTTGCCGACCCCGCTGCCGGCGTAGCACTCGGCGTCGGTGTTCAACAGTTCGGTCCAGGTGCCGGCCGTCGGTACGCCGACGCGGTAGTTGTACCGCGGTGTCGGCGTGGCGTTCATCACCACCAGCACCGGCCGGGCGTCGCCCGACGGGTCCTTACGCAACCAGACGTACACGCTCTGGTCGGCGTCGGCGCCCTCCACCCACTGCATCCCGCCCGGGTCGCTGTCACCGCGGTGCAGCGCCGGTTCGGCCGCGTAGAGCCGGTTGAGATCGGCCAGACACTCGCGCGTCTCGCGATGCCAGTCGACGTCGTGCAGCGACCAGTCGAGGGTGCCCTCGTGGTTCCACTCGGTGCGGGTGGCCAGCTCGCCGCCCATGAACAGCAGCTTCTTGCCGGGCTGCGCCCACTGCATCGCGTACAGCAACCGCAGGTTCGCGAACTGTTGCCAGTCGTCGCCGGGCATCTTGTTGAGCAACGACCCCTTGCCGTGCACCACCTCGTCGTGGCTGAGCGGCAGCACGAAGTGCTCACTCGACGCGTACACCGAACGAAACGTGATCTCGCCGTGATGCCAACGCCGATACGCCGGGTCGCGCTGGAGATAGGCGAGCGTGTCGTGCATCCAACCCATGTCCCATTTGAAGCCGAAGCCGAGCCCACCGATGTACGTCGGTCGGCTCACCATCGGCCACGACGTCGACTCCTCGGCCATTGTCGCCACGTCGGGGAACTCGCCGTACACGGCCTCGTTGAGCTGGCGGAGGAACACGATCGCATCGAGATTCTCCCGACCGCCGTACTCGTTCGGGATCCACTCGCCCTCGTTGCGCGAGTAGTCGAGATACAGCATCGAGGCAACGGCGTCGACGCGCAATCCGTCGACGTGGTAGCGGTCGAGCCAGCACATCGCACTGGAGATGAGGAACGAGCGCACCTCGTTGCGGCTGTAGTTGAAGATCGCCGAGTTCCAGTCGGGGTGGTAGCCCTGGCGCGGGTCGGCATGTTCGAAGAGATGTGTGCCGTCGAATTCGTAGAGGCCGTGGCTGTCGTTGGGGAAGTGCGACGGCACCCAGTCGAGGATGACGCCGACGCCCCGTTGGTGCAGGCGGTCGATCATCCGCATCAGGTCCTGCGGGGTGCCGTAGCGGGCGCTCGGAGCGAAGAACCCGGTGGTCTGGTACCCCCACGACCCGTAGAACGGGTGCTCCATGATCGGCAGGAACTCGACGTGGGTGAAGCCGTGGGCCAGCACGTGGTCGGCGATCGGGTCGGCGAGTTCGTCGTAGCGCGGGAAGCGTTTGCCGTCGGTGACGTGACGTCCCCACGACCCGAGGTGCGCTTCGTAGATCGACACGGGTGCGTCGAGCGCGATCCGCTCACGCCGCGAGGCCATCCACTCGTCGTCACCCCACTCGTAGGACAGGTCGGCGATCACCGATGCGATCGACGGTGGTTCCTCGGTGGCGGCGCCGACCGGATCGGATTTCTCGACCACGGAGCCCGTCGGCGTGGTGACGCGGTACACGTACGAATGGCCGATCGCGGCGCCGTCGACCCAGCCGCTCCACACGCCCGACTCGCTCGGGCCGAGTTGGTGTTCGTGCCCCCAACCGTCGAACGAGCCGACCACCGCGACGGCGTGGGCATTCGGCGCCCACACGGCGAAATGGCAGCCGCCGTCGGCGGGTTGGGCGCCGAAACGTCGGTGGAGGAACCGGTGGGTGCCTTCGTTGAACAGGTACCGGTCGAGTTCGTCGGCGCTTCCATGGAGTTCGTCTGTGGTCATGTGGTGCTCCTCGCTGTGTCGTCGATGTCGTTCGTCGTCCGTTCGTTCGTCGTCTGTTCGTTCGTCGTCCGTTCGCCGTGTTCGTCGCCGCGACGGCGTGCGAGGACGGCGAGTCGCTGCTGGACGTCGGGGTCGCCGAGCGTCTCGGAGGTGGGTCGGTCGAGGCGGCGCGACCACAGTTCCGGGTCGACACGCCCCGGCAGGTTGTGCGGGCGTCGTTCGCCGAGCAGATCGTCGAGATCGGCGATCACCAGGTAGGCGTCGCTCCACGCCAGCCGTTCGAGCATCTGCTCGACCACGTCCTGCCACCGATCGGCGATCTCGACACCGTGGGCGCGGCCGAGGCGGGAGCGATAGCCGGAGATGTCCGAGGTCGCGACCAGCTCGGCGGTCGGTTCCATGTCGTGGGTGCGGATCCCGGCGACGGTGCGCGCCGGAATGTGCGCCAGCGGGTCGTCGTCGAGGTGGAACTGCTCTTCGTACATCCCGAGTACGTCCCAGCGATCGAACGCGTCCGACACCTCGTGCGGAACGGTGCCGAGGTCCTCGCCGACGATGGTGACCCCGGCACCCGCCGCCGACGCGGCGATGACGGCGAGGATCTCGTCGCGCGGATAGGTGACGTAGACGCCCTGCGTGGCGGAGAAGCCGTCGGGTACCCACCACAGTCGGTGGACCGCCATGGCGTGGTCGATCCGCAAGATGTCGGTGTGCCGGCCCACGCGCTCGATCAGGCGGCGCCACAGGCGATGGCCACTGACGTGCATCGCTGCAGGCATCGGTGGAGGGAAGCCCCAGTTCTGTCCGTCGGCGAAGAAGGCGTCCGGTGGGGCCCCCACACTCATCTGGGGCGCGAACATCGAAGGATCGGCCCAGACCTCGTAGCCCTCGGGGTGCGAGCCGATCGGGAGATCGAGGGCGAGCGCCGCGGCGCTGGGATCGTTGCGGATCGCGCCGAGCTGCTGGTCGGCGAGGAATTGTGCGAGCAGGTGCGACTGCTCGACGATCAGGTCGCCACCGGCATCGCGACCGGCGCGGAACCGGGCGTAGGCGCCCACGTCGGGATGGGCAGCGGCGAATGCGGTGAGCCTGTTCTGCATCTCGACGTCGAGCGATCTCGCTGCTTCGACGAGCTGACGCCGGCGTCGTTCGGCCAAGGTTCGCCAGTCGATGATCTCGCCGATGTCCGGCACGGGCGCCGACGGCAGGCCGGTGTCGTCGAGGTAGGTCTCGTTCCAGTGCAGTCGGCTCACCGGCGAGTAGGGGCTCGGATCGACCGGGTCGTCGAGATAGGTGGCGTAGAGCGGCAGCGTCGACACGACGTCGAGCCCGTTGGCCTTGGCGGCCCGGGCGAGGTCGTGCAGGTGAGCGAACGACGGCAGCGGCCGTTCGTGTTCCCACAGTGCGTACGTCGGTACGAAGAGCCCGCCGCCGCCGTCGAAGCGCTCGGCTCGTGGCATCGTCGGCGGAGCGGCCACCACCACGGTTTCGCCAGGTCCGGCGTCGGTGTCGAACCGGAGCAGATGGCAACCCCACGCGAGGTCGTCCGGCAACTCGATCAGATCGTGGTCGGCGCCGTGGCGTACCGCCAGATCGACGGGATGTCCTGTCACCGTCAGGTTCGCCTCGGTGACCGATGCGGCAACGCTCACGGGGCCCGCTGCAGCAAGGTGCAGGGGCGTGGCGACACGTGGCGTCGCCGCCACCGATGCCCGATCGGCCTCGAGGACGGCGACCACGTGGGCGAGCGTCGTCTCGTCGGCGTGATGGAGCATGCCGTGCACGTCGTGGTACGTGGTCTGGACTCCGAGTTGTTCAGCGCGTGCGCGCAGTGCGTCCGTCATCGCCCGGTGCTGTCCTCGGGGAGCATCTCGATGACCGATGTCATCGGCCACGTGACCCAGCCCGGCCGGTTGGCGAGTTCGTAGCGGACCTCGTACAGGGCTTTCGTGACGCTGTAGATGTCGACGAGCAGCTGGCGGTCCTCGTCGTCACCCGGGACGAGTCCGGCGTCGTCGATCGAGTCGAAGTAGGTGCGCAGGAGTGCCGCCTGGTTCTGCTCGGTCCACTGCCGTCGCCACGCGTCGATCTCGTCGCCGTCGCTGACGCGTCCACGCTCGACGGCGGTGTGCACCGCCATGCGTCCCGCGTAGTCGAACGACCGGAGCAGGCCGGCGACGTCGGCGAGCGGCGACCGCTTGATGGTGCGCTGCGCCATCGGTGCCCCGGGCTCACCTTCGAAGTCGATGAACACGATGTCGTGGCCGGTCCACAGGATCTGGCCGAGATGCAGGTCGCCGTGCACCCGGATGCGCTTGGCGTCCAACTTCTCGTGACGCAGCCGATCGAAGCGCTCCATCAGGTGATCGAGCTGATCGACGAAGCGCTCCACCTGGTCGCCGACGTCGGCGTCGAGGTGACCGCCACGGCGGGCCCGGCGCAGGTCACGCTGGGTCGACCGGATCGAGGTGCGCAAGGACTGCAGGATCGATCGCTGCCACAGCAGGGTGAACCCTTCGGGCGCCATCGGCGACTCGCGTCGTCCCGCGGCGCGGCTCGCCGTGCCTGTCGCTGCGGACGGCGTCGTGGCGGCGAGGCTGCGGTGCAGTTCGGCGGTGCGACGCCCGACGAGTTCGGCCATGGCGGTGGAGATGTCGCCGCTGCGATCCTCCGAGGCGAGCACGTCGTCGATCGCGAGGCCGAGTTCGTCGAGCATCTTCACCCACAGATCACTCTCGTGGGCGATCGCGTCGTGCACGACGACCACGTTGGCCGGCGACGGCTCGCCGGGAAGGCCGACGTCGAGTGTCGCTGCCACACCCGGCACCTGTTCGAAACCCGCCGCCAGGAGATGGGCGGGAAGCTCGACGTCGGGGTTGACGCCGGGCTCGAGTCTGCGCACGAGCTTGGCGATCAGGCGGCCGTCGATGATCGCGGAGGAGTTCGACTGCTCGACGCCGAGCACGTTGATGCGGCGCGGGTCGTCGGCGAGCTTGGCGATGCGACCCCGCCGGGGGTGGCCGCGCAGTTCTCCGTGACGGGACGTCCTGGCTCGTTTGCGCAGCGAGGCCCCGAACACGACCGCTGCGCCGCGGGCGTCGCTCATCGCGTCGATGAGCAGCGCACCGTCATCGAGTTGGGCGATGGCGGCGGGCGACGTGGACCGATCGCCGGTCTCGGCGAGATCGCGACCGATCCGCATCACCGGCACGGAATACCGCTGGTCGTCACCTTCGGTGAACGACACGTTCGCGATGACGAGCGCCACGTTGGCGTCACCGTCGAGAGCGATGGCGTCCTCCACGGTCACCTGGCGGATGGAGCGGCCCTTGCCGGCGTACCAGCGTCGTTGCGGGAGCCAACGCTCGAGCGAGCGTGCAAGGCCGGCACGGCGACGCAGCACCTCGGTCATCGAGCCCGGCAGGTGTGGCATCGCGGACACGTCGGAGTCGGTGTGGAGCCCGGCGAGCGAGAACCAGAAGAAGCCATAGGGCGCGAGCGTGACCTGGTAGTCGTGATCGCGGATCGGGGCGAAGTGGTTGTAGCCGAACACCTCGACCGGTGTGGCGCCTTGGAACTCGCGCAGGTCGAGTTCGACGTGCTGGGCCAGGCGCGACAGGTTGGCGACGCAGAGCATCGGTGGTTCGCCGTCGAGGTGGCGCACGAACGCCAGCACGTGCGGGTTGTCGGGGTCGAGGAAACGGATGTCGCCCCGGCCGAGCACGTGATGGCGGGTGCGCAGGGCGATCAGCTGGCGCATCCACGACAGCAGCGACGCCGGGTTGCTGTGCTGGGTCTCGACGTTGATGCTCTCGTAGTGGTACTCCTGCTCGGTGATCAGCGGCAGGTAGAGCCGGTGGGGGTTCGCCGTCGAGAACCCGCCGTTGCGGTCCGACGACCACTGCATCGGGGTGCGCACACCGTCGCGATCGCCGAGGTAGACGTTGTCACCCATGCCGAGTTCGTCGCCGTAGTAGACCACGGGCGTTCCGGGCAGCGAGAACAGCACGGCGTTGAGCAGCTCGACCTTGCGGCGGTCGTTGCCGAGCAGTGGCGCGAGCCGTCGGCGGATGCCGAGGTTGATGCGCATCTCGTCGTCGCGGGCGTAGGCCCGCAGCATCATGTGCCGTTCCTCTTCGGTGACCATCTCGAGGGTGAGTTCGTCGTGGTTGCGCAGGAACGTCGCCCACTGACAGCCCTCGGGTGGGGTCGGGGTCTGGTCGAGGATGTCGATGAGTGGCATGCGGTTCTCGGTCTGCAGTGACATGAACAGGCGCGGCATCACCGGGAAGTGGAAGTTCATGTGGCATTCGTCGCCGTCGCCGAAGTAGGCCGCAGCGTCCTCGGGCCACTGGTTGGCCTCGGCGAGCAGCATGCGCCCGTCGTACTTCGCGTCCATGTGGGAGCGGATGCGCTTGAGCACCTCGTGGGTCTCGGGCAGGTTCTCGCAGTTGGTGCCCTCGCGCTCGTGGAGGTAGGGCACCGCGTCGAGACGGAGACCGTCGACACCCATGTCGAGCCAGTGGTCGAGCACCTCGAGCACGGCGGCCTCGACCGCTGGGTTGTCGAAGTTGAGGTCGGGTTGGTGCGAGTAGAAGCGGTGCCAGTAGTACTGCCCGGCCACCGGGTCCCACGTCCAGTTCGACGTCTCGAAGTCCTGGAAGATGATGCGGGCGTCGGCGTAGGTGGTCGGGTCGTCGGTCCACACGTAGAAGTCGCGCTCGGAGGAGCCCTTCGGGGCGTTGCGGGCGCGCTCGAACCACGGGTGCTGATCGGAGGTGTGGTTGATGACCAGCTCGGTGATCACCCGCAGGTTGCGGGCATGCGCGGCCTTGAGGAACCGCTTGAATGCGCGCACGTTGCCGTAGTCGGGGTTCACCGTGCGGTAGTCGGCGATGTCGTAGCCGTCGTCGCGCAGCGGTGACGGGTAGAACGGCAGCAGCCACAGCGCTGTGACGCCGAGGTCGCTGAGGTAGTCGAGGCGCGACGTGAGCCCGTCGAAGTCGCCGGTGCCGTCGCCGTTCGAATCGGCGAACGCCCGAACGTGCAGCTCGTAGATGACGGCGTCGCGGAACCAGTCGCCGCTCATGCTGCTGCTCCCATCCGGCGGTCGGTCGGCGGGGGAAGGTCGGCGGTGGCGGGCTCGTCGAGCCGGCGAACGCTGAAGACATGGGCCGACGCCGACCACGGGGCCAGGTCGACGAAGTTCATGTTGCCGCTCCAGCGGTAGGTGACCCCGCCGAGCTCGTCGACGACGTCGTAGTCGGAGCCGTACGGCAGCCCGAGGGCTGCGAGGTCGATGTCGACGAAGGCCTGGTGACGTTCGAACGGATCGAGGTTCACGACCACGAGCACCGGCCTGCCGACACCGGCCGGGTCGGTCTTGCTGAAACACAGGATGCCCGGGTCGTCACACGAGTGGATGTGCAGCGTGTGCAGGTTGCGCAGCGCCCGCTGGTCGTGGCGGATCCGGTTGAGTCGGCTGAGCAGCGGGGCCAGCGAATCGTCGCGGTCGAGCTCCCAGGTGCGCAGCTGGTACTTCTCCGAGTCGAGGTACTCCTCGGATCCCTCGCGCACGGCGGTGTGTTCGAGGAGCTCGAAGGCCGGGCCGTAGACCCCCCAACTCGGCGACAGCGTCGCCGCGAGGATCGCGCGGCTCACGAACACCGGCCGTCCGCCGTGTTGGAGTTGCTCGGTGAGGATGTCGGGCGTGTTCGGCCACGCATTCGGCCGGAAGTAGTCGACGGTTCGCGTCGCCAGGTCGTCGAAGTACTCACTCAGCTCTCGCTGCGACTGCCGCCACGTGAAGTAGGTGTAGTTCTGGTTGAAGCCGATCTTCGCCAACCGCTCCATCACCCGGGGGCGGGTGAAGCTCTCCGCGAGGAACACGGTCTCGGGGTGTTCGCTGCGAAGCGTGGCGATCGCCCACTCCCAGAACGCGAACGCCTTCGTGTGCGGGTTGTCGACGCGGAACACGGTGACGCCCCGGTCGATCCAGAACCGGAACACGTCGGCCAGCGCCTCCCAGAGGCCCTGCCAGTCGTCGGACTCGAAGTCGAGCGGGTAGATGTCCTCGTACTTCTTCGGCGGGTTCTCGGCGTACTGGATGCTGCCGTCGGGACGCTTCGCGAACCATTCGGGGTGCTCGCGCACCCAGGGGTGGTCGGGCGAGCACTGGAACGCGATGTCGAGCGCCAGGTGCATCCCACGTTCGCTGCACGCCGCCGCGAACGTCGCGACGTCGTCGACGGTGCCGAGGTCGGGGTCGACGGCGGTGTGACCGCCGTCCGGCGATCCGATCGCCCACGGGCTCCCGACATCGTCGGGGCCAGCGGTGGTGGCGTTGTTGCGGCCCTTGCGATGGGTGGTCCCGATGGGGTGGATCGGTGGGAGGTAGACGATGTCGAAGCCCATCGACGCGATGCGATCGAGTCGTTCGATCGAGCCGAGCAGCGTCTGCGGCGACGCTGCCGAATCGTCGCCGGTGTCGGGGTCCCCGCCCGTGTCGTGCGTGCCGCCGCCGGTGTGCACCGACGACCGGGGGAAGAACTCGTACCAGGCACCGAAGCTGCCGTGCAGTGGGTCGACGTCGATCGGGATCGGCCGAAGCAAGCGGGCGCCGGGCTCCCGTGGTGAGCACCGCCAGAAGATCTCGGTCCAGCGAGCGTCGCTCAGCACCATCGTGTCGCCGTCGGCGAGCGTGCGTTGCAGATGAGCCAGGTGGTCGCGGTCTTCCTGGACGGTCGTGGCGCAGTCGGCGGCCGTCTCGACCAGGCGCGCGCCGGCGAGGAGTTCTGACGACACGTCGAGGCCGGCATCGAGCTTCTTCACGGTGTCGCGCCGCCAGGTCTCGAGATGGTCGATCCAACCGAGGACGTCGTATTCGATGCGTCCGAGTTCGCCCGGCGTGAGCAGCCCGGTGAAGCGGTCGTTGCCGATCGGTTCCATCGGGGTCTCCTGCCACGAGCTGCGCCCGCCGCTCGCCGACACACGCCGCCACCGCAGCGCCGCCGCGACCACGTCGTGGCCGTCGGCGAACACGTCGGCGACCACCACCGTCGGCTCACCGAGAGAGGCCTTGGCGGGATGGGCGCCCCGGTCGACCATCGGTCGCACGGGTTCGACGACCGCCCGCGACGGTCGCTGGTCGGGGAGCGCGGGTGAGCGGGTGGGCGTCCGGGTGGTGGTCGGTGTGGGCTGGCGGGGTGTGGTG
>Ga0102938_10003148_pt1 | contig 12344 bp, 5 predicted proteins | sample SalPonR2_B_D2_MG_FD_84516 | JGI IMG/M metagenome (GOLD analysis project Ga0102938, IMG submission 84516) | Salt pond soil microbial communities from South San Francisco under conditions of wetland restoration - Salt Pond MetaG R2_B_D2_MG | ecosystem: Environmental > Aquatic > Marine > Intertidal... | reverse complement strand
CGCTCGATGACGCGATCGGCGACGTCAACGAGGGTGTCGATGTCGTCGTCCGCGGCCTCCCGGTCGGTGAGGACGAGCTCTTCACCCTCCGTGGCCCCGTTGCGCTCCACCACGTCGATCGCATCCGCTCCATCGACGGCGTCAGCGCCGCCGAGCCGGCCTGGGCCGGCTACACCCAGGTGGTCGGTGCCGACGGCAAGGCGCTGAACATGACCCAGAGCCTCGGCTTGAACTGGATCGACGACGGCGACCTGTCACCGTTCGAACTCGCCGCCGGTCGATCACCTGCGAACGGCACCGAGATCGTGCTCGGCACCGAGGCTGCCGACGAGGCCGGCCTGGAGATCGGCGACCCCGTGGACGTCATCACGCTCGCCGGCCGCGAGACGTTCACGGTCTCGGGGCTCGCCTCGTTGGACGGTGTGCCAGGTGCGGCGAACTCGGCCTTCACCTTCTTCACTGCGAGCGCCGCCGAAGCTCGCCTCGGCGACGTCGGCACCACTGCACAGATCCTCGTCCGGAGCGACTCGCTGATGCCCGACGAACTGGCGGGCCGGATCGGCGCCGCCGTCCGCGACGCCGACGTCGTGACCGGCGCCGACCGCACTGCGGAGGAACAGGACGACCTCGGCTCGGCCATCGGCGTGTTCGAGACGATCCTGCTCGTCTTCGGTGCCATCGCACTCTTCGTCGGCTCGTTCACCATCGCCAACACGTTCACGATCACGGTCGCGCAGCGCACCAAGGAACTGGCTCTCGTGCGGGCGATCGGGGCGAGCCGGCGCCAGGTCCTCGGCTCGGTCGTGCTCGAGGCAGCGATGATCGGGCTGCTCGCGGCGATCGGCGGCCTGACCGCCGGGCTCGGTGTCGCACGTGGACTGATGTGGGTGTTCGCCCAATTCGGCCTCGACTTCCCGGACGCCTCCCTGGTCGTCCAGAGCTCGACGATCGTCGCCGCCTTCGCGGTCGGCATCGGTGTCACCGTCGCCGCTGCGGTCGTTCCTGCCCGACGCGCCGCCACTGTTGCGCCGGTCGACGCGATGCGTAGCGCCTCGATCGAATCGACCGACATCTCCCGCAAGCGGCTCGTGATCGGCGCCGTGCTGGCGGCGATCGGCACCTCTGCACTCGTGCGGGGTGTGGTCGTTGCCGACGCACCGCTCGTCGGTCTCGGGAGCGTCGCGATGTTCAACGCGGTGCTCGCCCTCGGCCCGGTACTCGTCCGACCGATCACCCGCCTCGTCGCGTTCCCGCTCCGGCGCCTCGGAACTGCCGGCCGACTCGCGGCCGCCAACGCCGATCGCAATCCACGACGCAGCGCCTCGACTGCGGCGGCACTCACCATCGGAGTCACCTTGGTCGCCGGCGCGTCGATGTTCGCCTCGACGGCGAGCGCATCGGTTCGCGGCGACGCGGCCGAGGTCCTCGTCGGTGATGCGGTGGTCCGGCCGATCGGATCGAACCCGGGCCTCCCGGTGGAGGTCGCCGTCCAGGCAGCAGCCGTCGACGGCGTCGAGGCCCTACCGCTCCACCAACTGTCGGCGGAGGTCGACGGCTCGATGGAGTTCGTCGGCGGAATCGACCTGGCCCGCGCCGACGGCTTCGTCGACGCCACGGTGCTCGACGGCTCCATCGCCTCGGCGGTCGACACGGTCGTCGTCGGCGACGATCTCGCCGATACCCGCAACTGGACGATCGACGACCGCATCGACATCGTGTTCCCCGACGGTGCGAGGTCGTCGCTGCAGATCACCGGCATCGTCGAGCAGACCAATGCACTGCCGCCGATCGTCGCGACCTACGCCGCCGTGGCCCCGCACGGGACCGGCCTCGACCGGGCCGTGCTGCTGACCGGCGATGCCGATGCGATCCAGGCGGTCGACGCAGCGCTCGCCGGCCAGCCCACCGCAGTGGTCGACGGGGTCGACGAGTACGCCGACTCGCTGGTCGGCGCCCTCGACACCGTCTTGAACCTGGTGCTCGGATTGCTCGGTCTGGCCGTCGTGATCGCCGTGCTCGGGATCGCCACCACGGTCGGACTGTCGGTGCACGAACGAACCCGGGAGCTCGGTGTGTTGCGAGCGATCGGGATGGAACGTCGCCAGGTCCGCCGCGCCATCCGACTCGAGGCAGTCGTGATCGCCGTGTTCGGCACCGTGCTCGGCCTCGCCATGGGCCTCGGGTTCACGGCTGCGGCGATCTCGACCCTCGGCGACGACGGCTTCGGTGCGCCGATCGTTCCGGTCTCGACGCTGATCGCCGTCATCGTCGGTGCCGTGACCGCAGGCGTCGTCGCCGCAGCGCTGCCGGCTCGCACGGCTGCCCGGCGCCCCGTGCTCGACGCCATCGCTGCCGACTGACCAGTCCGACCACACCCATCTTCGACAGGAGCGACCATGGACCCACGACCCGCACCACCTGCCCGACGAACCGTCGTCGTCGGAGGGGCGACCGGCTACCTCGGCCGACACGTCGTCCGTGCACTCCACTCCGACGGCTGGCGTGTCCGTGCCCTCGTACGCGACCCGTCCCGACTCGGTGACGCCGCCGACTTCTGCGACGAGGTGTTCGTGGGGCATCCCACGGATCCGGCGACGCTCGACGGGCTCTTCGACGGCGCCGATGCGGCGTTCTCGTCGATCGGCGTCCGGTCGTTCAAGCGACGGCCGAGCTTCCGTGAGGTCGACGAGCGCGCCAACCTCCAGCTCGTCGACGCCGCCGAACGAGCCGGCGTCGGACGGTTCGTGTTCGTGTCGGTCCTTCGCGGCGACGACCTGCGTGACCGGTCGCCGCTCATCGAGGCTCGCGAACGGGTCGTCGACCGGCTCCATGCCGGAACGATGTCGACGACGATCATTCGTCCGACCGGGTTCTTCAACGACATCGGCATCTTCGGCGAGATGGCGGCGCGAGGCAGGGTCTGGCTGATCGGCGACGACCAGACCCGGCTCAACCCGATCCACGGCGCCGACCTCGCCGAGGTCATCAGGGCGGCCTTCGCCTCCGGCGACACGACGGACCGCAGCGTCGGCGGGCCCGACGTGATGACCCAGTCGGCGATCGCGGCGTGCGCGTTCGAGGCGAGCGGCCGGCCGGTCAGGGTCACACGCGTCCCCAGCGGTGTGGTTCGCACGATCGGTCGACTCGTCGAGCCGATCAACCCCAACGCCGGCGCGAACCTGCAGATGTTCGCACTGATGGGAGAGCTCGACATGGTCGGCGACGCTGTCGGCACCCACCACCTCGCGGACGAGTTCCGGCATCCGGCGTAACGGCCGGCCGATCCATCATCGCCCCTCCTCGAGTGTCGTACGTTGCCCGATGCCCAGGGCCGTGGAGCGATGTCACGAGCCCGGGGGCGGGTCGACGAGCTGGACCGTCTCGAGCAGTCGTGCGAGCGTGTCGATGGCGTCGTCGAGCAGCGGTCCCGGCTCGATGGCTTCTGCCGTCGCCAGAAGAAGGCCGCGTTCGGTGTCGATCAGCCAGAACTGGCCGTGCGGGAACGGCGTCCAGCCACCAGCGGCGACCTGCAGCCGGGATTCGTCGGGATCAGTGTCGGATACGTCGATCCTGTAACCGAAGCCGAGGGCGGGTCCGAGCGCAGTGTCGACCTGGCCGAGCGGATCGAGCTCGGAGCCGACGACGTCGCCGAGTGCGGCCTGCAGTTCTTCGACGGTCGTCAGCGGTGTGCCGTCGTGCGTGGCGGTCGGAGCGATGAGATCGACCTCGCTGGGATTCGCGCCGGACGCGTCGTCGTGCAGGATGATCGTGTAGGCGGGTCGCTGCTGAACGATGCGGCGTTCCTGGTCGAGTTCGAACTCGATGCCGCCGAGTTCCGGCAGACGGATCGTCCCGGCCGGCACCAACGCATCGCGGCCCTGTTCCCAGGCAAGGGCGTCCTCGTCCGCCTGAGCGTCGTGCTCGACGGCATCCGTCAGCGACTCTGCGGCGAGCAGTGGCGCGAGGCCATCGATGGCGGCATCGAGCGACGCAGCGTCCGATGTCGCCACCCAGAATCCGGTTCGGCCTGTCTCCGGCGAGTGCAGTGCCATGGTCGAGAATCCCATGATGCCGCCGCTGTGGCCGACCAGGCCCTCACCGAAGGGGAGGTTGGTCTCCATGCCGAGGCCGTAGCGGTCGCGCCCGGCGATCATCTCGGAGACGAGCTCATCGCTGATCAACTCTCCGGCGAACAGGGTGGTGAAGAATCCGTGCAGGTCGGCGGCGGTGCTGACCAGTGCGCCCGCCGACCAGGCGCCGGTGGCGATCGCCGTGTAGTCGGCGGTGATCGGCTCGAGCGCGTCGGTGAAGAACGAGGAGTAGGCACCGGCGACCGGTTCGTCGTCGTCGCCGTCGGACAGGTACGTGTCGGTCAGGCCGGCGGGATCGATGACTCGGGCACGCAACACCTCGTCGTACGAGTCACCCGTGACCTCCTCGATCAGAAGACCGAGCAGCACGTAGTTGGTGTTCGAGTAGCCGAACTCCGATCCGGCTTCGAAAGCAGCCGGTTCGTCGGCGACGACGCCGACGACTTCCTCGGGTGTCCAGACGCGGGCATCGTCGGCCCTGGTCTGCTCGAAGAAGCGGTCGTTGGTGTAGTTGGCGATGCCGCTGCGGTGCTGGAGCAAGCGGCGCACCGTCACGTCAGCGGGCACTCCGGATCGCGCGACGTAGTCGGCCGCAGGTGCGTCGAGGTCGACGACGCCGTCGTCGACGAGGCTGAGAACCGCGGCCGCCGTGAACATCTTGGTGATGCTGCCGACGCGGAACCGGTCGTCGGCCGCGACCGCGACCGGGTCGTCGGCGGGTGTGCGCACGCTGTGGTACGTCGAACCGTCGGCGTCGACGATCGCAGCGACGATCGACCCGCGGTTCTCCGGGATCCAGGAATCGGCGAGGCGCTCGGCCATGAAGACCTCGACGGGATCGGCCCCGGGAGTGGCGCTCGCTGCGGATTCAGCGGCCTGATCGAATCCAACGGTGCCGGGGAAGCTGCCGCGGCCGATGACGCCGTCGGAGGTGCCCGACCACAGACCCTCGCCGGTCAATCCTTCGAAGTCGCCGCGGGCATCGACGACTTCCCACGGGCCGTTGACGTCGCCGGGACCCTCGAATCCATCGACGATCGTCCAGCGCACGACGAACGCCCCGTCGCGGTCGCCGTCTTCGCAGATGAACTCGTCGGTGATCCCGCTCGGGCCCTCGTACTCGATCACGGAGCCCGATCGGCAACCCAGGAACTCGGCACCGACCGCGACGTCGAATGTGCCCCCGACAGGTTCGGCATCGAAGTCGATGGTCGTCTCGATCCTGATCTCGCCGGATACCGATCCGTCGGTCGCGGCGACGTCCTCGGCGTCGACCTCGCCGCCCGGTGATGTCGACGAAGCGGTCGTCGGGGCCGGTGGCGCAGTGTCGGCAGATGTGACGACCGGCTCGGTTTCGGCAATCGGGTCGGTGTCTCCCGAACACGCCGTCACCGCGAAGGCGGCGGTGAGGAGTAGTGAGGTGAGCTTGTGCATGATGATCCTCTCGTGATGGCGAAGTGCCGTGGACGGTGGTGCTCGTCCGAGCCGGCCATCACAATCTGGCGACCTGACCTCACAAACAGATAACAGGGCGAAACACCAGCTCAGCGGCCACGTCTGGCACGTCGGAGCCACGAGCCCGGATCAATCGCAACGATCGATGACGTCGCCACCCCCGGGGACGAGTCGGTCCCACTCGGCCGGGGTCATCGCCCGGCCGGCCACCTCACAGGCTCGCTCGATCCAACGCTGTGGATCGAGCGGTACGGCAACCAGCCGGCCCGAGGTCTGCACCCAGAGGTCACCGGTTCCCTCGTCGATCCACGAGGCCTTGCCGCCGACCGATCCCGTGCCGTCCCAGACCAGACCGGCGGACTCGTCCCGCTCGACGTCCCAGATGCGCACGGTGCCGTTCGCATCGATCAGTGCGAGAAGTCGCCCGTCGGGTGTGAAGGTCGCGTTGGTGAAGCTCCCACCGACGGGCAAGCGCTCGTGCGCACCGGATTCGGCATCGATCAGAACGACGCCGCCGGGTTCGGCGCCGCCTCCGGCGGTCGGCACGGCGACGGTCGAGCTGCTCGGATCGGGATTGACGGAGAGCCCGGCGTCGATGCCGGTCGCGACCTCGTGGGCGAGCTCACCGGACGAGTCGTACGACCGCAGAGTGCCGTCGTCGGTGAGCACGACGAGGCCGCCGTCGCCGGTGGGTTCGGCGACGTAGTTCGGCGTGAGGGTGTCGACGACGAACTCCGTCCGAACGTTCCCGCGTTCGAGTGCGTTCATCCGGATCTGGCTGGAGCCGTCGGCGAGCGTGTCGAAGGTCGCGACGTAGCCGCGCACCAGCCTTCCACCATCCGTCTCGCTTGTCGGCGGGAGGCGTTCGACGATCCGGCCGTCCTCGACACGGACGATCTCGTTCCCGGTCCCGATGGCCCACAGCCCGTCCGGTTCCGGAATCACAGCGGATGTCGCGTATGTCGCTCCGTCGGCTCGGGTGATCGGCTCGCTCGTCCGTTCTCCGGTGGCGAGATCGATCCGCTGCGGCGTTCCATCGGGTGGCACGACCGCTGTGACGACGCCGTGACCGTACATGAGGTTGGCCGACGCCGGAACTGCCCACGATCTCTCGACGAGTGCGTTCCCCGTGAGGTCGAGCACCTGACTCGCTCCGAGGTCGTCGGTGATGATGGCGATACGGCCGTCCTCGCGCACGATCGCACCGGCCACACCGCGCAGTTCGGCCGGGACACCCACCCGACCTGCTCGCCGGTCGAAAGTGCTGACCTCACCTGGCAGCACCACCGACACCAGCCCGTCGGGGAGGACCCGCATGGCCAGGGGAACCGCCGACAAGACGTCATCGAGGCGCGCGACGACCTCACCGGTCTCGACGTCGATGGTGGTGATCGAACCGGCCCGATCGACGATCACGATCTCGCCGTTGTCGTCCACGTCGAAGGTGTCGACCGGTTGCGCCGTCGACACCTCCTGGACCAGCCCACCGGTCGAAGCGTCGTAGAGACGCAAGCGGCCGATGCCGCCTTCCGACTCGGCGAGTGCGACGCTGAGCACGACCACGTCCCCGGATCGACTCAGCCCTGCGACGACCGGGGTGGCGCCCGGTTCGACCGCAATCGTCGAAAGCGTCTCGCCGCTGAGATCGTCGAGCAGACGCAACTCGACGGCGCCGTTCGGCAGATCGGAACCCATCAGAAGTCGCCCGGCCGGATTGTGTTGCAACTCGATCACGAACGACCCTGGCTGCAGGCGCCCCTCGGACCATGGCCCCCGGTAGGTCGCGACCCACACGCGATCCAGTTCCTGGGACCACGCGAACTTCCTGTCGAGGTCTCGCGATCCGATCCAGACGAGACAGCCATCGGCCGGCGGCGGGCCGACGCCGTCGACCTCGCCTGTCAGGCGGTCGCGGATGATGAACTCTCCGTCGCGGATCGCAGTGTCGAAGCGGCCGTCGTCCTGGGCGATCGCGAAGCCCTCGCACGTCAGGTCGTCGCCCCATGGCACCCCGAGACTGGACACCACGTTCGGAAGATCGCTGGTGCCGAGTGCGTTCAGAACCGCCTGTTCGGTTTCGGGTCCAGGCGCTCGTCCCGCTGCCTCGAGTGCGAGCAGGATGCCGAGCCGCGGGTCCTCTGCCGCCACCGACGCCGACCGGCTGATCAGGGTCGCCAACTCGGCGCGTTCGGTGGCTGCCAACGCTGCGTCGGCCTCGGCCTCGGCGACGAGGGCCTGTGCCTCGGCTTCCTGGGCGGCGGCCGCCGCGATGTCGGCTTCGGCGTCGGCTCGGCGCTGGGCCCGGAACGCGAGGGAACCGGCGACCAGCGCCACGACCAGCGCAGCAGCGACCCCGGCGACGAGACCGCGGAGTCGCTTCACCCGTCGTGTCTCGACGCGGCGTTCCTCCTCGTCCGCCATGACCGATGCATCGATGTACTGCCGATCGACCCCTCGGAGACGGTCCGGCGCCGTCTCGATCAATCCCCGCGCCGTCTCGAGCCTGCCACCGCGATAGAGGTCCGCCGGCTCACGACCCCCTTCCGTCCACGTCGTCGCCGCTCGGCTCAGCTCGTCGACGGTGCGCAGCAGTTCGGCGTCCTCGCGCAGCCAGCGCGCGAGACGCGGCCACTCGCGCAAGAGCGCTTCGTGGGCGACCTCCACCGTTGGTTCGCGAGTACGAACGTCACGGTCGAAGGTGACCAGACGCGCCCGTCCGAGTTGGTCGAGCACCCAGGCCGTGTCGTCGTCGTCGCCGAGGTCGGCGATCGGCACGCGACGCCGGAGGTCGGCCGAGCCGGCACCGGGGTCGGTCAGCCGTCCGAACACTCGGCGCAGCGCGATGCGCTGACCTGGGTCGGCCGCGGCGTGGATCGTCTCGGCATGGGAGGCCAGTGCGCCACTCAGCCCTCCGATCTCGGCGTATGCCTCCATGGTGAGTGTGGCGCCGTCGCGACGGTCGAACAGCTGACTCAGCGCATACTGCAGCAGGGGAAGGGGCGCCGGCTGTCGGCTCGCCTCGGCGGCGATGCGCGCGAAGAGTCCGGACTCGAAGGTGATGCCGTGAGCGCGTGCCGGCTCGACGATCGCCTGCTCGAGTTCGTCGGGGGCGAGGGGGGTGACGTCGACTGCTGTCTCCTTCACGACCGGAGCGAACATCGGGTGGGCGAGCGGCCGGTCGTAGAAGTCGGCGCGAAGAGTGGCGACGAGACGCAAGGGCGACGAGGGGTCGGTGACGACAACTGCCAGTGCGTCGAGGAACCGATCGGCGTCCTCGGCCCCCGCGCCCAGGAAGATCTCCTCGAACTGGTCGATGACCAGCAGCACCCGGTTGTTGTCGTCACCCAGGCACCGCCGCACGCCGCGGAGGATGCCACGAGGGCCGTCGCGGAGCTGTGCGCCGAGTGTTGCCGGTGGGTTCACGGCAATCCGGAGCAGGGCCGCCTCGAGTGCCTCGAACGGGTCACGATCCGGCACCATCGCGGTCGTGAACCACTGATCGGAACCGGCCACCCGCCCAGCACGGACCGACGGCACGAGACCGGCGCGCACGACGGACGACTTGCCCGAACCGGACGGTCCGACCAGCACGATGCAACGGGATCGGATCGTGTCACCGGCGAGACGTTCCATGAGTTCGGCGACGAGGCGCTCACGGCCGAAGAAGCGGTCGGTGTCGCCGTCGGAGAACGCGTGCAGGCCGACGTACGGGTTGTCGATGTCGCCGTCGGCAGGCGCCACCGACGGACCGGACGGGACCGCAGCCGGCTCGAGTGCTGCGAGGAAGGCGGGGATGCTGTCGAATCGGTCCGCCGGAACCTTCGCCGTGGCCCTCGCCACCGCATCGGAGACGGACATCGGCACATTCGCGAGCACCTCGGAGAGCGCCGGGAAGGGCTCGGTCAGTTGACGGTCGACGACGTCGACACCCGCTGCGGTCCCGAAGGGCAGCAAACCCGTGAGACACTCGAAGATCACGACGCCGAGGCTGTAGACGTCGGCCTCGGGCCCGAGCGGCTCACGCCGGATCTGCTCGGGTGCCGAGTACGCAGGCGAGCCGGGCGAGAGCGCTGCGCCCGGGCCGGCGGTCTCCGTCGCTTCGAGCGCGATGCCGAAATCGGTGAGGTAGGCGTGGCCGGCCTCGTCGAACAGGATGTTGCCGGTCTTGACGTCGCGGTGGATGATCCCGTGGGCGTGCGCGGCTGCGAGCGCTTCGCCGATCTGGTGGGCCAGGACCAAGGCGTCCGAAAGTGGGAGCGGACCGTCGTCGAGTCGTCGCTCGAGGGTGCCGCCACGCAGCCACCGCATCACCAGGAATGCCGAGTCGGGGTCGCGCCAGAAGTCGATCAGCGGCACGACGTGCGGATGCTCGATTCTCGCCACGAGGTGTGCCTCGGCTTCGAATCGACGGATGAAGTCCGGCTGCGTCGCCAGCTCGGCACGAATCTGCTTGATCGCCACCTCTCGATTCACCGACGGCTGGACCGCTCGCCACACGATCGCGAAGGCTCCGACCCCGGCCTCTTCGATGAGCCGGTAGCCGCGCAGGGGCCGTCCGCTCGACTCGAGATCGAGCGACGGGTCGCCGGTGAGCAACGCCTGTTCGAGCTCCACCACCGCCGGTGACGGGTCGAGCCCTGTCTCGTCGGCAACCTGTCTGCGATGCTCCGCCAGGACCCTCAGCGCCTCCGGCGTGCGGCCGCTGCGGTGCAGGGCCAACGCGTACTGGCGTGCCGCTCGGTCACGAAGCCCGTGTGAAGTCGTGAAGGACGCCAACTCGCCCGTGATCTGCGTGTGACGCCCGAGGGCGAGCGCTGTCTCCCACCGCTCCTCCAGCATCTCCAGGTGATCCTGCTCGAGCCGCTCGATCTCCGATCGCGCGACATCGACGTCTTCCAACTCACGGAACGGCGACCCTCGCCACAGTTCGAGCGCTTCGTCCAGAAGCTTCTGGGCCGCGAGCGGATCGTGGCGGTCGCGCGCAGCCTTCGCAGCGGCACGCAGCGTCGTGAAACGCAGGTGCTCGACGGCACCGTCAGGCGCAGTCAGCCGGTATCCCGCCGGTGCGGTCTCGATCCAGGCCTGGGCCGCTTCGGGAAGCGAGCCTCGCAGTCGGGAGACGTAGGTCCGCAGCGCCGGTGCCGGCGTGACCGGCCGATCGTCGTCGCCCCACAGATGCTCGGACAGCCAATCGATGTGCGCAACCGAGCCGGCCCGGAGCGCCAGCAGCGCCAGCAGTTTCTGCTGCCGTGGACCACCGATGCTGACGGGCTCGCCGTCCACGTCGACGCCCGCCTGTTCGAACACTCGGATGATCGCCCCGTCGTCGCCGCTTCCTGGTCCGGTCACCGTTGCCATGCCTCCCAGGTGTCGAACGACCACCTTACAGCGAGGCAGCTGAGGCGAACCCCGATCACCTCGTCGCCGCAGTGACGCCGGTCGTCGAGGCGGTTGCCGAGATCGAGACCGGTGGGCTCATGGCCGCTCCTCGCTCGAGCTCGTCGATCTACGGCGAGCGCGACGTCGACGGTGTCCTGGATCGAGCTGCCGATGCCCAATGGGCGTCAGGAGGTCATGCCGCCGAGACCGACCAAGCCGCGTGCGAGTTCGATCTCCGGGCGGGGCGTCGAGAGGCGGAAGCCGGATCTCCTCGCCGAGCGCGGCGCGGAGCAGTTGCTCGGCTGACGGCCGGAGCATGAGGCTCGACTCGAAGAACTTCGCGCTGATCGTGCCCTCGGAGTCGATCACGTAGACACCTGGGTACGGAATCCCGTACCACGGATGGTCGTCGACGTCGATCGCGGTGTTGAGGATCCCGAACCGCTCGATGATCTCGCTGTCGGGGTCGGACAGCAGCGGAAACGTGACCCCGTGGACGCGGGCATAGTCGGCCAGTGCGTCACCCTCGTCATAGCTGAGCGCGTAGAGGGCGATGCCGGCGTCGGCGAAGGCGTGTGCGTGCTGTTGCAGCTCGACCAGCTGCGTGCGGCACGGTGGTCACCACACGGCGGATCGGTAGAAGACGAACACTGCCGCCCGATCGGCGCGATGCGCCTGGACGTCGATCACCTCGCCGGAGTGTGAGGGTGCGACAACGTCGGGGAACCGGTCGCCGACGTCCGGTCCGGTCGGGAACTCCCCGACCGGGTCCTGCCGCGGCCCGTGCCCGGGCTTGGCAGGACCGAGCCCACCGAACTCGTCTTCCCACAGGCCGGACTCGTGACGGATCGCGACGGGCATGGGTCGCGGGTCGGAGCTCATCGGGAAGACCATAGCATTATTGTGGCCGCCTGGATACAATAATGCGACGAGTGGTAGCCGACCGAGATGGGACCGTGATGAACACCGACTTGATCCTCGACTCGCTGCGGCGACGGATGCGGGCGATGCACTCGCTGTACGAGGACGCCACGGCAACGATGGACCTCGATCAGGTCAACCATGTCGAGCGCGACGCGGTCCTGCCGATCGCGTTCTCGCTCTTCCACTACGTCAACATGGAGGACGTCACCTACGCGGTGATCGCTGGTGGCGGGTCACCGATCTGGGACGACGACTGGGCGGCGAGGGTGCAGCTGTCGATCGACGACCACGGCAAGGAGCGCACGCCCGAGGAGATGGTCGAGCAGCGCATCGGCGACTATGTCGCGTTCGTCCACTACATGAACGCCGTCTGGTCGCGCACCGAAGCGTTCCTCGCGGACCTCGACGCCGACCGGCTCGACAGCGTGATCGTCCCGCGCCCCTTCCCGCCGGTCGTCGCCAACACCTACTCCGCCCGAGTCGCCGGGGAGGTGG
>Ga0102938_10003147_pt1 | contig 12344 bp, 9 predicted proteins | sample SalPonR2_B_D2_MG_FD_84516 | JGI IMG/M metagenome (GOLD analysis project Ga0102938, IMG submission 84516) | Salt pond soil microbial communities from South San Francisco under conditions of wetland restoration - Salt Pond MetaG R2_B_D2_MG | ecosystem: Environmental > Aquatic > Marine > Intertidal... | reverse complement strand
CCAACCTGGATTTGCCTGCCAGCGGCGTGAAGGACGGCGGTGTTCGGCCTCGCGAAACGCCGTGGTGGAGACTGCCGGGCTTCAGCGCCCGACAGCCGATGCGACCGGATGCGGATTTCATCCGGCCACGCCCCCTCGACATGCACGGCATTGTCGCATCCGTCGTCGAATACAAAGTTTTTTATGAGTATGTTCACCTCTTTCTCAGGCTCGCCTGCGCTGCCGGCGATCACAGCTTCCGCCAATCGGTCCAGAGCCATGCAACTGGCCCGGCACGCAACCCAACCCACTGCGATCGCCCCTGATTCTGCATTCAGAAATGCTGTGTCGTCGTTCATCGATCTTCCTTTTCTACGGTCCCGTCGAGACGACAGGATCGTCCGCTTCGAGGCAGAAACTTGCGGGGAAAGAGGGCGGAAACATGACCGAAACGGGCGTTGAAAGTGTTTCAGGTGATATCTTTAGTTTGCGGTTTTTGAACTAAAGTTGAAACTTGGCGGTTGCCTGCATTCGGAAAAATCGAAGGGAAATGGGCAGTCGGTTATCGAACCGAACGGCCGTGATGCCAATCGTATTGCGCCTTGCAGAACAACTTCGGTCAAAGCCTGCTGGCTATTCAGAGATGTTTCGCGACGCCGAGCAAATGATATTACCGCCCCGCAATCATAAGAAATCCCATCCAAAGACAGAAAGATCTTTTGATACGATTTGCCCGCGACCCTCGGCGATACGGAGGGGGCAAAAAACGAAATCTGGAACGCGCACACGCAAGAAACCAGTGTGCCAGAGCATCGGGGACCGACGAACCAGCAACGTGAATACGGGATGAAGCATCGCCGCGCTGACCGCGAGCGCAATCGCCGTCCGCCAGACCGGAGGTTTCGCACGTGTATCGTCCATGAGGAATCGCCCGCAGGTCATGCCGTGACCGGAAACTGGTGAACGTCTGCTGTCACCACGACATCGGGCAAGTGGCGTCTCGGGGCATGCAGCTGCTGGATGGCGGCCAAAAGGCACCGCAAGACGGCCAGGCCGACAAGCGTGCCTTACGGTCGGCGGATGTAGCCTGGAGGCTCAGAAAGGTTGGACGCCGGTGCACAATGACCAAGTGCATCCGGCGCCCTGCGCGAAGGCCACCGTGTGCTGGCTGCGATGTCTCCCCCCTCCGCGAGCATGACAACGAGTCGTTCGATCATTGCCACGCAACCTTTCTGCGACCGGGTAGCCGGTGAAACATGTTATGCCGGACGCCGGTTCCGTAACGCAAATGCGCAGAAGCTCACCGCTGATCATTGGGGGCATGCCTTTATCTTTCGATAACGGCGACGCGCCACGGTCGCCCCAAGTGAGCACTAACTCGACGTGGTCGACGCGTGCCGCCCCTGCTGTGCAGGCGACTGGTGGCCGCCTTCCCGTTGAAACACCTCCAGCGCTGCCTCGGCATACCCGACTTCTGTGGCCAACTCGGTCAATAGCGGCACTTGGTCATCGGCCGGTTTGCCACCTGCGTCGGACGCGGTGTTCTCGAGCCTTTGAAGCAGACGCCCGAGCTGTCTGAAACCGATCATAAGGGCCGAGCCCGCGGCGGAATGGGCCTTTTCCGCCGTTGCCGGATCCCCGATCCGCGCCGCAGAAATGGCGGCCCTTGCGCCGGCGCAGACATCAATGGCGAGTGCCAGCCCGTGTTGAGGGCCGATCAACCCCACCGCATCTTGAAGCGCAAGCAAGTTGCTCGCCCGCGCCTCTTGCGCTTCCGCGTCGTCACTGCCGTGCGGCGTTTGCACACCGCCCGCAACCACGCCTTGCTCGGCAAGATGGGCGGCAAGTTCGGTCTTGCCGAAAGGCTTGGTCAGAACCGATGTCATGTCCGAGGTCCGGAACGCCTCGGATGTCGCGAAATCCACCTGCGCGGTAATCGCCACCACAAGCGCATCGCGAGAGGCACCACCACGGCGGATCAGGCCGGTCGCCTCGACTCCGTCCATCCCGATCATGCGGAGATCCATCAAGATCACGCCGTAGAAGCGGGTCCTTGCCATTTCGACGGCCTCTGCGCCCGAATGGCAGCACTGCGCCGTGAAACCAAGCTGTTCGAGCATGCGCGCGACCAGCGCGCAGTTGACCGTATTGTCGTCGACCACCAGCGCGCTAATGCTGCCGGCATGCAACGCAACCTCCCGCGCGACGGCGTCTTGCATGTCATCCGGCTGGTCGGTCCTTTCCGGCGGCGCCGTTTCTGCCGCGATGAGCGGAATGGTGAACCGCAAGCACGCGCCATTGCCCGGTTCGCTGTCGATCTCGATCCGCCCTCGCATGCGCTCGACGTCCTGTTGCACGATCGAAAGGCCAAGGCCGAAGCCGGGGTTTGCCGTCGTCCGTTCGCTCGCGTCGCTCTGCTCGAATGGCGCAAAGATCCGCTCCCAGTCCTTTTTCGCGATGCCGGGGCCGGTGTCGCGAACTTCGGTCAGAAGCTCGCGCTGCCCGTCGCCCGCACCGGCACGGATGTGCAACCGGATCGAAATGCGTCCATCGGACGTGAACTTGACCGCGTTGCCGACGAGATTGAACACGCTGCGCGAATAGGCCTTGGGCTGACCGACAAGGGTGGTGCTACCGTCAAACCCCGTTACGTCGAAGTCGATACTGTTGCCCTTGATGCGCGCCAGCGGCTCCATCTCGGCGACGATCGACCGGACGGACGCCACCGGGTCGAAGCGCGAAGGGGGCTCTCCATCGCCCTCGTTGCGGATTGCGTCCAGCGCGTAATCGATCTGTGCCAGCGCTCGCTCGCTGCAGCTTCTGGCGGTGGTGAGCAGGGACGCGGCTTCCGCATCCAGACTGTCCGTGCGCAACAGGTCGAGGGATGCCACCACGCCATGCAGCGGGGTGCGCATCTCGTGGCTCATTGTGGCAAGGAAGCGTCCCTTCGCAGAGGAGTGTTCGCGCGCCGCACGGAGCGCCGCGCGCAGGCGCTGTCCGACCTCGATTGTCTCGGTGATATCGCGAACGAAGACGAAGATGCGCATGTCACCGTCCGACGTACCCTCGGCGCGGAGCGCGACCGAGGCCTTCAACAGCGTGCCATCGGCGCGCAGGCCCTCGAACTGCAGCGGGCCGAGCCCGGCGCTGCCCACCGCGCCCGCCTCGCTCAGTAGCGCGTCCATTCCCATGCGGAACCGGCGCATGCGGCTGGGTGGCACGACCGTTTCCGACAAAAGATGCCCCTCCAGCTCGTCCGGGCCGTGACCGAAGATCGCGCGCGCCGTCGGGTTGCTGAGAACGATACGGCCCTGCGAGTCGCAGACCAGAACCCCCTCTTGCGCGCCTTCGAAAGCCTTGTTGATCAAGGTTTGAGCGCGCAGCGTTTCTCGCGCCTGCTTGCGGATCAACCCGACAAGGCGCAGCGCGAGGCTTGCGGCGACGAGCGTCAGCAATAACAGGAAAATGGATTGCTGCAGGAAGGACCGCAACAATCGTTTCTCCTCCAGGCGCGCGCTCTCGGCACGTCCGACAAGCGCCTGAAGCGTTCGAACCGCCAGATAGCGAACATCTGCCTCCAGCGCTGAAACGATCGGATAGATCTCCTCCAGACGTGCGGCATCGCCCACTGGCATGTCATCGATCCCAAGGGCGATCATGTCGCGGAACTCGAACAGGTGGTCGAGCCTGTCCCGATACGGGGCGTCGAGATCCTCCCGCTCGATGGTGGCGTTGAAGGCCGCTATACGGCTGTAGAAGATGTCGAACTCAAGCCGGACGGCTGCATCTGCCTGCGCGACCAGCGCCGGGTCGCCGCTCCGAAAGATCCCGCGGGCGTCCTGTATCGCGATGAGGAAATCCTGGTAGTCCACCTCGAGCTGCGAAACGTTCCAGGCCCGGTTGTCGCCCTCTGCCTCGCGCACCTCGATCAGGTTGCGCTCGAACCGCAATGCGCTGAAGGCGAGGGCAAGCAAACTCAGCAGGAGCAGCGCCACCAGCAGGTAGGCCACGGCATGCGGTCGCCAGTCGGCGGCCGGGCTGGAGCCGCTGCGGTCAGACACGGATCAGAAGGCCTCGATATGCCGAAGCTGCCAGACGCTGACCGCGTAGACCGACTCGGCCCGGTATCTCGGCGCGGAATCGTAAGGAAACACGACCCAGAGCGGGCCTTTGTCACGCACGCCGAACGGTGCGCCATCGATGCGATTTGCCACGATGGGCGCGGCCGCCTCGATCTGCGCTATATCCAGATCGATCGCGTAATCGTTGAGGGCCACCAATCGGACCGATCCCGCACCGTCCGGGAGGCCTGCCGCCTGCAAGACGGTGGCCAGCGAGGGCCCCGAAAATTCCTGTATGCCTTCGGTCCAGATCGTACTCGTCGAGAAGCTGATCGTCGTCATCGCGGCGAGATCGGCATCGGAATAATGGACCGGATCGGCACCAGGCGCAGGCACGACGGTCAGGATCGTGTCACTCGCCGGTTGCGCTTGCTGTGCCATGAGCGCCTTGCCGCCGACGACAAGTCCACCGACAGCCGCGCTTGCGATCAGAAAAGTCCTGCGTGTGGTTTCATTGGTCATGTTCATACCTACGGTGTCTTTCATAAATCTAACGCCTGCAATACGTGTCAAAGGTATATCGTATGTATCTTTCGATATTTTCTTGGCCCCGAGGGTGCCTTGCCCTACATTTGGGGTGCGGAGTCTTCTCATCGCATGAAATAGCGGTAAAAGGGATGGCGTGCAGGAAAGACGGGAAAAAGAAAGGCCCACCCTGCATATGCAAAACGAACCGCACGTCGGTGCAAGTACACGAGATACGGAGGCTCTGCCTGTCATGAAGCTGATAATCGCGGACGATCACCTTCTCCTTGCCCAGGCCGTGGAGGCCGCGCTGACAGCGGAAAGTACCTATGACATAACATTGGTCGAAACGCTGCCGGCGCTTCTGGACGAACTCGCGGCGTCCACGTTCGACGCAGTCATGCTCGACCTCAAAATGCCCGGAATGACCGGGCTGACATCGGTCAAGGCGGCGCTCGGCGCGGCGGGGGATGCGAATGTCGTTCTGTTCACCGGCAGCGTGGATTCCCGCTTCCTGTCCGATTGTATAGCGCTCGGTGTGCGCGGATACATTCCCAAGGACATGCCGCTGCGCTCTCTCGACATTGCATTGCAACTGATCCGGTCAGGCCAGACCTTCATCCCGGTGAAACCCGAGGTCGACAGCGCGACCAACATGTCCGAGAAGGACCACGAGCAGTTTTCCAAACGCGAACTGCACATCCTCAGGCTCGCCGCCGACGGGATGACCAACAAAGAGATCGCGCGCGATATCTCAAGCTCGGAAGTGTCGGTCAAAATGCACATGCGGAACGTGTGCCGCAAACTTGGCGCCAGAAACCGCGCACATGCCGCGATCATCAGCCGGGAACTCATGCTCATCTGATCCTTCGCGGCCGGTTCACCCCTGCTGGCAGAGTATCTGACGCAAGCGCCCTTGGGGCAAATTTGCGGGTCTGAACAACGGAGAATTTCCGCGGCGACTTGTCCATCAGGAGATCTTCACGACGCAGAAGCGCCGGACGCCACAGTCGGATCGGGAGAACGCGCTCGCGGGGGCAAGTGGCGGTGCTGTCAGACGAATTCGAACCGGTCTCCGTCAGGGCAATGACGCTGGCCGTTATTCCGCGCAAAGGCCGCGCCCCTCGACGCCGCCGGCGGTGCGGTTGGTCTTGACGTGAGGTCTGCTGGAGAGGCTGCGGTCTTGGTTGACGCGGTTGGTGACTGACGCGTGTATGGCGACGAATTTCTGCAGACTTCGCATGCGCCGAAAGTGGGGCATCGCACGCTCCCTTCGTCGGAACGGAAGGTGTGAATTCTCCGCGCGATTGTTGAGCCATGGCCCCGCCCCCGGTCAATCAGTGGCTCCGATATCCTTCAGGGCGGCATCATATAAGCGAAACAAATCTGTCACGATCCCCTCAGGCTTTCCGTGCTTAAGCACTGCTTTCATGAGGCATTTCATCGTTGCTCTTCTATCGCGCCTCTTGGTGACAAAACCCTCAAGCACCTCGCCTTCGTGATCCACGGCACACCAGAGAAAATGTTGCGCGCCATTGTTCTTCACGAAAACTTCGCCCAGATGCCAGCGCCAGCGGCTCGGTTTCAGGCCTTCGATCCTGCGCCATCGGATCTCGGCGGCGAACATCGACCCGAAGCGAAGCCACCAAGATCGGACGGTTTGGTGGCTCACATCGACGCCGCGTTCGTGCAACAGACCTTCGGCGGTGCGCAGCGACAGTGGAAAACGGACGTATAACATCACAGCCACGCGGATGATCTCAGGATTGGTTTTGAAGTACCGAAACGGCGAACGTTTTGTCATCTGAGGACGCTACGAAACCGCCCTGCCCCCGCAAGCCGGTGTGCTCTGACAAAGCCGCTTGGAACCCTAACGGACCGGTTGATCCAACAACACCTAGGAGAAGTCTGGTCCGTTTCCGTATTTGTTGACTCATTTCAAATAAGTACGTACCAATCATAAATGCTGCGTGTGGCGATTGATATCGGTGGGACGTTTACGGACGTGGTGGCGGAGACGCTGGACGGACTGTGTTCTGTTAAAGTTCTGACCAGTGCAACAGCGCCAGAAGTGTCGGCGCTTGACGGTGTGGGTCGGCTTCTGACCCGACTTTCCAAGACTCATTCGGACATCACGGGCATTGTTCATGGCACGACGTTGGCGACAAACGCCCTGATCGAGCGGCGCGGCGCCAAGACGGCGTTTGTGACCACCGCCGGATTCCGCGATGTTCTTGAGATGCGCTACGAGAAGCGCTTTGAGCAATATGCCCTTGATATCGAAATGCCGGAGCCACTTGTGCCGCGCCCGCTTCGTATGGGACTTGCCGAACGGGTTCTGGTGGATGGGGCTGTCCTGACAGCGCCTCAAGATGCTGAGATCGAACTGCTGGCTGAACGATTGCGTGCTGAGCGGGTTGAAGCAGTAGCTATCGGGTTCCTGCATTCCTACAAGAACGCCGGTCATGAGTTGTATGTGGCCGATCGCTTGAGGGGGTTGTTGGACGAGACAATCACGATCTGCACAAGTGCCGAAGTCGCGGGTGAGATCCGAGAGTATGAGCGGTTCTCGACGGTATGTGCCAATGCCTATGTCCGACCGTTGATGACCCGATATCTCGGCAGGCTTGTGTCGCAACTGCACGATAGAGGTTTCAACGGTTCGTTCCTAATGATGCTGTCGGATGGCGCCCTCACCACGCTGGACCAGGCCACCCGATTTCCGATCCGCCTGGTCGAGGGGGGGCCTGCGGGGGGTGTCGCGCTGGCGGCACATGTGGCGCGCGAGATGGGGTCCGACAAGACCCTGTCGCTCGACATCGGCGGGACCACGGCCAAAATCTGCTTCATCGAAGGTGGCCGCCCCAAGACAAATCGCAGGTTTGAGGTCGCGCGCGCCTGGCGGGATGTGAAGGGCAGCGGTCTTCCGGTAAAAGTGCCCACTGTGGAACTGGTGGAAATCGGGGCCGGGGGCGGATCTATCGCAAGCATCGACCGGTTGGGTCGGCTGAAAGTCGGCCCCAAAAGCGCAGGAGCTGAGCCGGGACCTGCGGCCTATGACAGAGGCGGCAATCTCCCGACGATCACCGACGCGCACCTTACCCTAGGCAATATTTCCGACGAGGGGTTCGCGGGTGGCATCATCAAGCTGGCCCCTGAACGAGCTCCTGCAGCGATTGCCGAGCATATTCAGGGCGCGCTTGGGATGGACAAAGTGGAACCAGCCGCTGCAGGCATCATCGAGTTGTCAGACGAGACGATGGCCAACGCTGCGCGTGTTCACGGTATCGAATTGGGACTCGATATTTCCAGCTTTGATCTGCTGGTGTCGGGCGGTGGCGGCGGCCTGCACGCGGCCCGCATTGCAGACAAACTGGGCATTCAACGCATCATTGTGCCGCAAAATGCCGGGGTCGGATCCGCCGTTGGATTTCTGCGCTCTCCCGTCGCCTTTGAAAGCGCAATCTCCGTCATGGAACCGTTGAGTGACGTTGACGTGCCGCATATCACCAACCAGATCGAAACAGCTTTGGCCTATGTCCGCGATATTGTAGCCGAGGCGGTGCCGCGGGATCGGATCGTCTGCGCCGTGAAGGCGGAGCTGCGGTATCAAGGGCAAGGGTTGGAGTTGTCGTTGGATCTGTCGAGTAGCGACGGCTATGCGCAAGGTTTTGACGACCTGCCCGCAGAGTTTGAACGCCAATATAAGGCTCTCGTCGGCTTTACACTTCAGAAAATCCCCATCGAACTGGCGGCTCTTAGCGTGAGTGCGCGTGAAATCCGACAAACGTCACGTGCGGCGACGGGCGGCGCGCCGTCGACCCCAGCGCGCCCCTGCACGCGTGAAATCTATGACCTGGCGTCGCGCACACCGACCTCGCATCAAGTGTTCGACCGCACGGCGATGACGCATGACACCGTCGCCGGCCCCGCCGTCGTGTCAGAGGCGCAAACCACAACTTTGGTGCGAACCGGTTGGTCAGTCCGAACGTCTGATCAAGGGCATTTAATCATGGAGCGGGCCACACCATGAGCCAACACCCCCTGGACATCGTGGCGCTGAACGTTTTGTGGAACCGGTTGATTTCGGTTTGCGAAGAACAGGCCAACGCGCTGATGCGAACGGCCTTCGGTGCGATTGTGCGCGAGGCGGGCGATCTGTCCTCCGGGGTCTTCAACGCCGAGGGCGAGATGCTGGCTCAAGCCGTCACTGGCACGCCGGGCCATGTGAACACCATGGCCGCGTCGGTCCGGGCGATGCTTGATTTTGTGCCGGCCCACACGCTTGCCCCAGGGGACGCGCTGGTCACGAACGATCCGTGGTTGGGCGCGGGGCATGTTTTTGACTTTGTGGTTGTGACACCCGCTTTTCTCGACGGTGAGATCATTGGTTATCTGGCCGCGACAAGTCACATTGTCGATGTGGGCGGGCGCGGCTGGTCTGCCGAGGGTCGGTCGGTCTTCGAGGAAGGTGTGACCATTCCGGTCATGCACCTGCGCCGGGGCACGACGCTCAACGAAGACCTGCTGAACATCGTCACCGCAAATTCCCGTGTGCCGCATGAGGCACACGGCGATATCCTGTCGCTTCTGACCTGCAATGATACGGGCGCAACGCGACTGTTGGCATTGATGGGGGAATACGGCCTCGACGATCTTACCCGGGTATCGAAGTTCATCTTCGAGCGTTCGGCAGAGGGTACGAAAACGGCCCTGTCGCGCGCGCCAGAAGGCATCTACGAAAGCAAGCTGACCCTCGATGGCTACAACGCGCCGATCGAGCTTTGCGCCAAAATGACCATCGGTGATGGCGAAATCCATGTCGATCTGACTGGCTCATCCCCAGCCGTCGATCGCGGCATCAATTGCCCGCTGAACTACTCCGCCGCCTATGCGGCCTTTGGCATCCGCGCGTTGTTGACGCCGGATATTCCCAACAATCAGGCTTCATTGAACGCGATCACAATCACCGCGCCGCCGGGACTTGTGGTCAGTGCCGAGCGCCCAAGTCCCGTCAGTGCGCGACACGTCATTGGGCAGGCATTGCCCGATCTGATGTTCGGCTGTTTGGAGCAGGCGATGCCCGGAAAAGTTCTGGCCGAAAGCTCTGGCGCGCTGTGGACGTTGTCAATTTCGGGGGGGGGAGCCACCTCATTTACGTCCCTGAACGTCGCGCTCGGCGGTATGGGCGCGCGGCCCCTGTCGGATGGCTTGTCGACCACGGCTTTCCCATCCGGCGTCGGCGCGGTCTCCGTTGAAGTGGCCGAAGTGGCCGCGCCACTGATTTATCACTCCAAGGAGTTCGCGCCCGATACCGGAGGTGCCGGTCAGTATCGGGGCGGACTCGCGCAAACAATCACGGTCGGATCGCGCCTTGGCGAGGCGATGACCCTGTCCGCCGCCGCTTTCGAGCGGCTGACCGCCGGCCCCGCCGGACGGCGAGGTGGCGAAAGTGGTGCCGAAGGACGGGTAAGCATTACCAACGGCACCAAAATTACCGACAAAGGCATTTACGACATTCCGGCAGGGGAGCGTCTGATCCTTCAAACGCCGGGGGGGGGCGGGTTTGGCAAACCTGCCGACCGGGACCGGGACGCAGTGGCTCGCGACCTCGCCCACGGCCTGATTTCCGATGACGCCGCAACAACACTCTACCACTACAAATCAAACCAACCGAGGGAGACCTAAGTGACATTTCTCAAACCAATCCTGACCGCATCAGCCGCCTTTGCGCTGTCTACCACGATGGTATCGGCGCAGACTCAATGGGACCTGAGCACGGCCTGGGGCGCAGACAACTTCCACGCGCAAAGTGCCATCGCTTTTGCGGACGCCGTGCGCGAGCAGACGGGTGGGTCCGTCGACATCACCGTGCATCTGTCCGGTGAAGTCGGCGTCGGCATCACCGAAAAGCTCAGTGCCGTTGAAAGCGGCATCGTGCAAATGGCCGATATGCTGCTGTTCTTGCAAGCGGGCGAAGCGCCTTTTCTGGCCGTTGATACGCTGCCTTATTTGATCCAGGGCCAAGACGAGATGCGCACATGGCTGGAAATCGCCGGCCCGACCTACGACGAGATTTTCGCCGCCCACAATCAACGTGTGCTCTACTACGTGCCCTGGCCGTCCCCCGGCGTCTACACCACTGAACCGGTGGTGACGGCGGGAGATCTGGAGGGACAACGCATCCGTGCCTTCAACGCCACCTCATTCGAGTTTCTTGAGCGGATGGGCGCCGCGCCGGTGGAGCTTCCCTTCGGAGAGCTTGCCGCCGCTGTCGCTGCTGGCACCGTCGATGGTGCTGCGACCTCTACGTCCACGGGCGTCAACTCCGCGCTGTATCAATTCGTTGATCACTTTAACCCGCTGAACTGGTCCATGTCACCCGACGCCGTAACGGTGAACCTGGACGCCTGGAACGCGCTGACCGACGAAGAGCGTGAAATTATCCAAGGCCTTGCCGACGAGATGGAGGCCGACTTTTGGGCCTTGTCCGCTGCGGAGGATGAGACGCAGACGGCCGCGCTTGTGGAAAACGGCATGACGATCTCGGCCGCCGATGAAAGCCTTGTCGCGGTCATGGCCGAAGCGGGCCAAGCGATGTGGGCCGACTTTTTTGAGCGGGTGCCGGAAGCCCAGGCCGTCGTTGAAGCCTACGCCGCCGAAGTCGGCAAGTAAGGGCCTGCCGCCGGAGCCAGTCTCCGGCGGCATCCATCACCATGGACCGTTTTCTGACCCTGATAGACCGCTTGTCCCGTCTCGCCGAGACGGTCGCCGTTGCGCTGATCTTCGGCTATTGCGCCTTGATGCTGGCCGAGGTTGTCGCTCGGGCGCAGGCCTCCAGCTTTTCGTTCACATGGGAGTTCAGCCAATACGCCATGGCGGGCATATTCGCGCTGGCGGCGGGGCCTGCAATTAGAACCGGGGTTCACGTGCGCATTTCTCTACTGTCCGAGGCGCTGCCGACACCGGCACGCAAGTGGCTTGATATCGGGGCAAATGTCGTCGCGCTCGTCATCGTCGCCTTCATCGTACAAGCCGTCTGGACAAAGGTGTCCACCTCCTATGATCGCAACATCCTTGCCACCAGCGTGACCCAAACACCACTTTGGATTCCGCAGACGATTGTCCTTTGGGGCATTGTCCAGTTGTGGTTCGATCTAGGGGCACGGCTCGTACGGCGGGCCAGCGGCCGTGATCACGAACAGCGCGACGCGGATGCGGAGACGTCCGATGCTTGAGGTCGCGATCGTCACGATTCTGCTCTTTGTCGCGCTATTGGCAGGCTCGGTCTGGATCGGCCTGTCGCTGTTTGCCACCGGCTATCTGTTGCTCGCGATCTTCAAGCCGAACATTCCCTTGGACATCTTTTCCAGCGGCGTGGTCTGGGGGGCGATGATCCCATCCCCATTGCTGTCCTTGCCACTGTTCATATTGATGAGCGAGATCCTAGTTGCTGCCGGTATCGGGCGCTCCCTGTTCTCCGGGCTCGCACCATGGTTGGGGCGGCTGCCGGGCGGCCTGCTCCACGTGAATGTTGTGGGTTCAACCCTGTTTGCGGCGGTATCGGGATCGTCGGCGGCGACAACGGCCATCGTCGGCAAGGTCAGCCTGCCAGAGCTGGAGGCACGCGGCTATGACCGCCAAATGGCGATGGGGTCGCTCGCTGGCGCTGGCACCCTGGGGTTTCTCATCCCGCCATCCATCATCATGATTATCTACGGTGTGGTGGCTGAACAATCCATTCTTGAATTGTTCGTGGCCGGCATCATCCCTGGTCTG
>Ga0102938_10003145_pt1 | contig 12345 bp, 13 predicted proteins | sample SalPonR2_B_D2_MG_FD_84516 | JGI IMG/M metagenome (GOLD analysis project Ga0102938, IMG submission 84516) | Salt pond soil microbial communities from South San Francisco under conditions of wetland restoration - Salt Pond MetaG R2_B_D2_MG | ecosystem: Environmental > Aquatic > Marine >... | reverse complement strand
TCTTCGAAAAACTCATCGATGACATCGTGAATCTCATTACGACTCACACTCAGCTTTTCATGGATCTGATCGATAATTTCTGCCTTTGTCAATTTATTTCTATCCATGATCCGCCTCTCATCTTAAAAATATTACGATTGTACCTTTAATGAATTTAGCTTCTTACGCATGCGTGATTTTGTTCGTGCTGCAGTGTTTTTATGAAAAACGCCTTTTCTCGATACTCGATCAATAAGCCGTTCTGCTTCGCCATAAGCTTTCTGTGCATCTTCTAAGTTATTACCCTTTACTGCTAATTGAAATTTTCTTTGAGCGGTTTTTACGCCGCTGCGTGCAGCACGGTTACGCATTTTCCGTTTCAAATTCTGTCGTTGTCTTTTTTCTGCTGATAGTCCTGCCAAGCGCCTATCCTCCATTCTATATAAATAATTATAAGTAAATATTGTTCCAATTGATCTGCGGTAGCACAAACTACCAAATTACTTCAGTACTGTCAAGTAATTATATCATCAATCTTTACATTCCAATAGCGTGAAGATTCATTCCAGCTGAAGTTTTCTTCCGGAACATCAATAGTTCTTCCATCCCTAGACTGAAGCTTGATTCTTTTAGCCAGTATGTTTACCTCTGTTACCTTAAAATCGTCGTTTTTTACCCGAATTCGGTTACCCTCTTGGGGGAGACGATTTTTTTCTTCCTTGTAAAAGTCATATTCATAGGCTAAACAGCAGAGCAAGCGACCACAGGGTCCAGAAATTTTCATAGAGTTAAGTGACAGGTTCTGTTCTTTGGCCATTTTTATGGAAACCGGATTTAACTTGTCCGTTACTCCATTGCAGCAATAATTCCGACCGCACACAGCTAAACCGCCCAGTACCCGGGATTCATCCCTTACACCAATCTGACGCAGTTCGATGCGCATCTTAAACACCGACACAAGATCCTTGACCAATTCACGAAAATCTACCCGGGCATCAGCTGTAAAAAAGAACAGAATTTTCGGCTCATCAACCATATAATGCGCCGCTACCAGCTTCATATCTAAATTATGATTCTTAATCTTTTCCCGACAGACATCTAATGCTTCCGCCTCTTTTTCAAGGTTTTTCTCATATTCGCTAATATCTTGGCTGGAGGCACGCCGGAAGACCTCCTCGGCATCCTTCATGTCGTAGTTCTCGACATGCTTGATATGACCAAGCACATAGGCAAGATCTTTTCCATACCGGCTGGGAACCACCAGGTAATCACCCTTTTCAAATACTTCGCTCAAGGGATTAGTACAAATCTGTGTCTCATTCGAATGAACGAATTTTACCAGCAGTGCTGTCCGGCTGTTCTTATCCTGTTTCTCAGACGGATTTGCAGCCCCTTCCACTATCTTTTCGTTGGAGCCCCCCTGTTCGGAACTATTCATAGGCTGTATATCATTATCGCTCATGCGTAAAACTCCTTTAATGCAGTAAATCTACTATCATGCCATTAATTTCCTCAACACGTTTTAAAATGTCAAGTTGTGTAAATTGGCTCTGCAGAATTCCGGAAGCAAGCTGTTCCAGTCTTTCATTGACCACCTTGATGATAGTGAACTTCTTCTGCTTCTTCAATGGATGGTAATGTGCGCCTTCGATCTGTTCAGCTTCCAGGGCGTGTTTTGAAATATAAAGAAGAAAATCGCTTACCGCCTTACGATAGTCCTTTATATTGCCCAGAGAGGGACTTTCCTTCAACTGCTCACCACTGCTGTGCAGCTGATCAACCAGCTCCTCTATATCCGCATCAATATGCGTCGGATATTTACCTCCCACCGGGGATACTTGCCGCTCCTGCTGGTCCGAGACTATCCTAGAAAATTGAGGTGCTCCTTCAGTCGATTGTGTCTTTTCCTTTGACTGGGTATTCCTGCGCCATTTAAAACGATTGTTTTTTAAAGGGTCGATGGGTTCCATTAGCCGGATTTGTAAAGTGGATTGTAACGATCGATCGACTGGTCGGCATCATCTTGTGCAGAATCGGAATAATCGGCCTCCCGAATTTTCTGCTTTTCTTGGAAGCTGATTATTTTACAGCGCCCGTTTAACACAACGCCATCTTCAACCATTAAGCGAGATGTAGTAACATTGCCAAGCACCATTCCGGTCGAAAGAACTACCACCTTCTCAGTGGAGTAAATATCGCCTTTCACAACCCCGCCAACCACTACAGTACCGGCATAAATTGAACATTCAGCCCGACCATTGCGACCAATTAATACTTTATCGGCCTTTTCGATATTTCCACGAAAATCACCATCTATGCGAAACAACCCGCTCATAGAGATATCGCCTGAAAAAGCGGCTCCCTCTCCAATAATAGAATTGATAAAAACACCATTTAAATCTAGCTGTTCACTCATGAGTTTTCCGTATTAGTAATTATCTAAGATCAGCTTGTACATTTAAGAAACGTTCCGGGTCTACTACCTGGGCTCCAATACGAACCTCAAAATGCAGATGCGGTCCGGTGGACATACCTGTATTACCCATGGTACCAATTTTTTGTCCCTGTGTCACTACATCACCCTCTTCGACATACACGTTATCAAGGTGCGCGTACTTGGTGGCAAAACCGTACGCATGACGTATTACAATGTAGTTTCCAAAGCCCATTGGATCATACTTTCTTTCTATAACTTTTCCATTTGCCGCCGCAACAAGATCAATACCCCGGCGATAAGCAATATCTAAACCCTTATGCAGATACCATTGTTGGGTAAAGGGGTGAACCTCAGGACCAAAATAGTTGGTAATACGCCCGATTCCTCCGCTCACCGGCCAGTAGGTGGGCAATTCTACCAATAAATCGCCCTGCGACTGGAGTAGATTCTGGACTTTGTCCAAAGATTCGGTTGAGGCCTGCATAAACTCTTTTATATTGCGCAATTCACTTACTTCACGCATGATGCCGCTATCCTGCTCTTCCAAATTGATGAACGAAGACAGATCACCTGCAGCAGCAGTAGTTTCATTTTCATCTTCCGCAAAAACCCCGAATGAGCCGAGAGTATTTACAAGAGAGTGCTCAAAATCGCGAGATACCTGCCGCAATTCGACAATTTCATCGCGCACCATCTCTAGATTAGCCCTTGTATTCTGCAAACTTGACTGATTCCGCACTAACATATTGGAAAGACCGCTGAAACGAGTAGAAAAGGTAAAAAAAGCGGCCAATAGACCTACAAACAAAATTCCGAAAAATATAAGTGAAAAAACAGAAATATGGAAATTAAAAATTTTTCGCTCTGAATGGGGAATCAGCATTACAGTAAAACGCTGTTTTCCAAGGGAAATGAGTTTTTGTATTCCTCCGGCTAGTGTCGAGAAAAACCTGGAGAAGATCCGTAGAATAAAATCATAAAGCCTTTTTTCTACTTTTTTGTACTGATTTGCCGGGGACATTCTTACTCCTCAATGTACTGTTTACTGTAGTAAACCGTTAAAAGGTTACCACGCCTAAAAAAAATTGTCAAATACAATTGACCGCTCCAAGGTTTCATGCTATTGTGCTCCTATATTAGTAAAAGCCACACAAAAATCTTATTAAAATCGGAAAAGAACTATGCAGTTATTTGATACCCATGCACACATTGGATTAATAAACGAAGATCCAATCGAACAGTTGTTAATCGTACAGGAAGCTAAACAGTCGGACGTAAAAAAAGTCATGAGCATTTGTAATAGCCTTTACGACTTTTTTCAGGTCTACGAAAACCTGAAAACAGCAAATCATGTATACCACAGCATCGGTGTCTCACCATCCGAAGTTATCAATCCCGGAAAAGACTGGGCCCTCAAAATTGAAGAAGGCAGCCAGAAAGACCGGGTGGTAGCCCTTGGAGAAATTGGATTAGACTACTATAGAAAATTCGGCAATAAAGACAGTCAAATTGAGCTTTTTATTCATCAACTTGAGCTAGCCGACCAGATAGAACTGCCGGTCATCATTCACAATCGCGAGGCCGGCGAAGATGTACTGAATATACTAAAGGATAAGCTGCCTCCCAGAGGCGGTGTGCTGCACTGTTATTCGGAAGATTGGAAATACGCCCAGGAAGCCCTCAAGCTGAATCTCTACATCTCCTTTGCAGGTAATGTAACCTATAGAAATGCCCGGAACCTGCACGAGACAGCAAAAAACATGCCCCTGGATCGTATGCTTATCGAAACTGAGAGTCCCTTTATGGTACCGGCCCAATACCGCGGTAAACGCAACCGACCCTCTTATCTTGGAGCCACGGCCGAATTTATCGCTGAACTGCGTGAGGAACCGCTGGAAGAAGTAGCGGAGACCCTCTACAACAACAGCCTCACATTTTTTGGTATTCAAGAATAAGAGCAGGCGCCGCTTTCCATGAAAAATTCCTTATATCACAGCATTCAACTGCCCGGATTAACACTTCCGGGCAATCTTTTTTTAGCTCCCCTGGCCGGATACACTGACAAGGCGTTTCGGGAAATAGCTACAAACTACGGGGCAGACTTCTGTTATACCGAAATGGTTTCGGCCGAAGCAATCGCCCGGGGAAATCAAAAAACACAGGATCTAATGGAACGAGGGGACAGTGAAGAGGCACTGGGTATACAGATATTCCTCTCCCAGCCTGACCAAGCAGAACGTGCACTCCCGGGGATACTCAATTATTCCCCTAGCCTGATCGACATAAATTGCGGCTGTCCCGTACCGAAAGTAGTAAAAACCGGTGCCGGCGCCGCCCTTATGCAGCAGCCTGATAGGATATACTCAATAGTTCGCCGTCTCAGTTCTGCCACAAAACTCCCTATCACTGTTAAAATACGCTCAGGCTGGGATGAATCTTCTATAAACTTTGAAGAGGCAGGCAGAGCTGCTGTTGAAGGTGGTGCTTCGATGATTGGTATCCACGCCCGCACCCGACTTCAGGGATACTCGGGCAGTTCGCGCTGGGAACATATTGCCCGGCTGACGGAGCTGCTACCGGTTCCAGTCATTGGATCTGGAGACCTCTTCAACCCTCAGGCAGGTGTAGACATGCTGCAACAAACCGGATGTGCCGGAATTATGTTCGCCCGTGGAGCAATCGGGAATCCTCTGATTTACCAACAGACCCGCCACCTTCTTTTTACGGGACAGACAAATGACCTTGAAAATACTGGTGGTGATTCGACCGATAAGTCGGCCGACACCATGAAAACACGTAATGCTCAGCTTGTACACCGCTTGACTATCGGTTATTACCACTTGCAGCGGGAACTTCACTATAAAAATGAACCCCGCGCCTGCGCCGAAATGAAAAAACATTTAAGCGCATATACCAAGGGATTTCCGGACAGCTCTAATTTGCGCAACAAACTGATGCGCTGCAGCTCACAGGACTGCTATCGACAGGTCCTTCAGGATTACTTGCAGCATTATTTTTCAGTTGATCTTCAAGAAAACCTACAGCCCCTATCTCGGTTCAATAATCCGCAGCCATAGACCTACAGTTCATATTGCTGCTGTGCTCTTGAGAAGATCTATTTAAAATGTAAGAATGGGTATCATCAGCGAATTCATCGACTGTGGAGGTTCACGTGAAAGTTCTTATACTCGGTTCCGGAGCTAAAGCACATGCCTTGGCATGGGCTCTGGGAAAAAGTCACTTGATAACAGGACTGTATGTATCACCAGGCAATTCAGGCACCGCAGAAATTGCCGATAATATTTCTCTCAAAGACCCAAATAATCCTGCAGAGGTCACTAAACTGTGTACCTCATGGTCAATTGACTACTGTTTGGTAGCCACCGCAGCAGCACAACACAACGGCATGGTTGAAGCTTTAGAGAAGGCCGGGGTGAGGGCTTTTGGAGCCACGAAGGCTGCGGCGCAACTGGAACAGAATAGGCATTACGCTCGAGAATTTATGCAACGCCACGGGGTTCCAACTACCGAGGCAAAAGAGTTTTCTGGGTTTGATAGTTTTAAGAAGTATATAGATGCCCACCAGGGGGAACACCTTGTACTAAAAAGAAATAACCCAGTTTCAAATATGAATGTATTCGATTCTGTTGATAGCAGTAAACTTACCGCCTTTGGAAAACAAATTTTAGAGGAAGATACCCTTCTGGTAGAGAAATTCGAAACAGGCTATAACCTGTCCATATCGGCTTTTATCGATGGCAAGAGCCATTTAATCCTTCCCCCCGCTTCCGATTACACCAAAGCCATGGATAACGATGCCGGTGCTATTACAAACGGTATGGGTGCCATTTGTCCGGTCCCTGTCCTCTCATCCCGCATATACTCAAAAATTCTTACAGAAATAATTGAACCAACCTTGAAGGGTCTGCAGAAGGAGCAGCTAAGCTATAAAGGGGTTTTCTTTTTCAGTTTGCTGATTCAAGATGATGGAGCAAAACTTACATCTTACCATGTAAAATTCGGTAACCCTGAGGCACAGGTTATTTTACCGCTCATCAAGTCGGATTTTGTGAGTCTGCTGCGGGCTATTGAGAACCAAAACCTCGAACAGTTCGAGCTTGAACTTTCAACACAATCAGCGGTAGGGGTGGTTATAGCCGGAGAAGGTTATCCGGAGCAGCAACCGCAACCGCAGACAGTCAGTATTGATTCTGTCTTCCCCGAGAGGGAGTCACTCGTCTTCCACGGAGCTACCCACAAAAACGGAGATGGCCACATCTACACCAACGGTGGACGCTGTTTTACTGTAGTAGGACTCGGAGAAAATATCGTAAAAGCAAACACCCATGCCTACAAGGGTATCCAGAGAGTGTCCTTTCCCGGAGCGTGGAATCGGAAAGATATTGGTAACAGGTTTTTCGAAGAGTAAGCCCTTTTATCCCCTGCATGAGGGGTATATGAGGCCTCTATGACGATCCTCAGCAAGCGCTAGGGCTGCCGTCGCAGCTCATACAGCATAATCCCTGCTGCCACCGACACATTAAGTGAATCAATTCTTCCGCTGGTAGGTATAGTAATTGCATGATCACACTCTTCAAGAATTAGCCTACCTAAGCCCTTGCCCTCAGCCCCCAACACTATTACTACACGCTCGGCAAACTCGACATTTTGCAATTTTGTACCTGTAATATCGGCCCCGTACACCCAGAACCCAGCCTCTTTCAGTTCGCTAATGCTTCTTCGCAGGTTTTTAACTACCACCACTGGAACATACGCACTTGCCCCAGCTGAAGTTTTGTTCACTGTACTGCTCAGCTTTGCGCTCCTGCGCTCGGGTATCAGGACCAGATCAACAGCAAACTGATCGGCACTGCGAAGAATTGCCCCTAGGTTTTGAGGATCAGTAATCTCGTCCAGAACAAGAACAACCGAGTTTTTCAACTTCATTGATTCAACTGACTCAATAAATGCTTTCACATCTTTATACTTTGTTTTAACTGACCTCTGCAGATACACGGCCCCACGATGCTCTTGCCCCTCCCCTGCCAGCTTATTGAGGGCTTCATCAGACTCTCGCTTTACTGTAACCCGTTTTTCTTCTGCCAATTTTATAAGAGAGTCAATTCTGGCTGATTTTCGGCTCACATACAGGGTCCCCTTTCCCTTTCCCAACTTTAAGGCCTCTTCAATTGCATGAAAGCCGCTAATTCCTGTCTGCATTATTTTTTCTCTCCGTTTTCTTCGGTATCATAATTTTTCACCCTGTCCATAGTACCGTCAAAATTGGTATCTTCCTCATACCGTGCAATATATACTCCCTCTTCAAGATAAACCCAAATATCGATCTTCCCGTCGGCGTTTGAATCTATTGCCCTCTGATTAAGTACTCCATGATCATACATGTAAAAGTCGTCCATAGAACCGTCATGGTCAAAATCAAGCACCTCCATTATTTTTTTTCCATCTTCTCCGGTCTTAATGAGGTAGTCGATTTTTCCGTTCTCATTCGAATCAAGTTCGATGGCAGGTTCAGCATCTTCTATCTCATGAAACTCATCCAGAAGAATCTCTATGCTCAGATCACGAGATTCTTCTTCCTCTGCCGCAAGCGACACAGCCAACACTATCAACAGAAATAAGATGCCCACAGGCTTCATAAAATTTCTAATTAGCACTCATCACTCCTGTTTTATGCTCACACACCTAGTTCCGGGGTGGCAGGATTCACACTTTTTACTTATCGGTCGGCACCGTTAATAACATAAAAAACGCCGACCACCAGGGGCGATCGACGCTTATTGAACCGTCTATATTCATATTATTTTCAAGTACTAAGTTCGGCCAGAGGCACCGGATCGGGAGATTTGTTTTCTCCTTCCAACTCAGAGAGCTCTTTCAGGAGCTCCTTACCCCGGTTAGATAGCTTTTTAGGTACTTCAACTCGAATCTTTATGTAGAGGTCACCCCTGCGGTTACTGTTGTGTAAATGGGGCACTCCTTCGTTTTTAAGTCGTAACACCTTTCCATTCTGGGTGGACGACGGTACCTTCACTTTTACCTTCTTTCCCTCAAGAGTGGGAACCATAATTTCTGCTCCAAGGGCAGCTTGTGTAAAGGTAATTGGAATTACACAGTAAATATCGTTACCATGCCGTTCAAAATAATCATGGGGCTTTACACGAACATATACATACAGATCTCCAGAGGGGCCCCCGTTCGGACCGGCATCTCCCTGACCAGGGATATTGATACGCTTTCCGCTTTCAATTCCCGGTGGTATCGTAACCTTCAGTTTCTGCGGTTTTGAAATAACCCCGTTTCCCTTACACATGTCACAGGGGTTCTCAATTATGTACCCCTCTCCATTACAAGTAGGACACGGAGAAGCAATAGAAAAGAAACCGGAGCTCCGGCGAACCTGTCCACTGCCGCCGCAAGTTGGGCACACTTTACGTCCGCTACCGGTCTCTGCACCATTCCCACCGCAACCCGGACAGGTTACATGACGTTCATAGGAAATTTCTACTTTAGTTCCAAAAACAGCATCTTTGAAGGGAATTTCTAAATTATAGCGAAGATCAGCACCGCGCTGGGCCGATGTCCGTGAAGAGCCGCGACGACCTCCGCCGCCACCTCCGCCGCCGAAGAAAGAGCCAAAGATGTCGCCAAAATCACCAAATATATCTTCAAAATCACGGAAGCCGGAGGAAAAGTCCTGTGAACCTCCTCCGCCACCGCCCATGCCTTCGACGCCGGCAAAACCAAATTGATCATAAGCTTGCCGTTTTTTATCGTCGCTTAGCACCTCATATGCCTCGGAGGCTTCCTTGAACAACTCTTCAGCCTTAGAATCCTCCGGATTACGGTCTGGATGATATTTGACTGCGAGCTTTCGGTATGCTTTTTTTATGTCGTCCTTGGAGGCCCCCTTCGGAACCCCCAGGACTTCGTAGTAGTCTCGTTTAGCCACAGTTTTATCTTACCCTTTAGCTCTTCGATTCGTCATCGTCATCAACAACTTCGTAATCTACATCCTCAACGTTCTCACCACTGCCGCTTTCTGTTCCAGCTTGTTCACCACCTTCGGAAGCTCCGGCATCTGCGCTGCCAGCTGCTCCGGCTGCTCCTTCCTGCTCTTGTCCGCCGGTTTGCTTATACACCTCTTCAGCCAACTTGTAGGAAGCCTGTTTGAGTGCCTCCATTTTTGAGCGCATCTCTTCAAGGTCATCAGCCTCCATAGCTTTCTTCAACTCATCCTTGGCCGACTCAATTTTCTGCTTTTCTTCATCGCCTATCTTATCCCCATAGTCACTGAGTGATTTCTCTGTAGAATAGATTAGACTGTCGGCTTCGTTGCGAACTTCTATTTTTTCGCGGGCCGTTTTATCTTCTTCCGCATGCTCTTCAGCTTCTTTGACCATCTTATTGATTTCATCTTCCGAAAGTCCTGAGGAAGACTCGATACGAATCTTCTGCTCTTTTCCGGTGCCAAGGTCTTTTGCCGAAACGTGGACGATACCGTTAGCATCAATATCAAAGGTTACCTCAATCTGCGGAACCCCCCGTGGTGCAGGCGGAATACCTACCAGATCAAATCGTCCGAGAGTACGGTTCTGATTCGCCATCTCTCTTTCACCCTGCAGCACATGGATTGATACAGCATTTTGATTATCCGCTGCAGTAGAGAATATTTGGCTCTTCCGCGTGGGAATAGTAGTATTTCGTTCGATCAATTTAGTAAACACACCGCCCAGGGTTTCAATTCCAAGGGAAAGAGGAGTAACATCTAACAGCAGTACGTCTTTCACGTCACCACCAAGGATACCACCTTGAATTGCAGCTCCCATAGCAACTACTTCGTCCGGGTTTACACCCTTGTGAGGATCCTTCCCGAATATCTCTTTCACAGAGTTCTGAACCGCCGGAATACGGGTGCTTCCGCCTACCAAGATAATCTCGTCCACCTGGTCGGCTGTGACGCCTGCATCTTTCAGCGCGCTCTCACAGGGGCCTTTAGTGCGGTCTATCAGATCGCTGATCATCTGCTCAAACTTCGCACGGGTCAAGCTGTACTGCAGATGCTTTGGTCCGGTATTGTCGGCAGTAATGAAGGGCAGGTTAATTTCCGTAGTCTGTGTACTGGATAGCTCAATTTTGGCTTTTTCCGAAGCCTCTTTCAGCCGCTGCAAGGCCATCCTGTCCTGAGACAAGTCAATTCCATGATCATTCTTAAAGCTCTGCACCAGCCAATCGATAACCCTCTGGTCAATATTATCACCACCTAAGTGAGTATCACCATGAGTGGACTTAACTTCAAAGACCCCGTCACCAAGTTCTAGTATCGATATATCAAAAGTACCACCACCAAAGTCGTAAACAGCAATTCGTTCCTCTTTGTTTTCTTTTCCGAGTCCGTATGCCAGAGATGCTGCGGTGGGCTCATTTACAATACGTTTTACATCCAAACCTGCAATTCGGCCTGCATCCTTAGTAGACTGGCGTTGACTGTCGTTAAAGTAAGCCGGCACGGTAATGACCGCTTCCTTTACCTCTTCGCCAAGATAATCTTCAGCAGTCTTCTTCATTTTCTGAAGAACCATGGCGGACACCTCTTGAGGTGTGTACTCTTTATCATGGGCCTTTACCCGTACTTCACCGCTGGAGGCTTCGCTTGTATGGTAAGATACCATCTGTATTTCCGAGGGTACCTCCGAAAACTGTCGTCCCATGAATCTCTTAATCGAGTATATGGTATTCTCAGGGTTTGTTACTATCTGGTTCTTGGCCGGCTGGCCCACCAGTCGTTCACCCTTGTTTGTGAAACCTACAATCGAAGGAGTGGTCCGCTGACCTTCGGCATTCTGTATTACCACCGATTCGTTTCCTTCCATTACAGCAACACATGAGTTTGTTGTTCCAAGATCAATTCCAATAATCCGTCCCATTATAGATTCTCCTCTTTAGTATTTTCTATTCAATTCAATATTTACAATGGCAAACGCCATTTTATTCACTTCTCTACTCTGCCTGACGCTACTATTTGTCCTGCTGAGGCTCTGCGCCCTCCGCATCTTTTTTGTCGCCTGCCTGCTTGTCTTCATTCTGCTCCGGTGCCGGTATAGCAACCTTTACCTTTGCATGCCGAAGCACACGATCGTTCAGCATATACCCTTTCTGGTAATCCTCGACAACGGTCTGTACTTCAACATCCGGCGTCTCTTCCATATTGATCGCTTCGTGCTGCTGCGGATCGAACTCTTTCCCTTCACTTTCCATGCGGGTCAGTCCATATTTCCGTTCCAGCATATTTACAAACTGGTGCTCAATCATTTTGATACCGGAATGAAAACTTTCAAAATCACGAGACTCTTCTGATGAACGTATCGCACGTTCAAAATCATCAATAATAGTAACCAAATCCTGCAAAAGGTTTGAGTTAGCATATTTAATTGAATCTTGTTTTTCCCGCTGCATGCGCTTGCGAAAATTCTCAAAATCGGCCTGCTTTCGCAGGTACTGATTTTTCAATTCACTGTTTTCAGCTTTCAACGCATCAATCTGCGCATTTAGATCTTCAATCTGTTCCGCTTGCCACTCTGCCTGATCGATAGCTTCTTCACTGCTTTTTTGTGAGGAATCTTTTGTTTGATCGCTATTTTTTGCCTCGCCCTTTTCTTCAGTCGACAACGGCGTTGATTCCGGCTGCTTATCGTTATTTACCTTTACTTCTTTTTCGGTTTTCTTCACCCTTGAATCCCTCTTATTCTGTGTAGTATGTCTGTGTTGTATCGAGCTACTAACGGACATATCACTCTCGAAAGAATCGTTTTATAATATCCGATTATATCGATACTTAGATATGTGTTTCTGTTCGTTCTGTTTTAAGATACTAATCCGATATGACAGCGTCAAGTTTTTTTAATTTTCAG
>Ga0102938_10003144_pt1 | contig 12347 bp, 7 predicted proteins | sample SalPonR2_B_D2_MG_FD_84516 | JGI IMG/M metagenome (GOLD analysis project Ga0102938, IMG submission 84516) | Salt pond soil microbial communities from South San Francisco under conditions of wetland restoration - Salt Pond MetaG R2_B_D2_MG | ecosystem: Environmental > Aquatic > Marine > Intertidal... | reverse complement strand
TTTACATATAAGTGTTTAAGTGGACATAATCTTTAACATATTCGGGGATGGTTTCTTTCCATTCTTTCCCCATTTTATCCAAGTCTTCCATACTAAAGCCCGGATAAGTGGCCAACCTTTGGACGCGATTGCTGTCCACGATTTCCCTGAATTCGGGGTCGTCCACATAAGCTTGTAAAAACTTTTTAATTTGAGGAATTTTTTCATTACTCGGCTTATAAATAGAAACAAATTTTCTAAATTCTTCTTCCAAAAGTTCATCCTTGTCTTTAAATTTATCTATTTTACCAAAAACTTTATCTAAAACCTCCCTTAAAGTTAAGCGCCGATTAAGTTTGGTCGCTTTTCTTAGTTTTTCCAGATTAAAATATTCTTCAGGTTTATTAAAAATATTCTCCAAAATATACTCTTCCGCTTTTTCTATATTGCCGTTTTCATAATTTGCCCTAATGAAATCATTATTCTTCACTTCTTCTTCAAATTTCTGAAAAAGTTCTCGATCTATGCGCATGCCCTGCTCTCCAACGGGATTTTCTTGCAAGGTTTTTAACGGGTCCGGCTCCACATTGGTAAATTCATCAATTGAGGGCGGCTCCGGAGGTCCTTCTCCCCCCGGTCCTTTTTCTTTGGGCAGTTCAAGCACTTGGTCATAATCAAATTTTTCTTCAAAGTATTCGCAATTGGCAAAGAAATCAAAAAACTTGAAATTATCTTTTTCTTCTTGCTTCTCATCCGTAAATCCGTCTTCTTTGATCGTGTATTTAAAATTATATTTTCTGGTTCCCCTGCCCTTGATTTGAATAAAATCGGTGGGTGAGAAAACCGGTCTCATTAAAGCGAGGTTTAAAATATCTTGGCAGTCATAGCCGGTGGTCATCATGCCGACGGTAACGCAAACTCTGGTTTTGGAAGTATTATAACCTTCCAAAAATCCGGAATGACCGTTGAGATTGTTATTGGCAAAATTGATCGCCATTTGCTGAGCCATATCAATATTGGAAGTAACACGGACAGCGAAATCACTGTTATATTTTCCGGGGTAGAGTTTGTCAGCGAATTCATTTAAGATCTGGGTAATCTTCTCGGCATGTTTTTGGCTAACACAAAAAACTATGGACTTGCCCACTTCACCGCTAATCGGATCCTTTAAGGCGTTTTCCAGGAAAGTTTTGCAGAAAATGCGGTTGGTTTTATCGGAAAAAAACTTCCTTTCAAAATCTTTTTGGTAAAAGGTTTTTTCTTCTAACTCGCCTTCATCATTCTCCATTTTTATAAAATAACCCTTGTCGGATAAAAGCTGGGTGGTTATTTCTGTTCTTGCATCCACAACAATCGGATTTACCAAGAAACCATCTTTAACTCCGTCTATTAAGCTGTATTGATAAGTGGGGTTGCCACTTTTACAGCCGAAAGTGGTATAAGTATCCAAAAGCTGTCTTCTCTCCCAAGCTCTGGGATCTTTTTCCTGCAATTCTTCGGGGTTGATTTTTTTAAGATAATCCTTGGGAGTGGCAGTCAAACCGAGTTTATAACCGATAAAATACTCAAAAACCGCCCGGCTGTTGCCACTTATGGAGCGGTGGGCTTCATCGGAGATAACCAAATCAAAGTCAGTGGGAGAAAATAATTTTTGGTATTTATTGTGAGAGGATAAAGATTGGACAGTGGAAACAACGATTTCCGCTTTCCGCCAATCGTCTCTATTTTCTTTATAGATTACGGCGTTGAAATCGTTTTTTAACGATTCATCAAAGCTTCTTTTGGCCTGATTTTCCAGCTCAATCCTGTCCACTAAAAAAAGCACTCTTTTGGCGTTGCCGGTGCGCAAGAATAATTTTATAACCGCGGCGGACAACAAGGTCTTTCCCGTACCGGTGGCCATTTCAAAAAGAAATCTATCATCTCCGCGTTTAACCGCATCTTGGATAGTATGAACCGCTTGGAGTTGGTAGCTTCTTAAAAACTTTAAATTTTCATCCTTGATATATTGCTCTCTTTCTTCTTCGTTCTGCCATCTGGGATCTTTATCATAATCGTTTTTTTGAGTTTGAGCTATATAGTCGGTGTCCACTTTTTCTCTGACCAGAGCGTCCGGGTTGGGATTAAAAGAATAATAACCTTCCAAAGATTCTGGAGTCGGAAAGGTTGAAATCACTTTGGGGTTGCCTTGCTTTAAGTCCCAAAAATAATGAAGGTTACCGTTGGTTAGAATAATAAATCGTACACCCAAGCTTTTGGCATATCTTCTGGCTTGCTCTTTGCCGTCCATAGGATCCTTTTCTTCTTTTTTGGCCTCTAATACCACATAGGGCTTGCCTTCGTTGTTTAAAAGCAAAAAATCAACATAACCTTGACCTGATTTTTCAAAATCCTCTCCGAGCTCTTTTAGCTCTTTTTCATTAATTTTGGCATTCATTTCCAAAACCACGTTGGCTTTGCCGTTTTCATCATCAAAAAAACGCCATCCGGCCTCTTCTAGTAGTTTGTTTATTTTGATTCTGGCTTGTGCTTCTTTGGACATATTTTCATATTAAAAAACCGTTTCGGCCTCCTTTTTGTATTTTATTTTAGTTAATTTAACTTTACCACCATAAACCTTATAAATCAAGAAATCAAAGATTGTTTAGATGCAATTTAGTTTAACTCAGTTCAAATCCCCTTTCCCGTCAAAAAAAACACCGGATTTTACTCCGATGTTTGTAAATGAATCTCTGAATACTTAATTTAAACTTCCTATATTAATTTTTCTTATATTATCATTACTGATACCCAAACCTAGCTCTCTCATAACCTGAAAAGCATCAGCCGGTCTTCCTAGGTAGTGCATTTTTAAATCTTCTGGGTTAACATAATAAGCTTCCCCGTTAGCTTCTACTCTTAGTAATATTTTGCCCGCAAGTCTTTCAGGGGCATATCCATTGAAAGAGTTGTAGTTACTCTCGGAAATCCCCACGCCTAAACTTCGCATTATATTAAAAGCGTCCGCCGGTTTGCCCAGATAATATTTTTTATTGTCCTCGGGATTTAGATACCAGCCCTCGCCATTCTCCTCTATCTGTAGAAGAATCTTTCCGGTTAAACTTTTAACCAAATCCTCATCTATGTTATCAACCAAACTTTTTTCTTTGCTTAAAAAATCATTTTGATCATTACTGGAAGGTTCTTCTGTCTGTGGCTCCTGAGACTTATCACTATCTTCTACTTTACTGTTATCTGTCTCTTCTGCACTTTTATCTTCCTCTTTAGAGGGAGCTGTAACTTTAAGAGCTTCTTCCAGTTCATTAATTTTATTATAATTATCTTTTAGAATAAGAGAATAATCTCCCGGAATCGCATTTTCGGGGATATCCAATATTAAAGTTTCAGGATCCCTAAGTTTTATCTGACTATCAGAAAAAGTCATGACGTAATTTTGGCTTACCAACTTCAAGTTTAAACCAGATAAATATCCTTTAATCTTTAAATTTGTTTTTCCACCCGCCTCGATTGTGTTAGGGTAAATATTTATTAATTCTGATGAAAGATTATCCGCAGTAAGAGCTTGATAAGCATTAACTCTTCCGCCTAATTGTCCCTCATAACCGGGATTATACTTATCTATATCATCGGCTGTATATATGAGCCTATTTATAATCTCCCAATTTTTTAAATCAGGGTTTTGAGATTTTAATAATGCTGCTACACCGGCCACAATAGGAGCGGAAAAGGATGTACCTGAATCACTATAATAAAAACCTCCTATCTCGCTGTGAGCAGGAGGAGTTGCCCCTACTATCATGGATCCGGGAGCGGAAATATTTACGCATTCATCTCTATAGTTGGTCCACCCAGTTTTTCTTTTTCCATCACTCTCTCCATCTAAATTATCCAAAGCCGCCACACCCAAAAAGATGGGTTTATCATTGTTATTACATATAGGTGACTCCGGAATGCTGTTTAAATTTCTTCCTACATTGCCTTCCAAATCTCCATTTCCGGCTGCTACAACTGACACAACACCATTATTATAAGCATATTCCATTGCTTCATTATATTGGTCAGAATATCCAATTGTAACTTGAGTACCAAAACTTAAATTTATAATATCCGCTCCGTTGTCTACAGCATATTTTATAGCTTCGGTTATTTTTTGAGAAGATTCAAAAACCCCTTCTTGGTTAGATGCTATAATCGGCATTATTTTTACATTTTTAGCAACCCCGGCTATACCTTCGTCATTATTTACTTCGGCCCCTATCATGCTCGCCACCATTGTTCCGTGCCAGCTTTTAGTTTCCATATAAGGGTTTTCATCCACAAAATTATAACCCAAAACATCATCAACATATCCATTATTATCATCATCTATTTGATTTCCTTCAATTTCATCATGGTTTCTCCAAATATTGTTTCTTAGATCCGGATGATTAATATAAACTCCGTCATCAATAACTGCTACTGTCACCTCAGCCCCCTCATCAGCTTCTTCCCAAGCCTTTTTTAAATCAATTTGTTCAAAATAATCTTGAAGATAGGAATATTGATCATCGGAATACCCGGCAAAAACTGTGAAATTAACTGAATCATATAGTCCGCTTTTGTTATACAATTTCAACTCCTTAGTCGCTTCGTCTATATTGTCGGGAATTTCAACCTCCACTGTTTCATCGCTCCAATTAATAACATCCGCTTTATGATTATCAAAATATACCCTACCGTTAGCACCGAATCCTCTTCCGGATATAGTTATAATGTCCCCGGGTTTTGCTATGGAAGGAAGATCTGAATAATTAATTGAAGGCTTAATTTTATAATTAAGCCTGGTTTTTTCTTCAGAAAAAGATTGGGTATAGCAATAATCTCCATAACACTCTTCCTGCTGTCCTTCGGCATAAACTATAATTTCGCCGTCAACGCTTATTCCTCCTCCAACTAACAAATCAATTCTAGTGTCAGTCCAATTAAATCCGTCTGAATCATGAAATGCGTCTTCATTAAAACAATTACTATCACTATCAAAACAGACCCAACTATATTCATTTGCCCTGCTTCCAAATCCACTACCATAAATACTTATGCTTTCACCTATTTCGAATTCATCTTTGGATAAACTTGCCCCTTTAGTCGTAAAAGGGTAAAAAATAAAACCGAGCATTAAAAAAATGATTGCGGCTTTTTGTATTGATTTAAAATACATATAGATAGTTTATTATTAGCTAAAATATTTGTATCTCAAGAATACCACCCCTAAACATGAAAATCAAGATTTCTAGTTCGAGTTCCTTTTCCCGTTAAAAAAACGCCGGATTTTACTCCGATGTCTTTTTGACTAAAATTAGTGATGTTTTACGGTCTCTCGAAAGACGCTGATGCTTGCTCGGGGACGTGGATTCGAACCACGGCTACCAGGACCAGAACCTGGCGTCCTACCACTAGACGATCCCCGAATTCAATTTTCGAATTTCGATTTTCGATTTTCGAATAAAATAAATTTCAATTTTAGTAGCCATTAGACCTGCCTCGCCGTCAGGCGGGCGATCCCCGATAAAAAAATAAGTAAAATATGTAAAATATGTCAATTAAGTACTTATTTTACTTTTTATACTTTTTATACTTCTAGTTTTTTCTTGATCTCCGGCATCGCCTCCTCTGCCGCTTTTTCTCCTGATTTAATAAATTTATCTATATCATAAAATTTAAAGCTGTCAATGGTACCTCGTAATTTCGGTTTAATAACAATGGCGTTTTTGTTTATCTTTTCTATATTTACCTTGGTTCCGTAACTGCGCATTACCTCGTAGGATTGGATCAAAGTGGCCATCATACTGGGGTTTTCCATTTCCACTTTTCTTTTGATGATCAGATCTACTCCTATTATAATATCAGCGCCCATTCTTTCCAAAACACTTACAGGGGTAGAATTCAGAACCCCGCCATCTACCAAATATCGGTTGCTTATTTTAACCGGAGGAAATATGCCGGGAACACTGATACTGGCCCGGACCGCATCAGCCAAACTGCCCCTTTTTAAAACCACCTCCTCTCCGTTGGTCAAATCAGTGGCTATTATCCTAAAAGGCACCTTAGTATCACCAAAAGTTGATTCTCCTATCCAGTTTTTGATATATTTATAGGCCTTTTTCCCTTTTAAGATTGATTTTTTGGGATTGTTTAGGTCCAATAATTTTTTAATCGCCTTGGTCTTGGTTAAGCCGACCGCCTCTTCTTCTATTTTTTTTAAATCCGATCCGGTGGTGTAGAAAGCCCCTATAACGGCCCCCATACTAACTCCGGACATATAATCCGGTTTAATGCCGTGTTCTTCCAAAACTTTCAAAACTCCGATATGGGCCAAACCGCGAGCGCCTCCTCCGCCCAAAGCTAAACCTATTTTCTTTTTTTTCTTGGATTTGGCCATAAAACAAAATTATTTAATAACCTTGCCTCCGAAAGTTTTCAGGATATTGTCAACAACTTCATCATTTTCTCCTTCTTCTCCTTCTTCTTCCCCTGCTTTTTTTTCTTCTTCATCTTTTTCCGAATCATTTTTGTTCCGGGAAGAATTTTTTTCAGGAGACGGGTTGCCGTTAGTTACTTCTAAATTTTCATCCAAGGCGGTTTCCAAAACAAAATCATGATCAAAAACCTCCTTTAAGGTTTTTTTTACCAAATTTCTGATATTACTATCATCCAGTCTGTCCTTGTGAAATTTATATCTGAAAACCAAACAAAGTTTTCCCTCTTCAATCTCTTTGGGCTCGCAAACCTTTAAAATAAAAGAAAGGGAATGATTGTATTTTTTTACTTTAACCAGCACTTCATTCCACCGAGATTTTACTTCGCCGGTAGTCAAATTTTTCTTATTTTTTTTAGGGGCTTCCTCGGCTTTTATCGTCGTTCCTCCTTCTGTTGTTGGATTGTTTTTTTTCTTCGAGGAAAAATCCTCGCTCTCCGAACAAAGTTCCACTACGGCCAACTCCAAGGGAAGTTGGATTATAAAACTGCTTTTGACCGCATCACGCACAGTCAAGAATTTATTCAAAAATTTTACTAAACGGTTTAGGGTTAATTCTCCGGAGACCTCATTGATTTTTATCTCTAAATTTTCCCCCAGTTCCAAACCGATTTTATCCGCCAAGTTGGGATTGATCTTGCTGATCATTATTTTTCTTAATATTTCGATCAAATCACTTGTGAAGGCCTTGAGATCCACTCCTTCCTCTACTAACTTGTTAATCAACCTAATGCCTCCGGCCGAATCTTTTTTGGCAAGAATTTCAATTAAATTAATAATTTCCTTCCAGTCGCTCCTGGGGATCACCAGATCCGCTTCCTTGGCGCTTATGTTTTTTCCGGCTATAGCCACAATTTGGCCTAAAATGCTTTCCGCGTCCCGCATATATCCCTCGGAATGTCTGGCAATACCCTCCAATACTTCCTTATCAGCTCTGATTTCCTCTTCTTTGATAATATATTTCAGTTTGGTTACTATTTCTTTAATACTGATCTTTTTAAAATCGAATCTTTGGCAACGGGAAATTATGGTCTGGGGCATCTTATGGACTTCGGTGGTGCATAAAATAAAAACCACATTGGCCGGGGGTTCTTCCAAGGTTTTTAGAAGGGCGTTAAAAGCGGAGATGGAAAGCATATGGACCTCGTCAATTATAAAAACTTTATACTTTCTATTCGAAGGGGAAACTCGCGAGTTGGCTATAATATTCTCTCTAACATTATCCACACCGGTATGACTGGCGGCATCAATCTCAATAATATCCAGGCTTTTGCCCTGGGTTATTTCTTGGCAGGATTCGCAGTTATTACAGGGCTCGGAATTTTTCTTTTTTCGATTTAGACAATTAATGGATTTGGCAAAAACTCGAGCCAAAGTGGTTTTGCCCACTGCTCGCGGACCGCAAAAAAGATAGGCATGAGCGAAATTATCGCTTTGCACTTGGCTTTCCAAGGTGGTTCTAATAGCTTTTTGCCCCACTATTTCCTTAAAATTTTGGGGTCTGTATTTTCTATATAAAGTAGCCATAATTTTAAAATCTTATTGTCTTACTATATAAAAAAAATCAACTTTTAGCAAGCCGAGATAAATCCTTAATTTTTGTAATAAATTTATTTAAAAAGCTTCCCTGAAAAGGGAAGCTTTAATGATCAGATCAATAGAGGGCTTCACAAGCGTCGGGCGACGTTCTTAGCTCCACAAAACCCTCATTTTGTTTTAAGGTGCAATGTGTAGCTCTTTCGGGCAACACTCTTAGTCCCACAAAGGGATTTACTTCCCAGTCATGGTTTTTTATGTGCCACTCAATATCTTGAATGAACTGAACGGGACAATCTTTGTGGTCGTGCCCGATTTTAACTGCGGGAAACAATTTTAGCCGTCCGGTGAAAAGCTCGGGAAAAACCCTTTTGACCATTTTTTTTATCTTTTTTTTGTCAAAATCTTTTTGTCTGCACATAATTATGTGCCTTCGGCAATTTGGATAATCTCTGTGAAAAAACGAGATAAAACAAAAATTGTTAAATTGTTTCTCCATCTCTTTTTCTTCTCCACATTGAACACAAATTTCCGGTGATGAAGCCATATTTAACCTCCTTGGTTTTTGAAAGTGCTTAATTTAAAATTATCTACATTACATCTTTAATTCTTTGATTTATTTCCGACTCCACCATATTTCGATCCCGGCCGTATTTAAGCCGGCTTAGGGATTTAATCTTTTCATCCAAACCCTCTCGGACCTCAATGCCCTTGGGCGGCCAAACAGTTCTCATGGTAAAGGGACGACTGGCGGTGTTGTCAATTAAAAGCTTAATATAAGCAGTATACTTTTCAATATTTATTAAGTCAAATTGATTAAAGGTGGGGGAAAATTCTTTCTCAAGGATCTCGGCGTCTTCCATACCGATTTTAAATAAAATCCAAGTACCCACATTGCCGAAAACCGCATCCCTGATAGAGGTATCGTTGTTTACCACCAACTGACCCAAGTATTGGTGGCCGATAATTAAATTGAGCCCGTATTTTCTGGCTTCGGACAAAATAGCATTAACCGAGTCAGTGGTAAAATTTTGGAATTCGTCAATATAAAGATAAAAATCTTTTCTTTCTTCTTCTTTCATATCAGTTCGGGATAAGGCGGACATTAAAATTTTTCCCACTAAAATCAAACCCAGAAGATAAGCATTCATCTCCCCTACTTTCCCCTTGGATAGATCGATCAAGAGTATTTTTTGTTCATCCATAATGTCGCGGACATTAAAAGAGCTCTTTTGTTGACCTATTATGGGTCGCATTAAATCATTGGAAACGAATTGAGTAAGTTTGGAGGTAATATAAGGAACAATATTGGCCAAAGCCGCGTCTCCTCCGGCTTTTTCCGCTTGCTTGCGCCAAAAATCAACTACTGTGGGATCATTGCATTTCTCCAATTTCATGTTCCTAAACTCAGCATCAGCCAAAACCCGGGGCACCTCCATTAAGGTGGACCCGGATTCCGGATCAGACATGATCAAAAGCAAAGCATTGCGCATATATTGTTCAAACATCGGCCCTCCGGTGCTTTTTAGATCATAAAGTTTATCAAATATTTTAATGATCTCATTAACCACAAAGGTTTTTTGTTCCGGGTAGCGCTCGTCATATTCTATTAGATTCAAACCCAAAGGTCTTTCCGTGTCACCGGGGGCGAAAACAACTACATCTTCGGCTCTTTCCGGAGGAACTCTCTCGATTATATCCTCTATTAAATCTCCGTGAGGATCCAAAACACCCACGCCTTCTCCGTTGGCTATGTCTTGGATGGCCATATTGGCTATAAGACTCGATTTTCCGGTTCCGGATTTACCGATCATGTAAGTATGGCGACGGCGATCCCCTTTTTTTATTCTGATCTCTTTTTCAACTCCCCGATGATTATTGTAACCCAATAAAATTCCTTCATCCGGGGCATCGCTGGGAGCGGGAGCATGCTTGGCCGTTAACCATAAAATATTGGGAGTTTCGGTTTCCGGAAGAGGAAAATGAAAAATAGTAACCAGCTCTTCAGTATTTAAAACAAAACTGTTCTTTTCGCAAAAACGACGATGGATGAATTTTTGAATTAAATCTTTTTGGCCGGAATTGGAGGAAATATTTTTGGTTTTAAAGCTGTTACCGTATTCATAGTAATTAAAGTCGGCAAAAGCATTGGATATATTATCCAAATAAGCGCGAGCTTGACCTTTGTCGGCGGCGCTGACCATTACCCTTATATTGGCATCCAAACCGGCCTTGGCGTTCTTTTCTTCCATACTTTTTATCATTTCTTCCTCTAAGGCGGATAATTTCTGCGGGGTTTCGGTTTGAGCTTTTTCCTGTTCAGATTTTGCACTTTTAAAAGTATCGGAAACAAAAGAAAGGGTTTTGTTAAAAGTGTTGGTTTTAAGAGCTTCCTGGACGCTTTTGCCTTTATTCACCTCTCTCACCACTTTAGTGATCTTTCGATGCCAGCCGGGACGGGCGCTTCTCATCACAATCTGAATCACCATACTTTCATCCTCGTTTAATTTGGACATTACATTAATAAGAGAGTTCATTAAATCGGAATCGGCCTTATTATAAGTTTTTAAAGGAAAAATAAAATCCCGTTTGGTTTTTATAATGCTTCCCAAGACCACCCCTTGCTTATTAAAAACATTATAATCCTCGACTTCTTCCACCGCGGCCTCGGGATAATAAGCGTGGATTTTTTGCTCCAAATAACGGCTCAAATTATTGGGAACTATTACATAAAAAGCGATCTTTTTCTGGTTGGCCACAATCTCAAAAGAAAAATGGTCATCCCGACCCAAAAATTTGGCTTTAAGGCCTTTTTGGGCTCTTAGACCTCCGATACTGGAAAAAATGGTTTCCGCTTTGGCGATCTCTTCCCGCAATTCCTGCAAACTGGGTTCGCCTTTTTGTTGGTCTTCCGGTCTTTCTTTGGGAAGACGAACTAAGAATATGTTGTGATTAAAATATTGATTTTTATCCAAATATTTTCGAAGTATTTTTCTAAAAAGAAGAAAAAATATTAAAACCAATAACAGGATCAAAAAAAAGCTCAGGATATATTCCCAATTAAAAAAATTAAAATTCCATTGGTTGTAAGGAGAAGCGTTGGAAGATACTTGATAAGAGTTCATAAAAGATTATTTTTTCTTTAATTTGGTTATCTTATCGGCTTTAATCTTGGCCTCTTGTTCCAGAAAGAATTTATTAATGCCCGGCACCAAAGAAAGCCATTTTTTAATCAAGGAAATTATTTTTTTCATCTTAACCGTGGCTTGGTCCAAAACTTGATTGATCCGCCTGGCTGTTTCTTCTCCTTTTTCCTTGAATTCTTTTTGCTTTTGGGGATCAAGTTTTAAATATATTTCTTCCAGGTCTTCCTCTAAGATATTCTCCACTTGTTTTTGTCTGGCTTGGCGAGTAGAAGCTCCTCCGCTCGACTTTTCTTGGTCTCCTTTACCCTCAATTTCCTCGGAAATTTCCTCGGAAATTTGGTCTTTTTCTTTTTCCACTGATTTTTTTTCTTCCTCAAACTTCTTTTCCGGAGACCCTTCTTGCTCTTCTGCTTCCCGCTTCTCCTCTTCTTTATCTATCTTTTCTTTTATTTCTTCTATTTTATTTTTTTTGGTTATTCCGCCTGACATAATTATATAAATCAAACTTAAAACATTATCTCTAATGCCTTTTTATTTTTTATTAATTAACCTTTCTTGAATTATAACACAAAATCAACAATCTTAAAATAAAAACCTTTTTTGGGATAAAAAGGGTTTTATATAAAAAACTATAAAGCAAATTATTTTTTGACTTTGATTTTCTTAGCAAAGATTTCTCTTTTTTCTTGATTTATTTTTTTGGTTTGTTTTTTAATCGAAGGACCCAGAACATTTAACTGATACTTGCCCGGGTTTAATATTAAGGCGTAACGACCGTTTTCATCAGATACTGTTCTTGCCACCAAAGAGCCGTTAGCCTGTTCCTGAGCCTCAATTATGGTAAAGCCCATTCCTTGGCCATTGTGGTCCATAACCATCCCCCATTTAGGCCTAATATAATTAGCGTATTTTAATGCGCCCAAAATAACAAAACTGACAGTCATGGCATAATTCCAAGTAGTGGGATTTAGGATGGTTACCACAATAATTGTTATTAAGCCCACCCAGAAAACAACTTCCAGAATTTTATCCAAATTAATCCTTTCCAGAAAAGCGGATAATTTTGATTTTTCCTCTTGTTTTAGAGGTATATCAACATTAATAATTCCTTCTTTGTTGAAAACCATAAATTTGCCGGGAGTATGAATGGTTTTATGGACGGTATCGGGCCG
>Ga0102938_10003141_pt1 | contig 12354 bp, 10 predicted proteins | sample SalPonR2_B_D2_MG_FD_84516 | JGI IMG/M metagenome (GOLD analysis project Ga0102938, IMG submission 84516) | Salt pond soil microbial communities from South San Francisco under conditions of wetland restoration - Salt Pond MetaG R2_B_D2_MG | ecosystem: Environmental > Aquatic > Marine >... | reverse complement strand
GGGAATAGAAAATGTCGACCAGCTGGAACGGGATCCTGCTTTTGGAGGAATCTTTGAAAACATGGTTATCGTCGATATACTCAAGCACCGTTATAATCAGGGTAAGGAGGCGGGGCTCTTTTTCTTTAGAGACCACCACGGCAACGAGGTAGACCTGCTCGTGCCAAGTACGGGAAAGAAAACTACTTCAATTCCGGTTGAGATAAAATCTTCCCGGACTTATCGAAGTGATTTTCTGAAGGGCATTACCTATTTCAAAAAGCTTGTTCCCGAGGCACCTCCGGGCTTATTAATCTACGACGGAGACCTTGAGTTTGAGAAACCGGAAGGCTCCGCTTTAAACTTCAGAAACACTGGCGATTTTTTTCAACGTTCGTAGAGTTCCATTACATACCGATTGATTTTTGTACCTGCAGATGGTCCGGTTGCAAGGGTTCTCCGGCCATCTACAGGATGTGAATCCTTTATAAAATTATTTCCTTGGCAGGTTGTTTCAAACTAATTGTAGGTAAAGACTCAAAAGAATGCTGAAAATTCTACTATAAGAGATTGGTAATCGAACTCATGGGGAAACGGGGGCATACTCCCGAATCAGAGATTCTCAGCCGGTTTTCGGCTCATTCGACCCATTGAGACTGTGAATATACATATTCTAAAAAAATAACAAAATTTCACAAAGCACTTTCCCAAAAATGCGAATAAATCACAAAAATTCACAATTTACGGGGTTTAAAAAGTGCCCGTATAATCAATCCACTGAAAGAAAACAGGTTCAATTAGGAGATATTTGCATATGATGAGGAAGAGAGAGTCAAAACAGTGGATGCTGTTCTTAATGCTTGTACCGGCACTAGTGTATTTTATTCTGTTTCAATACATTCCCATGTCCGGAATACTGCTTGCATTTAAGCAGTATTCCATTAGGGATGGTTTTTTCGGCAGCCCCTGGGTGGGGTTTTCGAACTTCAAGTTCCTTTGGATCTCGGGACAGTTGTGGAGAATTACTCGAAATACGGTGCTGTATAACATTGCATTTATCATCACTACTCACGCGACAGCAATCTTTGTGGCGGTCTTTATCAGCGGATTGGCCGGCAAAAAAATAACTAAAACCATTCACTCGGTACTTTTTCTTCCCTATTTTATCTCTTTTGTAGTGTTGGGGGTATTCGTCTACAACATTCTCAGTTATGAATTCGGCTCTCTCAATACCTTTCTAAAAGCAATAAATATGGAGCCGGTAAATGCATACGCGGAACCACTCATTTGGCCACTGGTGCTCACCTTCTTCAATATGTGGAAATGGATTGGATACAGCAGCATCATATATTTGGCTGTAATTGTAGCTATTGATAAACAGGCCTATGAAGCCGCCCAAATTGAAGGTGCGACTGTCTGGAAGCAGGTGTGGTACATAACCATTCCGCATCTGGTCCCAACCTTTATTATAATACTTTTGCTCCAGCTCGGAAAAATAATGCGCGGTCAGTTCGATCTGTTCTATAACATCATCGGAAACAACAGTCAGTTGTTTGATGCCACCGATGTGATCGATACTTATGTCTTTCGTTCCCTGGTACACAACTTTGATATCGGTATGGGGTCGGCTGCCGGATTGTACCAGTCGGCCTTGGGCTTGGTTATCATCTTGCTGGTGAACTGGCTTATTCGAAGGGTCCATCCCGATTATGCACTTTTCTAAAAAGGAGGATCAAAGATGAAGAAAATATATTCGGATGTCTTATCGTTTCATATTATCGGTTATGTGTTTCTTTTCATTCTGGCAATAGCTTGTGTGCTACCGTTTGTGTTAGTTGTGTCCGGGTCGCTTACTCCGGAGCAGCATATTTATGAGCATGGGTACAGACTATGGCCGAAAGAAGTGAGTTTTGACGCGTATAAAATTATCCTAAGTTCGCCGGATACAATTGGAAGGGCCTATATCGTATCGATGGGGGTTACCTTTTTTGGTACCGCCGGAAGCCTGTTTATTAGCTCGATGACCGCCTATGTCTTATCAAGAAAAGAGTTCCAATACAGGAATCATTTTGCAATCATGATCTACTTTACCACCATTTTTACAGGCGGAATGGTACCAATGTATATCTGGATGGTTAATTTTCTCAATCTGAAGGATAACTACCTTGCCATCATCATGCCGACATTCTTGACCGCCTGGAATATTCTTTTACTTCGGAACTTTATTAAGTCGATCCCGGAAGAGGTAATTGAATCTGCTCAGATGGACGGAGCCAGTCATTTTACCATCTACTCCCGAATTATATTACCCTTGGCAGTACCCGGGCTGGTTACTATCGGATTGTTTATCAGTTTGCATTACTGGAATGATTGGGCTCAGGCGCGGCTCTTTATAGAGGATCCCGATATGTTTACCCTGCCGTATCTGCTGTACAACACCATTAACCGCTTCGATGCCCTCTCGCGTACGGTTGCCGGCTCCGGTATTCCAATGCCGGATATGCCCACTCAATCGTTGAAATTGGCAATCGCCATTATCTCGATTGGACCAATGGTGTTTCTGTTTCCAATTTTACAAAAGTATTTTATCAAGGGCCTTACTGTTGGGGCTGTAAAGGGATGAAGCCGGTGTTGCCGGATCATATATTTTTATTAAAGGAGTGGGGGTAGATGAAGAAAATAATCATGCTATCGTTACTAGTTAGTTTTTCGATTGTTGCCGTTTTTGGCTCAGGCCAGCAGGAGAAGGCAACGGAGAATGACAATGAACCCGGAGAACTGGAGCCCGTCGTATTAGAGATGTATCTTTTAGGAGATACCCAGCCCGATTACCAAGAAATGCTTGCAAAGCTGAATGAAAAACTCAAAGAAGATATCAATGCAACTCTCAAGGTAAACTTCACCACTTGGTCCGGATGGGACACGAAGTACAACCTGCTGCTGACTGCCGGTGAAAAGTTCGATCTGATCTTTGCAGCCCAGTGGACCAAGTATCAGGAGTTTGCCCGCCAGGGAGCCTATTTGGAGCTGAATGAATTGCTTCCGAAGTATGCTCCGAAAACCTGGGAAAACATTCCCCGGGACGGCTGGGAACAGACCAAAGTAGATGGGAACATATATATGGTTCCTATGAATGCACTTGAGTTCGAAACCCACGGGTTGCTCTATCGATTGGATCTGGCTAAAAAATACGGCATCGGTAAAATTGAAAACGTCGATGATATGGAAGCCTATTTTACTGCGATCAAGGAAAACGAGAAGGGTATGATGCCCCTGAATGCCGGCGCCCAGGGGCCGGGAAACAGTATCCGCCATTTTATCAACGCCATAGAGGGAGTGCGTCCTTATCCCTGGACCGATTCGGTAAATATGATGATGCACCGCTATCTGGATGAGGAGGAGTGGTTTTTTCCGCTGGAACGACATGGAACGGTCTTCTATGAGAAGACACGCGATTGGTATGAAAAAGGGTTCTGGCCGAAAAATATTCTCTCCAGTCAGATGTCCGCCCGCGATAACCTTAAAAACGGTACCAGTGCATCAGCAATTATGAATGCCCCCAATGCAAATGATGATGCAATCCAGATCTTGGCCAACCATCCGGAGTGGGAAATGGACTGGTTCAATTTTGAACACAGATTTCCGGTAAATAAGACCCGTGCTCTCATCGGTAACGGCATGGCCATCAATGATAATGCGGATAATCCCGAGCGTGCACTTATGTTTTTGGACCTGGTGCACAACAATTTTGAGTATTACATGCTAATGACGAACGGAATCCGCGGAAAGCACTGGGAGCTTGATGAAGAAGGAAATCTTGTAATGCCGGCGGGGGTCGATGTATCGAACACCGGTTTTGCCTGGGATGCACCCTGTCCGTGGGGATGGCGTGAGGAAGAGTTTCACCTGGGTGGAATCATGAAAAATCCGAATGCTATGCCCTTTATAAAACAGTGGTGGGCAAAATGGGTTGAGAATTCGATCTACAACACATCGGTCGACTTTGCCTTTGATCCGACTACGGTTACCACGGAGATGGCCGCTCTGTCGAATGTACAGTCAACTTATGAGTTGGCCTTGCAGTGGGGCGTTCTTGAGCTTGACAAAATTGAGGAATATAAAAATGCGCTGCGCAAGGCCGGTTTAGAAAAAGTAAAAACTGAACTCAATAAGCAGTGGCAGGAATATCTTAATAAAAAATAGGATTTCACACAAACAGTTTCACCCGGCGGTTTTATCCGCCGGGTGTCTGTGAACTCGAGATGGAATAACATGACAGAGAAGATGTATCGATATAATAAGCTAAAAGACACCTGGACTATTTCTTCGGTTAATCCTCCGCGGCACTGGTATAACTATTTATGGAGTCGGGATGGATACTGCGCGCAAATCTCTCAGGGGGGGCACGGCACTTCGTTCTATCTTTCGGATAAAGGCAATATGTGCCGGCTTAATTGCGATTCAGCTCGCTATTTCTATTTAAGAGATGAGAATAGCAAGACAGTATGGTCGCCGGGTGGGATTCCTGTAAACCAAAAATTGGATAAATTTGAGTGCACCCATGGAATCGATTATAGTTCAATTTATTCTGAGAAAGAAGCTATACATACCGAGTGCCGAGTGTTTGTACCCTTAGATGGGTTTCAGGAAATTTGGGATATTAATGTATATAATTGCAGCAAGGTTGAGCGTTTTATTTCTCTCTTCTCACTAGTAAGTTTTGAACTGGAGGGGTTTGCATATCCACGCTATTATGAGGTGTATAGAACCGCGGAAACCTTTTTTGACACCCAGTTGAACGGAGTATATTGTCGTACCGTGCATCCATTTGCTCCGCACGACCGCTACAATGGATTTATCGCTTCTCCACAAAGGGTAAGCTCATACGATGGCGATTTGCATTCATTTTTGGGCACGAACGCTGTTATTACACGACAAGATGCAAGCCTTTCCGGCTTGTATCAACAGCCGAATGTCGTTGTGTCGGGAGATAAATGCAAGCAATCAGAGACGACTCTGTTTATGTTAGGAGGTGTTCTTCAGCACTGCCTGCACTTAGATCCCGGGGAATCAAAACATATTCGGATTATTATAGGACTCTCAACCGATGTTGAAGAGTCTATACAAGTTGTTCACAGTTATTCCGATGAAGGCTATGCAGAGTCGAAGTTCATCCGCGTAAAAGAGTTTTATCAAAACAGATACTCTGAACTGCAGGTAAATGTACGTGATAGTCGGTTAAGCCGGATAATGAACTCCTGGGTGCAAAAGCAGGTGGAATTTTGTGGAGTGGGGAAAAAGGGAGTCCGCGATAATCTTCAAATCGCGGTTGGACTTTTAAACTACCTGCCCCAACTGGCCCGGAAGCAGATAGAAGACTGCCTCTCGCACCAGTTCAGGGACGGTTCAGCCCTGCTTACCTGGTATCCCCATGATGATGTCTCCTATTCCGATCAGCCGGTTTGGATTATCTGGGCAACTATTCAGCTTATAAAAGAGACTGGCGAATTTGAATTCTTGGAAGTACAGTTGCCATATCAGGACGGCGGTGAGGGTACTGTGCTTGAGCATCTGCAGGCGGCTGCGCAGCGGATTATCCAAGATCGGGGCCCGCATAATCTGCTGAAAATTAAGTTTGCCGACTGGAACGATGCCCTTAACGTGATGAATGATGAAGATGCGGAGTCGGTGATGGTGTCCTCCCAGGCGTGTATCGCATTTTCCGAGCTATCTGTTCTGTTTGAACGTCTCGGTAGGAATACCGAGTCGGCATTTTATGCGGCGGAATATGAACAGCTGAAGGAGAGCATAAACGCCCACGGCTGGGACGGAGGATGGTACCTCCGCGCCCTCTCGAAGGATGGGCCGATTGGGTCTGCTTCCGGCCCGGGCAGTTCAATTTATCTAAATGCCCAGGTATGGGCAGTCTTAGCCGGAATTCCGGATGAAAAACGGCTCGCATCTGTGCTGAAGGCAATTGATGGAATGGAGCAGCCCTTCGGTTTTCCGATCAGTGATCCTCCCAATGCAGAGTTTTCACCCCGCCTCGGCCGAATGAGTGGGATGTTGCCGGGATTGTTTGAAAACGGTGGTGTATATTGTCATGCAACCGGATTTAAGGCGTATATGGATTGTTTTTACAAGCGCGCAGATGCGAGTCTGCGTGCTTTGTTAAAAATAATTCCCGACAGCCCTGAGAATCCATCCGAACAGTCGGGGGCCGAGCCCTATGTGTTTACCAACTGTTATGCAACTCACCCGAAGTATTACGGAAAGTCTTACCAGTCTTGGACAACCGGCACCTCGGCATGGGCGCTCATCAGCTTATTCGAAGGTATTTTCGGACTGAGACGCGGTTATGAAGGTCTGCATATTCAACCCTGCTTTCCTTCAGCATGGGAACAGTCTGAGGTAAGCAGAGTGTTTCGCGGATGCAAGTACAGAATTGTATATCGTAATCCGAATAAAATTGAGGCGGGCCGGGCCAAGGTATCTGTAGACGGGAAAAACCTAACAGGCGATATCCTTCCTCTCTTCGATGATAAAGTAGAGCATTTGGTGGAGGTGCGTTTTGTCGAATAAAAACCGCAAGTACATAAGGAGAAGCATGTGATGAAATATGATATCACTATTCCGGAGAGTGAAATAAATAGCGACTTCGAGGTAATCGTCTGTGGCGGCGGACCATCTGGCTGTGCTTCCGCGACTGCCGCTGCCCGCGGGGGTGCCCGGGTTTTGCTGATTGAATCGAGCGGAGCTCTCGGAGGTATGGGGACATCCGGCTTGGTTCCTTCGTGGAGTCCGGTCTCCGACGGTGAGAGGATACTGTATCAGGGCATAGCGGAAGAGGTCTTTCAGCTTGCCCGCAGGGATATTGCCCATGTGCCGCAAGATATGTTCGAGTGGGTCGCTATTGATCCGGAGCTGCTTAAAAGGGTCTATGACCGGCTTGTCTCCGATGCGGGGGTGGTTACCCTGTTTCAGTCGATGCTCTGCGGAGTACAGCTTCAGAATGAACAGATCAGCTCTATTCTTGTAGCAAACAAAGGCGGGCTGTCTGCATACAAGGCTAAAGTGTACATCGACTGTACCGGTGACGGAGACCTCAGCGCCTGGGCCGGTACCCCCTACGAGAAGGGCGATCCCGACAGCGGCGAAACCCAGCCAGCTACCCACTGTTTTACTCTTTCGAATGTAGACAGTTACGCCTATGCCTATCACGGACAGGTGAGCCGCGAAACCGATGACAGCCATGTTGCCCGCATTCTGAACTCTAAGCGGTTTCCGCTTATCAAGGACCGCCACTGTTGCAATAATTTCGTTGGACCCGGCACGGTCGGCTTCAATGCCGGGCATCTATGGGATGTCGACTTTGCCGATTCCTTGTCGGTGTCCGCGGCCTTGGTGCAGGGCAGAGAGATTGCCGAACAGTATCGACAGGCATTGGCCGAGTTATATCCTCAGGCTTTTGCAAACTCCTTTTTAAGCGCAACCGGTGCAGTGCTGGGAATTCGAGAGAGCCGGCGAATTCTGGGGGATTATATGTTGAGCATTGAGGATTGGCTTGATCGACGGAGCTTTGATGACGAGATCTGTCGTAACAATTATCCAATTGATATTCATACGGCGAAGGATGAGATAGTAGCTGATCAGCAGGGAAAAATAAGCCCTATGGACCGGTTCAAAAGATACCGGAAAGGAGAATCGCACGGTATACCCTACCGATGTCTCACTCCAAAGGGAAAGCACAATCTATTAACTGCCGGGCGGTCAATTTCCACAGACAGAGTTGTACAGGCCAGCACGCGGGTGATGCCGGTGTGCCTGTCGGTCGGTCAGGCAGCCGGTACTGCCGCAGCGCTGGCGCTTCAAATGGATACGGTTGATGTTCATAGTGTGGATACACGCAGCCTGAGAGATACGCTACGTGGTGCGGGGATGTATCTACCGTGATTGACTGCTGCTAAAAAGCGTTCTATTATGGATTCAAATGGAGAAATACAAGAAATTTCATAAACTGTTTATTCCAATAGCGTTTAGTTTTCTCGTGCTAACACTAGTGGTGAGTGGTTTTTTTATTTTCTATATCAACAAGCAGTTAGTTGCTTTTATTTACAATTCGGAAATACACAATCTGAAAAAGGCGGGTCGCACCTCCGAACTGCTTCTGCAGCGTTCCTGGATTCTGGCACAGCAGATACATAACGATTTTAATTTGAAAAAGCTCCTGTATTATGAGGAAATTGAACAGATTGAGGAGCTCATTTCTCTGCAACAGTTAAAGAGTTATTCCCTAGTAATACCGAATCTCCACTCAATCTATCTTTATAATGTAAATCAGTACCAGTTTTACATTGTGACCGAAGCAAAAATGCAGCTGGTGCAATCAAAGCAGAACTTCTTTGATAAAGCTATCATAAATTTGATGGAAAACAAGGATGTGGTAAATTCGGGCCGACCGATTACCAGATATATACCGGGAGAAGAAACGGGGGTGTTTACATTTCTGTTTCATTTTTTGGGGAAAAGAGCGAAAATCCCGGTGAGTACGATTGTAATAAATATCTCTGAAGCCTGGTTGCAGGAACAGATTGAGCTTGCATCTATTGCCGATTATCAGGAGACAGTGGTAATCGGTACCGAAGGCAACATTATTATGGGCAGTAAAACCGCTGCATATAAGGAACTGGCTTCAAGCGGGTATATACCTAAAGTTATCGCAGCAGTACAAAGTAGCCAAAAAAGTCGAAGTACCACGGAAGGCTTTTTTCTCAGTAGTAATGAACAGGCCAAAGAACTAATTACCTATTATTACCGTAGCGATCTCGGATGGATTTTTATCCGTAAGACTCCCTATAAGCATATTATTGGTCCGGTCCTAACTATTAGAAACGTTACTTTCATTGTAACCTCGCTATTCATTCTCATCACTATTCTTATTTCGTTTCTGATTTCAAGGCGAATCTTTATCCCGATTCGGCAGGCTGCGTTCTATACTGAAGAGCTAGAGAGAAAGGAGGAGGAGACCTCCGGCATTATTAACAAAGAGCTTCTGCATTCCTTTTTGATGGAACCCAACCACTCCGCCGCTGATGCCTATTTTAAGAATTTGGAAGGGCTTCAATTCAATATTGATCTGCATCTGCCTATCAACTGTATTCTGTTTTCCCTGGACCCTAATATCAGTCGGAGTGAAGAGCTGCTGGTCTCGAAAGACAAATTATCGTTGAAAGCGGAACTCGATCTCATTCAAACTAATCTTGGTAGTGTGTATCCCTGTGAAACTTTTCCCTTCAAAGGTGGAGTGCTGCTTGCTCTTATCAATTCACCGCAAGCGGGCCAGCTAACTGCACACCAGCTGAGAGAAAAAACAGAAGAGATAATAAAGATACTGGCCAGAGAACTGAATACCTCGTTTTCGGCTGTTTTTAACCCGAACGCCCATACTCTTTTAGAAGCAGCTGATTCTATTAGTGATTTGGAGGATGCGGTCAAAAATCGCTTTATTTTCGGAGCTGGTGCATGTATTAATTTAAACGAGATCAATGAGCGGAAGAGAAATTCGGTTGAAGTAAGTAGACAAGATGAAGATGAAATAATTTCGGCCATACTCAACGCACAGTATGCGGAAGCTAAAAAAGTGTGTGACACAATTTTGAACCGTGCAGCGGAAGGAACTCATCGAACAATTCATACGGTGTACACTCGGCTCATCGCTATCATATATAAAGCGGTCGAGAAAAGTGAGAAGCCCGCCTCTCAGCAGTTTCCGGTGTCTTTTTCAACTGTGCTGCAAGATGCGGCCAATTGTACCAATATGGGGGAGCTACAACAGCTACTATTCTCGATTATTTCATCAATCGAAACCAGTGTAAGCACGGATACTGATAATCGGAATCAACAGATAGTCCTGGCTATTCAACGTATAATAAAGCAGCGGTATAATGATTGTAACCTTTCATCGATAATGATTTCTGAAGAGCTGGGACTGTCGGCACCATATATTGGGAGAATCTTTAAGGATCAGACCGGCCAGTCGCTTCCCAACTACATCAATGCGTTTAGAATCGAAAAATCGAAAGAGCTGCTTAAGTCTACTGAGCTTCCCATTCAGACTATTTTGCAGGAGACTGGATATAACAATACTTCCCATTTTTATTCCGTGTTTCGTAGGGAGTGTGGTATCACTCCCAAAGCTTTTCGGTGGAAATACAGCGTTGATAATAAATGGTGATGGTAAAAAATAATCATAGAGCCCGATCCTCTCTTTCCTCTTTGTGTCCATCCGAATGCCCGCTTAGAAAAAAGAGCCGTTACTCTCCTGTTGCAGTTATTCTCAGCTCAGAATGATGGTCAGATTAAAGGCGGCGATGACCAGGACCATAGCGGTAAAGCCCAGGCTGATGAGTTTGTAGTGGCGGTCAATTTGGCGTTCCTGCGAGGTAAAGCGTTCATCCATCTGCTTTTGGGTAGCGGTAAAGCGTTCATCAATCTGTTTTTGAAGCGAGGTGAAGTGCGATTCCTGGGCGGCAAAGCGTTCATCCATCTGCTTTTGCAAGGCCTCGAATCGTTTGTCCTGAGCGGCAAACCGCTCGTCCATGCGGCGGAATCCTTCCTTCATCGAGGCCAGCATCTCTTTGTTGCTGCTGCTCAGTTCATTGTACTGCCGGTCGTGAATGTTCTGTTCAACGTAATTGCCGGTCAGCAGCGATATGTAGCGGTGCAGAGATTTTGGGTTCTTTACTTCAACTGCCTCGGAGAGTTCTTCTTCCAGTATTTCGGCCAGATCTTTCATGTTCATACTCCTAGTATACTATGGTTTCATCTTTATAGACAGGGTAAGAGGCGGCTCTACTTCAAGAATAGCCAATTTTTTCTCCACGCCGACCCAAGGGGCCTCCGGCTGGCTACTGGCTGTGGGCCAGAGTGGGTGGGCGGGGAGGGGAGCGCGCAGCGCGGAGCGAGCGGCCCGGGGGGTGGAGGCTGTCTACAGGATGTGCATTTTTTATAAAAATATTATTTTTCCAATGTTTTATTCTATGATAAACAGGGAGATGATAAAGATATGCTAAAATACACACAGCGGAGGAGGAGATATGTCCGGTTTGATTTTTTTCACAAGCAATGAGCTTGAAGGTGTAAGAAAATTTTATATTGAACGGATTGGGATGGAATTGTGGCATGATCAGGGGCCGTGTATTATTCTGAGGCATGAAAGCTTTTTGCTGGGATTTTGTCAGGGAGAAAAAAAGGAGGGTGATCCATGTATCACTTTCCTCTATAACTCTCGATCGCGGGTGGATGAGGAATATGAGAAACTAAAAGATGTGGCAACTACAGAACCTGAGCTGAATACGAAATTCAAGATTTACCATTTCTGGGGAAAAGACCCTGAAGGCAGAACTCTTGAGTTTCAATATTTTCTTGATGAACATTTGAAGATATAGGCGTGAGGTTGATGTCCCTCTCGTCAGTGGAACGTACTGGAGGCCTGGGTGGATTTTATTGAACTGCATGGAAAAAGATTGTATATGGGCGCGCGGCCGCTGTTTTTTAATCCGGAGTACGAGCTATATACCGAGCTTGAGCAGCGCTATGTACCGGCCCTGCTGAGTGAGGGGGTGCGTGCGGTGGCGGTTCTGATGCCGATGGAGGAGATTCAGCGTCATTACGGGCTGGACCTGCTGGACTTGTACCGTGGTTATGGGCTTGGGGTGCTGTGGTATCCGATTGAGGATTTTCAGGCCCCCAAGGATATGGAAAGTTTTCACGAGTTTATCGGCGGGTATCTGGATGGGGCGCTGCAGAAGGGGCATGTGTATGTGCACTGCTCGGCGGGTATTGGACGGACCGGCTTGGCCTCTGCGGCTCTGCTAATCTACAACGGCCGGGGGGTGGAGAGCGCTGTTCGGCATGTACGGGCGGCGCGGCCGGGAACCATCGAGACCAGCGGGCAGTTGTATTTTTTGCAGGAGTATTATGAGTTCTTGACGGGTTTGAGGGACGTATAGAGTATAGCCAAAAGTGTGTTGCACGCCGACCCGAGGGCTGTCGGGCAAGCTGCTTACTCAACTGCCAGTTCGTTCGCTACTTTAAGCTCATTACTGGTATTTTTCTCGATAATCTCTTGAGCCCGGGCCCGGTCGGATTCACTGGTTACTTTGCCAATGAGGCGTATTACCGCCTTCTTTGAACTGCTTTCATCTTCGGCCTTCACCGAAATGTTGGTGCTGTCCGCGAGTTCCGGGTCTTCGATAATTGCTTCCTGCAGGTTGTGGGCTATTTCGTCGAGCGATAGATCTTTGATTTTTGTCTTCTTGAAAAACTCTGTCATGATAACCGGACTTATATAATAGTCATTCATTGGTCATCCTC
>Ga0102938_10003140_pt1 | contig 12356 bp, 12 predicted proteins | sample SalPonR2_B_D2_MG_FD_84516 | JGI IMG/M metagenome (GOLD analysis project Ga0102938, IMG submission 84516) | Salt pond soil microbial communities from South San Francisco under conditions of wetland restoration - Salt Pond MetaG R2_B_D2_MG | ecosystem: Environmental > Aquatic > Marine >... | reverse complement strand
GGAGCCGGCCATTGGATGCCCACCCACGAAGCGGACGTCGGTGGCGGCAGCGCAGATGGCAGCCTTGACGCTGCCGACGTCGGTGACGACGCCCGTGGTCTCTGCGAGCGCCCGCTTGACCTGGTCGACCGCCGACAGCACCGGGACCGCGACGAACGTGATCTCGGCGTCGGCATCGAGACCGAGCGCATCGACGACACCGCGCCCGAGTGCCTCCTGCGCCGTCGCTTCGTCGGTGTCGTCGCCGCTGACGTACCAGCCCAGGCGGCGCAGGCCCAGCGCGACGGAACCGCCGATGAGCCCGAGACCGATGACGTTGGCCCGACGCGTCGGCGCAGTGCGGTCAGTCACGAGAATCGATCGTACCGGTGGGGTCGCCAGAGGGTGCTGCCGCGACCGCTGCGGTGAGCGAGCGCCATTCCTCGCTGGTCAGTTCACGCCACGACCCCGGCGGGAGCGACCGGTCGGCGATCGGCCCGATGCGAGTCCGCACCAGTCGGGTCACCCGGTGCCCGACCGCTTCGCACATGCGCCGGACCTGACGGTTGCGGCCTTCGTGGATCGTGATCCGCAGCACTCCCGGCTCGGGCTGCGCCACTCTCGCCGGTGCGGTCACACCGTCGTCGAGCACGACGCCCTCGCGCAGCCTCCTGACCGAGCCGGCCGACACCGGTGCCCCCGTCACCTCGACGAGATACTCCTTCTCGATGCCGTGTGAGGGATGCGCGATGCGATTCGCCAGATCACCGTCGTTGGTCAACAGCAGGAGACCTTCGGTGTCGACGTCGAGACGACCGACCGAGAACACACGGGGCTCGCTCGGAACGAGTCCCACCACCGTCGGACGATCGTGGGTGTCGCGCGAGGTGGTCACCACGCCGACCGGCTTGTTGAGCAGGTAGTACACGAGGTCGGGGCGGACACCGATCGGCGCGCCGTCGACCGCCACGTGGTCGTTGTCGGCATCGACGCGCCGGCCGAGCACGGCGACCTCGCCGTTCACCGTGACCCGTCCGGCGGCGATCAGGTCCTCGCAGATCCGACGGCTGCCGTAACCGGTGGCCGCCAGGACCTTCTGCAGCCGTTCGCCCTGTGGCAGCTCGGCGCTGCGCTGGGCCATCTGCTCCCAGAGCGGAGGTTCCGGTGCGCCCGCGTTCACGGCGCCGGGTCGTCGAGAGCAGGATCGTCCGCCGCCGCGTCGGTGGTCGCCGGCGCATCGGGTGCCGGGTCGGGCGCTGCGACAGACCATGGCTGATCGGCACCGGATCCGCTCGTCGACACCTCGATGAGCGGGGTGACTCGCAGGCCGGTCTCCAGTGCTTCGACGACGTCGGCGGTCGGGATGAACTCGGCGATCGCCGGGAGGTCGTCGAGCGAGGCGAGCCCGAGTTTCTCGAGGAACGTCGCCGTGGTCCCGAACAGGATCGCCTGGCCGGGCCCTTGATCGCGGCCGATCTCGTCGATGTAGCCCCTGGCCTGCAGTGTGCGCAGCACGCCGTCGGGGTCGACGCCGCGAATCGATGCGATCTGCCCGCGCGAGATCGGCTGCTTGTAGGCCACGATCGCCAAGGTCTCGAGCGCCGCACCCGAGAGCCGGGCGCGCTGGTCGTGCAGCAAGAAGCGCTCGACGTACGGCGTGAGGTCGTCGGCGGTCTGGAAGCGCCAGCCACCGGCGACGTGGACCAGCTGGAATCCGTGTCCGGCAGCGAGGTACGCCTCGGCCAGTTCCTCGCACCACTGCTCGACCGTCACGGTGGGTTCCTCGAGGAGCTGCGCGAGGAGTTCGGCCGGAACCGGATCGTGGGCCACCAGCACGATCGACTCGATCGCCCGCTTGAGTTCGTCGGTCATCGGCTCAGCCCTCGTAGGCGTCGACCAGTATCGACTCGGTGTCGAGGTGCTCGTCGGCGCTCCAGGTGACCTCGATGTCTCCGAAACGCTCGGGCTGGTCGAGTTCGACGGCGCCCTGTTTGTACAACTCGAGCACGGCCAGGAACCGGATGATCACCTCGATGCGATCGGCGAAGCCGGCGGTGAGCCGCCGGAACGTGATGCGTCCTGCGCGTGGCAGCTCGTCGAGCAGTTCGGCGACGGCATCGGCCACCGTGGTGGTGATCGGGTTGACGTGGTAGAGGTCGACGACGGGTACGGGCTTGGGGGTGAGCGCCCGGATCGCTGCGTTGCGCAGGCTGGTCACACTCGTACCCTCGAGCATGTCGGGCACCACGTCGGCGAATCGCTCGTCGGGCCCGACGACGCGGGGGAACGACAGGTCGGCATCGTCGGCGAGCTTCGAGAAGATCTGTGCGACGTCCTTGAACGTCTTGGCTTCGAGCAGGCGCGCGAGCAGCATGTCTCGCTCCTCCCAGAGAGCGAACTCGTCGTCGAGGTCGATGTCAGTCGGGTTCGGCAGCAGACGACGGGCCTTCAGCTCGACGAGCGTGGCCGCGATCAGCAGGAACCCGGTGGCGACATCGAGGTCGAGGAGCTGCATCCGTTCGATCTCGGCGAGATAGGCGTCGACGATGCTCGAGAGATTCACCTCGTAGATGTCGACCTGCTCGCGCAGGATCAGCTGGAGCAACATGTCGAACGGCCCCTCGTACACGGGCGTCGAGACGAGGGTGCCGGAAGGTGCGCGGGAGACGTCGAGGGCCATCGCCGCACAACCTACCGGAGCGCGCCGGGTGCAACGGGGTATCGTCCACGCCCGTGGACACCGCGGCCGAACCCTCCTCGACCTCACGCTCGACGCGTGTGCTGTCGTGCATGCAGCCGACGGGCGACGTGCACCTCGGCAACTACCTCGGGGCGCTGCGGAACTGGGCGACGGGCCAGCACGCGTGCGATGCATTCCACGGCATCGTCGACCTGCATGCGCTCACCGTCACCGAGGAGCCAGGGGTGCTGGGGCGCCAGACGACGTCGCTCGCGGCGATGCTCTTCGCCGTCGGTCTGGACCCCGACGTGGCGACGGTGTTCGTGCAGAGCCATGTCCCCGAGCACAATCAACTGGGGTGGATCATGGAGTGCACGGTCAGCTACGGCGAGCTGTCACGGATGACCCAGTTCAAGGACAAGAGCGCGAAACGCGAGCACGAGTTCGTCTCGGCCGGGCTCTTCACCTATCCGGCCCTGCAGGCTGCCGACATCCTGCTCTACGACGCCGACGAGGTGCCGATCGGAGACGACCAGCGCCAACACGTCGAGATCACCCGCGACATCGCGATCCGCTTCAACCACCGCTTCGGCGACACCTTCGTGGTGCCCGAGGCGATCACACCGGCCGCCGGTGCCCGGGTGATGAGTTTGCAGGACCCGACCTCGAAGATGTCGAAGTCGGACGACTCCGACGCCGGCTGCGTCTACCTGGTCGACGAACCCGCCGCCGTGATGAAGAAGTTCAAGCGGGCGGTCACCGACTCCGACACGGGACCCGACGCCGTGCGCTACGACCGTGCCGCCAAGCCGGGCGTCGCCAATTTGTTGGAGATTCACGCCGCGGCCACCGGACGCACGCCACAAGCGGTCGCCGACGACTACGAGCAGTACGGCAAGCTCAAGGTCGAGACCGCCGAGGCGGTGCTCGCAGTCCTCGACCCGATCAGGGCCCGCTACCAGGACCTCATGGACGACCCCGGCGAGCTGGCCCGTCTGCTGCGCGTCGGCGCCGACAAGGCCCGCAACGTCGCCTCCGCCACCCTCGACCGCGCGCACCGCAACATCGGCCTCCTCCCGGCCTGACGCCCCGGCCCGACCCGAAGCTCTCCGCTGTGCAAGGTGCGCACGTCGTGCCTCACTTCTCGACGAGGACCACCGACATCGGATGAGCAGAGTGCTCACGTCGGTCGACCGACGCATCATCGGGCTCGGCATCCCCGCGCTCGGGACCCTGGCGGCCGAGCCGCTGTACCGGATCGTCGACACTGCGATCGTGGGACGTCTCGGCACGGACCAGCTCGCCGGACTGGCCATCGCCGTCACCGTGTTGGCGCTGGTGGTGGCCGGTTCGAACTTTCTCACCTACGGCACCACTCAGCGGGTCGCGAACCGCCTGGGCGCCGGCCGCCCCGACGAGGCGGCGGAGTCCGGTGTCCAGGCCATGTGGCTCGCAGGCGTCATCGCGCTGGTCGCAGTACCCGCGCTCGGGTTCGGCGCCGGTCCGCTCGCCTCGGCACTCGGTGCCGACGGTGCCGTGTTCGAATTCGCGGTCGACTATCTCCGGATCGCTGCGGTCGGGGTCCCGTTCGTCCTGGTCGCGTTGGCGGCCCAGGGCGTGCAGCGCGGCGCCGCCGACTACCGCACACCGCTCGTGATCCTCGCTGCGTCGAACGCGGCCAACCTCGTCATCGAAGTGATCCTCGTCTTCGGCCTCGACCTCGGCATCGCCGGCGCAGCGTGGTCGACGGTGATCGCGCAGGCCGGCGCGGGTGTGGCGTTCCTGGTGGTCGTCCGCCGGCACCTCGAGCCGGCCCGGAGCCGCTGGCCCCGCCGGGTCGAAATGGCCCCGCTGCTCACCGCTGGGCGCCATCTCCTGCTGCGGGTCGGTTCGATGCTGGCGGTCTTCACCGGCGCGACGGCGATCGCCGCCCGCGTCGACGACTCCACGCTCGCCGCGCACCAGATCGTCATGACGATGTTCTTGTTCCTGGCGCTCGTTCTCGATGCGCTCGCCGTACCGGCGCAGACGTTGGTGGCCGAGGAGCTCGGTCACGGTGGCGCCGGAGCCGCCGAGATCGCCCGACGTGTGGTGCGACTGTCACTCGTGGCCGCCGGCGCGATCGCGCTCGTGATCGCAGCGACGTCCCCGCTGCTCCCTCGAGCATTCAGTGGCGACCCGGCGGTGGTGTCGCGTGCCACCTCGGCGCTGCTCCTGCTCGCGGTGTTGCTGCTTCCCGGGGCGGTTGCCTTTGCCGATGACGGCGTGCTCATCGGCGCCGGCGACTACCGTTTTCTCGGTGTGGCGGCCCTGGGTTACCTGGTGGCGGTGCTCCCGATCGCGATCGCTGTGCTCGTGACACCGTCGCTCGGGATCGGCGGAATCTGGCTCGGTCTGGTGCTCTGGACCGTGCTGCGAGCCATCGTCAACACACTGCGAGTGCGTCACGTCCTCACGCCCGACGCTCCGTGACCGAGCGCGTCGGGCGGTCGCGCCGACGCCTCCCCGCGGCCGTCTCCGATGAACAACCCCCGCCGCAGTCCCGGTGTGGTGCTCGACGCTCGCCCGGGTTCAGGCGTGGTCGGACGACTCGAGCGAACCGAAGGCCGGGCCGCGCTGGGCGATCAGCTCGACCGTCGACGGATCCGACCCGGCTGCCTGCGCCATCGCCGCACCGATCGCCTCGTGATCGTGGTACGCCCGGAACGCCGCTGTCCGGCCACCGACGACGGTCGCAGCGACGCGGCCGAACGTACCGAGCCCGCACTCGATCTTGCCGACGTCGTGGAGGATCGCGCCGGCGATCTCGGCCCGGGTCGCCGCCGGACGGCGCTCGACGAACCGTCTCGCCACCGCCGCGCTGTGGCGACGATCCTGATTCGTCAACTGCACCCAGAGCGCCCGTTCACCGGGCAGCAGGTGTTCGTCGACCCACACCTCGTCCCGGACGGCCAGAGGTGTCGGCGGCAGCGACGTGACGAAGCGTGCTGCGAGATGCCAGACCTTGCCCACCCCACCCGAGTCGCTCATCGGTCCAGTGTGGCGCGCGGATGGGCCGAGCGGTACACGTCCCACAGCCGTTCCTGGCTCACCTTGGTGTAGATCTGCGTCGTCGAGATCGACGCATGGCCGAGCATCTCCTGCACGACGCGCAGGTCGGCACCGTGGTCGAGCAGATGGGTGGCACACGAGTGCCGGAGCACGTGCGGGGAGAGCTGGTCACCGATACCGGCTCGGATGCCGTACTTCTTGATCATCTGCCAGGCCGCCTGCCGTGTGAGTCGACCACCTCGGGTGTTCAGGAAGACCGCTTCGGCATCGTCACGGCTGCGCCACCGATCGGGGATCACCCGGGCGCGCCCGCTCGGCGAGAACCAGTCCTCCAGCGCGTCTGCCGCGGTGGAGCCGAAGGGGACGATCCGCTCCTTGGAACCCTTGCCGAACAGACGCACCAGCTGGGCGTCGAGGTCGATCTCACCGATCGACAACCCGACGGCCTCGGAGATCCTCGCCCCGGTGGCGTAGAGCAGCTCGATCAGTGCGAGGTCGCGGCGGTGGATCGGCTCGGTCACGACCACGGCATCGAGGAGGCTGGTCACCTGTTCCTCGGTGAGCGGTTTCGGGATGCCTGACGGCACCCGTACACCTTCGAGTTCACCGGCCGGGTCGTCTCGACGCTCACCCTCGATCGAGAGGTATCGATGCAGCATTCGCACCGCCGCCAGCTGCCGGGCGACCGAGGACGTCGCCGCTCCGCTCCCCCGCCGGACACCGACGAAGTCGACGAGCTGTCGGTGGGTGACCTGCAGCACCGTCGTGTCGTTCGCCGACAGCCACTCGCAGTAGCCGGACAGGTCGCGCCGATAGGCAGCGATCGTGTTGGCCGACCGCCCCTTCTCGGCGACCATCCACGAGAGGAACTCCTCCACCTCGATCGGCAGGGGCGAACGGGCCACGACGGAGGTCAGCTGTCGGGATGATCCGACGAGCGGAGCCGACGATCGGTCAAGAGCACGGCCACGACCGTCTTGGCATCGGCGATCTCACCTCGCTCGACCATCGCCACCGCTTCGACCAGCGGAACGTGGAGGAGCTCCATGTGCTCTTCCTCGGGACCCTGGCGATCGTGCGGCACGGGGCTGCACTCGGTGGCCAGGTACAGCGTCGTGACCGAGTCGGTCATGCCGGGCGACGGCAGGATCTCGGTGAGCAGCTCGAGCCGTCCGGCGAGCAGACCTGCCTCCTCGACCAGCTCGCGTCGGGCCACGTCGTCGGTCGCCTCACCGTCGACGTCGCGCATCCCGGCGGGCATCTCGATGATCGTGCGCTCGTACGGTGGGCGATACTGCGACACGAGGACCACCGACGCGTTGCCCTCGGCGTCGAACACGATCGGCAGCACCCCCACCGCCCCCGGCGACCGCACGATGTCTCGGGTGAACGTCGAGCCGTCCGGCGCTTCGAACTCGACGAGCGCGAGATCCCACACGTGGCCCTCGTGGATCCTCCGCTCGGTGGTCCGGCGGAACCCGCTCACGAGGTGATCGAGGCGTGCGGGGCCGATGACGCTGCGGCCGATGACTGCTCGGTGGGCGCGGGCTCGCGAGCCGACGTCGGTTCCGACCGTGCACGCCGCTCGAGCGCCGACGCGATCAGCTCACGGAACAGCGGATGCGGGCGGTCGGGACGACTCTTGAACTCCGGATGGGCCTGGGTGCCGACCCAGAACGGGTGGCCCGGCAGTTCGATGAACTCGACCAGGCGGTTGTCGGGCGAGGTGCCCGAACACCAGAGGCCCGAATCCTCGAGCTGCTTCCGGTAGCGCTCGTTGAACTCGTAGCGATGACGGTGGCGTTCGCTCACGACGGGCTCGCCGTAGGCGTCGGCGACCTGCGAGCCCGGCGCCAGCACTGCGTAGTATGCGCCGAGACGCATCGTGCCGCCCTTGTCCTCGATGCCACGCTGCTCGAGCATCAGATCGATCACGGGGTGCTGGGTGGTCGGGTCGAACTCGGTCGAGTTGGCGTCGGTGAAACCGACCACGTCCCGAGCGAACTCGATCGCCATCGCCTGCAGGCCGAGGCACAGGCCGAGACAGGGCACGCCTTCCTCGCGGGCGTAACGAGCGGCCGCGATCTTGCCTTCGACGCCTCGGTAGCCGAACCCACCAGGGATCACGATGCCGTCGAGGTGGTTCAACTGTCCAGCCGCGAGGAGTCCTTCGACGCTCTCGGACTGGATCCACACGATCTCGACGTCGGCGCCATGGTGGAACCCGGCGTGCTTCAGGCTCTCGACGACCGACAGGTAGGCATCGGGCAGCTCGATGTACTTGCCGATCAGACCGATGCGCACCGGCGTGGTTGCCGCCTCGACCTTGGCGACGAACTGCTCCCAGTACGTGAGGTCGGGCCGGGCCTCGATCCGCAGCACATCGCACACGAAGTCGTCGAGGCCCTCGTCGTGCAGGATCAGGGGGAGTTCGTAGATGTTCTTGGCGTCGGCGGCGTTCACCACGGCACGCTCCTCGACGTCGCACATGTTCGAGATCTTGCGTTTGAGATCGTCGGACAGCGGTGCCTCACTGCGACACACGATCACGTCGGGTTGGATGCCGCGGCTGCGCAGTTCGGTCACCGAGTGCTGGGTCGGCTTGGTCTTCTGCTCGCCGGCCGGACCGATGAACGGCACCAGCGTGACGTGGATGTAGCAGACGTTGTCGCGGCCCACCATGTTGCGGAACTGACGGATCGCTTCGAGGAACGGGAGGATCTCGATGTCGCCGACGGTGCCTCCCACCTCGGTGATGACGACGTCGACGTCGTCGTGCGCGACGCGTTCGACGCGGCGCTTGATCTCGTCGGTGATGTGCGGGATCACCTGGACGGTCTTGCCCAGGTAGTCACCGCGCCGCTCGGCCGCGAGGACCGACTGGTAGATCGAACCGGTGGTGGCGTTGGAGTTGCGAGACAGGTTCTCGTCGATGAACCGCTCGTAGTGCCCGAGGTCGAGATCGGTCTCGCCGCCGTCGTCGGTGACGAAGACCTCGCCGTGCTCGAACGGGTTCATCGTGCCCGGATCGATGTTGATGTACGGGTCGAGCTTCTGCAGCGTGACACGCAGTCCACGGAGTTTGAGCAGGCGACCGAGCGACGAGGCGGTGAGCCCCTTGCCGAGCGCACTGGCAACACCTCCGGTCACGAAAATGTGCTTCGGCATTCGGCCATTCCTCCGTCTCGACGTAGCTGTCGTGCTCGGGTGTCACGCGACACCACGACGGGAGATCACCATACCCCGCGCGATCACCGGGGTCGCGCTCTGCTCGGCAATCGCGGTCGCCCGGTGAGCGCGACACGATCCCCTCTCGACTCCGAGGAGCCGATCGACGCGTCAGCGCTCGAGGAGCTCGCGGGCGTGGTCGAGCGCCGAGTCGCTCGTCGACCCGGAGAGCATCCGGGCGATCTCGGCCACCCGCTCCTCACCGGTGATGGCGACAGCAGATGCGTAGGTCTGGCCGTCGACGACCGATTTGGCCACGGAGATCTGGGTCGTCGCCCCGGCTGCCACCTGGGCCAGGTGGGTGACGACCAGCACCTGATGACTGCGACCGAGCTCGGCCAGGGCGTCACCGATCGCCTGTGCTGCGGTGCCGCCGATGCCGGCATCGACCTCGTCGAACACCAGCGTCCGGCCCGACTCGGATGCCATGACCGGCAACGGCGAGGCCGGGCTCGCCGACGACAACACCAGCCGCAGCGCCAACATCGCCCTCGCCAGCTCACCCCCGGACGCCACCCGGGTCAGTGGGAGCAGGGGCGACCCCGGATTTGCAGCCAGGAGGAACTGCACCCGATCGCCCGGGTGATCGTCGGCGTGTTCACCGATCTCGACGGCGAGCGCCGCGTGGGGCATGGCCAGCCGTTGCAGCGCGACCTCGACGGCTCCCGCCAGCCGAGGGGCCACCTCACGACGACGCCGCCCGACCGCCGCAGCCGCAGCGCGCTCGTCGGCCAGCGCCGCTTGACGACGTTCGTCGAGTTCGCCGGCACGCTGATCGAACTGCTCGAGTTCGCGAAGTCGCTCGGCGGCTTCGGCGTGGAACACCATCACCGACTCGAGGTCGTCGCCGTACTTCCGTCGGAGATTCTTGAGGAGCTGACGGCGCTCGCGGATCGCGGCCAGCCGGTCCGGTGCCTCATCGATCGACTCACCATCGGAGCGGATGTCTGCGGAGAGATCGTCGAGCTCGGCAAGCAGATCGCGGAGGCGGGACGCCTGCTGATCGAACGGCGATCGGCCCTCGATCGCGCCGAGCGCGGTCGCGAGGGCGTCTCGCGCTCCACCGTCGTCGGCGAGCGCCACAACCGCTGCTGCTGCCGCCTGGCGGTGCGCTGTGGCGTCGGCCAGCAGGGTCTCCTCGCGGTCGAGCGAGACGTCCTCGTGGGGGTCGACGACGTCGGCGCTGTCGAGTTCGTCGACCTGGAAGCGGAGCAGATCGATCTCGCGTGCTCTCGCCCGATCGTCGCCGCCGAGCGCTGCCAGCGACGCGTCGAGCTCGGTGAGGACCGCCCGAGCAGCACGGAGCGGGCCGAGATCGACGCCGCCGAACTCGTCGAGCGCCGACCGCTGGGTCGCGGCAGACAGCAACGACTGGTGCGCGTGTTGACCGTGGAGGTCGACGATGTCGGCCGCGACCGCGGACAGCGAGGCCACCGTGGCGAGACGTCCGTCGAGGTACGCCCGCGAGCGGCCGTCGGTCGGGACCACGCGGGTGAGCACGCGTTCGTCGCCGTCAGGAGTGACGAATCGGCCGTCGATGCGAGCTTCGGCGGCACCGTGGCGGACGATCGACGAATCGGCACGGCCGCCGACGAGCAGCTCGATCGCCTCGACGAGCATCGTCTTGCCGGCTCCCGTCTCGCCGGTCACCGCCGTCAGCCCGGGGCCGAGGGTGAGCTCGAGGCGCTCGATGACACCGAGGTTCTCGATGTGGAGTTCTGTCAGCATCTGCCGGGTGGGGTCCTCAGCGGTCGGCGAGACCGAACTTGGCCTTCAGGATCTGGTGGTAGTGCTCGGCACCGAAGCGCACGAAGTTGGCGGTCGACTCGGACGGCGAGCAGGCAACCACGTCGCCGTCGTCGAGGGAGACGCACGGATGACCGTCGAGCACCAACTCGGCCAGACGATGACCCGAGACCTCGATCTCGATGATCTCGGACGGGTCGAGCACCAAGGTCCGATCGAACAGCATGTGCGGCGACACCGGCGTCAACAGCATCGCCCGGTGGCGGGGCGACACCACCGGCCCCCGCGCCGACAGCGAATATGCCGTGGAACCGGTCGGTGTCGCGACGATCAACCCGTCGGCGGCGTAGTAGGTGAAGGGCTCGCCGTCGATGCGCGCCAGCAGCCGCACCGTGTGACCGGACTCTGCCTTCTCGACCACGGCTTCGTTCAGCGCCCGGCCGACGAGGTCGCCGTTCACGGCCACGTCCAGCATCATGCGCCGATCGAGCTTCCATCCTCCCGACTCCGAGCCGACCACGAACCGGTCGAGCGAATCGGTGAGCCGGTCGGGCTCGACCTGGGTGAGATAGCCCAGTGAACCGAGGTTCACGCCCAGGACCGGAACCGGGGCGCCTTCGAGCAGCCGAACGCTGCGGAGCATCGTGCCGTCGCCGCCCAGGCTGAGGACCAGGTCGGCCTCGGCGATCGGCCGATCGCTCGCGCAACCGCCGAGATCGAGCGCTTCGGCATCGCCGACGGGCATCCAGAACGTGACGCCGTGGTCGGTGCACCAGCTTGCCGCCTGTTCGGCGAGCGCACGCGCCGTCGATCGCTCGTGATGGGCCACGACGGCGATACTGGTCATGACGGTCCCTCGGACGGCGACGTGGCGTGCACGAGGAACTCGACGTTGCCGTCGGCGCCCGTGATGGGCGAATCGGTCCAGCCGAGCACCGTGCAGCCGGCTGCCACGAGCGCATCCTCGATCTCGGCCCGCACGCGCTCGTGGATGGCCGGATCGGTGATGATCCCGCGCCCGCGGTCGACCTCCTGGCGACCCGCTTCGAACTGTGGCTTGACGAGGAGCACCATGTGGGACCCAGGTTGGCACAGCTCGATCAACCGCGGGATCACCAACTGCAACGAGATGAACGACAGGTCACCCACGACGACGTCGACACGACCCTCGATCTGCTCGACGTCGGCGTGGCGGACGTTGTGGCGTTCGAGGTTCGTGACACGCGGGTCGGAACGTAGGCGCTCGTGGAGCTGGCCGTGCCCGACGTCGAGCGCCACGACGTGCGCCGCGCCCCGCTGCAGCAGACAGTCGGTGAATCCACCGGTCGACGCCCCCACGTCGAGGGCTCGACACCCGTGGACGTCGAGATCGAACACGTCGAGCGCATGATCGAGCTTCTCGGCGCCGCGGCCGACGAATCGTGCGGGGGGCCCTTCGATCACGAGTGCATCACCGGGAGCGACCTGACGAGCCGGCTTGTCGGCGACCGACCCGTTGACGAGCACCCGGTTGGCTGCGATCAGGGCTTGCGCTTCGGTTCGGCTCGTCGTCAGCTCACGACGAACGAGCTCGGCATCGAGCCGACGACGGGCTCCCACCGGCGCTCAGCTGGTGGCGCGGGGCGCGGCGGCGGTCTTCTTGGCCGGCGCCTTCTTCTTCGCTGCTGCCTTC
>Ga0102938_10003138_pt1 | contig 12358 bp, 6 predicted proteins | sample SalPonR2_B_D2_MG_FD_84516 | JGI IMG/M metagenome (GOLD analysis project Ga0102938, IMG submission 84516) | Salt pond soil microbial communities from South San Francisco under conditions of wetland restoration - Salt Pond MetaG R2_B_D2_MG | ecosystem: Environmental > Aquatic > Marine > Intertidal... | reverse complement strand
TCCACGGCTTGAAGTAAAATCTCATTGGAAAAAATGGAACTATTACCGATAGCGGCATTAATAGTGGGTAAAAATTGATAAATAATCTGGCCGCTACCCATGGTTTGGTGACCCACTTCTGAATTACCCATTACCCCCCAAGGAAGCCCCACAGACATGCCCGAGGCCTGCAACAAAGTTTTGGGATAATGCTTATTAAGTTCATCATAAACAGGCAAATCGGCTTTAAATACGGGGTTGCCTTTTTGAGTCTGCCACTCTCCCCAGCCGTCTAAAATTACCAAAACTATGGGGTTATGTTTATTTTTCATACTTTATAATTTTTAAAAAAATTTTTTTTATGTTATAATATAAATTAATTTTGCTATTTTCCGAACAAAAAGTAAATATATTATTATATTGTATCATAATTATCAAATTTTAAAAATAATTTTAAAAATATGAGCTTAGACATTAAAGTTCCTTTATCCGTACCCCAAAACAAGCGGGAGGAATATCTAAAAAACTATAAAATAGCCACTCAAGGCACGGGCAGAATGATGATGTTTGCCGGAGACCAAAAAGTGGAACATCTAAATGACGACTTTGTGGGCAAAAACATCCCCGAAGAAGCGGCTGATCCGGAGCATTATTTTAAGATAGCCAGCCAAGCTCACATCGGAACTTTTGCCACCCAAGTGGGAATGCTGACCAGATACGGAATGGATTATCCCGACATACCTTACATTGTAAAAATAAACTCCAAAACCAATTTAATGACCGAGAGGTTTCAAGATCCTTTTAGCAACAGGTGGCTCCCCATATCTTTTATTAACAACTTTAAAGAAAATTCCGGACTGAATATCGTGGGAGTGGGATATACGGTTTATATCGGCAGCGCTTTTGAAGCCGACATGTTCGGCCAAGCCGCCCGAATTATTTACAAAGCTCACAAACATGGCCTACTGTCTGTAATCTGGATGTATCCTCGAGGTAAAGCGGTGAAAGACAAGGATGAAAAAAACGATATCCACCTTTTGGCCGGCGGAGCGGGGGTGGGCCTTACCCTGGGGGCGGATTTTGTTAAGATCAACTATCCTTACAACCTCCCCAAACAAAAAGAGGTGGCCAGAGAATTTCAAGAAGTCACGACTGCCGCCGGCAGAACCAAAGTAATCTGTGTGGGGGGATCGAAAAAATCTCCCAAAAAATTTCTGGAACTTTTGGCAGACCAAATTAAAATATCCGGAGCCAGAGGAAACGCCACGGGCAGAAATATTTATCAAAGACCTTTGGACGAGGCCATCAGAATGGCCAATGCCGTTTCCGCGGTCTCTTTATACGACTACTCTCCGCAAGAGGCCTATAATATTTTTACCGGTAAAAAGAAATTTAAAAAACCGTAAAATTCTCTTTATATTAAAAATAAGGTCTCTACAAAAAATCTTGTTTTTATTTTCCCGTTAATGATAAGATAAAAATATGAGTATCCGAAAAGCAAAAAAATTAAATCCTTTGAACTTGGGACTTTCCGGAGGAGCTATCTGGGGCGGATCTCTGTTTTTATTAACCTTAATTTCTTTATATACCGGCTATGCCCAGGAGTTTTTGAATTTGGTTAGTAAGCTTTATCCCGGATATAAAATAACTTTTGTTGGCTCTTTATTGGGGTTAATTCTGGGTTTTTTGGACGGCTTTATCGCTCTTTATCTCTTCGGACTTATCTATAATTGGCTTAATAAAAAAAACAAATCAAACTAAAAACACCCTCGATTCCGAAGGGTGTTTTTATTATTTATACCGTATTATTTGTCATGTTCCACTCTTTCTCTCTTGGTTTCATAACCGGTGCCGGCCGGAATTAAACAACCGATAATAACATTTTCTTTCAATCCTTCCAAATAATCTATTTTGCCGCTAATAGCCGCTTCCACCAAAACCCGAGCGGTTTCCTGAAAGGAGGCGGCGGACAAGAAACTGTCTGTGGTCAAGGAGGCCTTGGTAATTCCGGATAAAAGCCGTTGCGCTTTGGCTTTCTTTTTCACTTTTTCGTTAGCCCGGTCCAAAACCCCTTTTTCTATTACTTCCCCCGGCAATAACTCGGTATCTCCGGAATCAACCACCAAGAAACGAGAAAACATTTGTTTAGCTATAATTTCCACATGTTTATCATTTAAGGGCTGACCTTGGGAAGAATAAACATATTGAATTTCTCTTAAAACATATCTTTGTACCTCTAACCTGTTTCTCAATCTATAAAGCTGATAAAGATCAAAACTTCCTTCGGTTAATTTTTGTCCTTTCTCTATCTTGTCGCCATCCTGAACCAAAATTTCCGTACCCTTGGGGACGGTAATTTCCTCCAATTTTTCGGCTTCACTGACCACCTTGATATGTTTTTCTTTAATTTCCGCCTTTCCTTCTTTTTTGGCCTTAACTGAATTGTTACCCAATTTAAACAATACGGTTCCCTTTTTTACCGTCTCTCCTTCTTTTATCATAATTTTCAGATCGGATTCTTTGATTTTGTCATCCTTTAATTTAACTTTTTTAACCAAGTCGCCAAAATGAAATTTTTCCGATTCTGTTCCTTTATAATAAATTTTTAAAATTTTTGATTGCGGATTTTCCACGCTTACTTCACGACCCTTCTCATCTTTAATTTTCTTTTTTCCCAATTCAATTTTTATTTTTCCGTCCACATCCGCCAAAATAGCTTTCTTTTTCGGGGGTTTGGCTTCAAAAATTTCTTCCACTCTCGGAAGACCTTGAGTGATATCTTCCTGGCCGGCCACGCCTCCGGTGTGGAAGGTCCTCATAGTTAGCTGAGTTCCCGGTTCTCCGATTGATTGAGCGGCTACCGTACCCACCGGAGTTCCCAATTTAACCGGCTTATTATTACCCAGATCATAACCATAACATTTAACGCAAACCCCCTTGCCCAATTTACAATTCAAAATGGTTCTAATACAGACCTCTTCTATTTCCTCGCCTTTATTTTTAAAATCTTCTATTAAATTGGTGGAAAGAATTTCTCCGGCTTTGGCCAATACTTTTCCTTTTTTATTTTTTAAATCGGCGGCCAAATATCGTCCGGTTATCCTTTTAAAGAAATCTTCCCCCACTTCCTCGCTTCCGGTTTTGGTCAAGACAATTCCTTCGGTATCTCCGCAATCCTCCGCTTCCACTATAACATCCTGAGAAACATCCACTAATCTCCTGGTCAAATATCCGGCATTGGCGGTCCTTAAGGCGGTGTCAGACAAACCTTTGCGTACTCCGTGGGTGGAAATAAAATACTCCAAAACTCCGAATCCTTTTTTAAAATTACCCTTAACCGGCAACTCTATTACGTCTCCGGAGGGAGAAATCACCAACCCTTTCATTCCGATGATCTGAGTTAACTGCGCCCAACTACCTCTGGCTCCGGACTCTACCATGGAATAAACCGGATTTTCCGGAGTTAAACCGGCCTGACAAACATCGGTTATTTTTTCCTTGGTATTGCTCCAAATCTCCACAATTTTATTGGATCTTTCACTTTCGGTTAAAAGACCTTTCGTAAATTGCTCTTCCACTTCTTCCACTCCTTCTTCCGCTTTTTTGATCATATTGTCTTTTTCTTCAAAATTGGGCAACTCTCCCATACCGAAAGAAAGTCCGCTCTCTGTTATAATATCAAAGGCCTTATTTTTCAGATTATCAATAAATTCAACCGTTTCTTCTTCCTCATATAAACGCAGGCAATCCCTGACCAAGACTTTAAGATCTCCTTTTTTAATAACTCGATTAATAAAACGGAGTTTTTCCGGTAAAATTTCATTAAAAATAACCCGTCCGGCGGTAGTAACAAAAATTTCATTTCTTATCTTGACTCTAATGGGTTCATGAAGCCCGATAACTTTATTTTCATAAGCAAAACGAACCTCGGTGGCATCGGAAAAAGCTCTTAAATCTTCTTCTTTTGTTTCTGTTTCATCCATCCGGGTAATATAATAAGAGCCCCAGGCGATATCTTGATTGGGGGCGACCACGGGTTCTCCGGTGGCCGGTTTAAGCAAATTGTGGGTGGATAAAATAATGTTCTTGGCCTCTTCCACCGCTTCTCGGGTCAGGGGCACATGAACCGCCATTTGATCTCCGTCAAAATCGGCATTAAAAGCGGGGCAAACCAGGGGGTGAATTTGAATGGATTTACCCTCGATTAAAATGGGTTTAAAGGCCTGAATCCCCAATCTGTGCAGAGTGGGGGCGCGATTTAAAAGCACAAAAGATTCTTTTACCACCTCTTCCAAGATATCCCAAACCTCGTCCGCGCCGCTTTCAATAAAACGGGAAGCGCTTTTAACATTGTAAACTATTTCTTGCTGGATCAAACGACTGATTACGAAAGGTTTAAAAAGCTCCAGGGCCATGGTTTTGGGCAGACCGCATTGATCCAGATTTAATTTGGGATTTACCACAATCACGCTGCGCCCGGAATAATCGGTTCTTTTCCCCAACAAATTCTGCCTAAATCTGCCTTGTTTTCCTTTTAAGGAATCAGCCAAAGATTTAAGCTGCCTTTTTTGTCCGGTAGAAGCTGTTACTGTCTTGCTTTGGCGAGTGGAATTATCAATTAAAGCGTCTACGGCTTCCTGAAGCATCCTTTTTTCATTCCGACAGATAACTTCCGGGGCATTCAGCTCAATTAATTGCTTTAAACGATTATTCCTGTTAATAACCCGTCGATATAAATCATTTAAATCACTGGCCGCAAAACGGCCTCCGTCCAGAGCCACCATAGGCCTTAAATCCGGAGGAATCACCGGAACAGCGGTTAAAACCATCCACTCCGGCCTAATATTGTTGGCCGCCAAGCTCTTAAAAAGACGCAATCTCTTTAATATTTTTTCCTTTTTTACATCGTTGGCTTTCTTTAGTTTTTCTTCCAAATCTTTAATGGTTTCGGTCAAATCAATTTTCTCCATTATTTTACGAATAGCTTCCGCTCCGATTCCGGCCTCGAAAATATGTCCGTATTTTAAACTTAAATTTTGATAAGCATCCTCGGAAACTATTAATAAGGGTTTTAAATCCCTTAATTCTTTAATGGATTCATTAAAGGTCTTCTGGAGCTCATCCAATTTTCCCTGTTTTTCCTCTTCCAAATCATCTATTTCTTTTTGAGCGGCCTTTTTGGCTTTGGCTTCCTTGGTCTTCTTGTTATACTCTTGAGTAAGAGATTTTTTCTTTTCTTTGTATTCGGTTTGAATTTGCTCCAGGGTGTCATTTTTTAAATCCTCGTCCACCTCGGTAATTATAAAACTGGCAAAATAAATGACTTTTTCCAAGGATTGCATTCCCAGATCCAAAATAAGCCCGATTTTAGAAGACAATCCGCGTAAAAACCAAATATGAGAACAAGGAGTTTGAAGATTGATGTGGCCCATTCTTTCTCTTCTCACAATACTGCGAGTAACCTCTACTCCGCATTTATCGCAAACAATCCCCTTGTAACGGATTTTTTTATATTTGCCGCAATAACATTGCCAATCCTTGGTGGGGCCAAAAATTTTTTCGCAAAACAAACCGTCTTTTTCCGCTTTTTGAGTCCGATAATTTATGGTTTCCGATTTGGTCACTTCTCCGTGAGACCAAGATAAAATCTCTTCTGGAGAGGCCAAAATAAGTTTTATGGCTTCAAAGTCGGTGGTTTTAATGGGAGTTAACATAAAAATTAATTTAATTATTTTAAAAAACTATTGTTGTTATTTCTCAATTTCTTGTTCTCCTTCTTTTTTCTCTGTGGTTTTTTCTTCTTCCGCCTCGGTCTCTGTTTTTTGAGAATGAACGGCTTTATTGTTTCCTTGTAAGAGCTCGACATCCAAACCCAGGCCCTTAATTTCCCTGGTTAACACATTGAAGGATTCCGGCACATTAAGTTTGGTAATTTCCTCTCCTTTAATAATGGATTCATAAGCGCTGCTTCTGCCAGGAACATCATCGGATTTAATGGTTAAAATTTCCTGCAAAGTATGGGCGGCGCCGTATCCTTCCAAGGCCCAAACCTCCATTTCTCCGAATCTCTGACCGCCGAATTGCGCTTTTCCTCCCAAGGGCTGTTGAGTGATCAAAGAATAAGGCCCGATCGATCTTTGGTGCATTTTATCCTCCACCATATGATTCAATTTCAGCATATATTTATATCCCACCACCACTTTATTGTCATAAGCTCGACCGGTTTTGCCGTCATATAATTTTACCTTTCCGTCCTCGGGTAAACCGGCTTTTTTCAATTCTTCTTTTATCTCTTCTTCGGATATCCCGCGTAAAACCGGAGTGGCTACCTTATACCCCAATTTTTGGGCGGCAAACCCCAGGTGAGTTTCCAAAATTTGTCCTAAATTCATACGGGAAATCACACCCAAAGGAGACAAAATAACATCCAGGGGAGTGCCGTCCTCCAAATAAGGCATATCTTCCCGAGGGACAATTTTGGAAATACATCCCTTGTTTCCGTGCCTTCCGGACATTTTATCCCCGACTTGAATTTTTCTTAAGTTGGCTACGGAAATTTGGATTGATTTCAATACTCCGGCTTGCAACTTATCTCCGTTTTCTCGGGAAAAAATTTTTATATCCACAACTTTGCCGTGTTCTCCGTGCTCTAAATACAAAGAAGAGTCGCGAACATCTTTGGCTTTCTCGCCGAAAATGGCCCGCAAAAGCTTTTCTTCAGAAGAGAGCTCGGTTTCCCCTTTGGGAGTGATCTTGCCCACCAGAATATCTCCGGAAGAAACTTCGGCTCCAATACGAACTATTCCTTCTTCATCCAAATTTTTTAATTTTTCTTCGCTGATATTGGGGATATCATTGGTTACTTCCTCCGGGCCCAACTTAGTATCCCGCACATCAACGGTATAGTTTTCAATATAAATAGAAGAATAAACATCGTCCTTTACCAATCTATCGGAAATAATAATGGCATCTTCATAATTGAATCCTTCCCAGGTCATAAAACCGACCAAAACATTTTTGCCCAAAGCCAATTCCGCCTTGTCTATACAAGGACCGTCAGTCAAAGGTTGCCCCTTCTTAACCTTGTCTCCCAAACTAACCATGGGATGTTGATTAATACAAGTGGAGGAATTGGAGCGACGAAATTTGGAAAGCTGATAATTGGTAATTTCTCCTTTATTATTCTTGATTGAAATCTCTTGAGCATCCACCTTTACCACCTCTCCGGCCTCTTGGGCCAATAATATATGCCCGGAATCAAAAGCGGCTCTTTCTTCCACGCCCGTCCCCACGATCGGGGAATCGTTAATAATCAAAGGAACGGACTGTCTCTGCATATTTGTTCCCATCAAGGTTCTTTGTCCGTCATCATGTTCCATAAAAGGGATTAAAGAAGTGGATATGGAAACGATCTGATTAGCCGCAATTCCCACATAATCAATACGAGTAACTTCCAAAGCCATGGGTTGTCCGTATTTCCTAACTTCATTGAATTCCACCAAAAAATTACCTTCATTATCCACGGGGATATTAGAGGAAGCGGTAATATATTTTTCTTCTTCAAAAGCATCCAAGAGCACAATTTCTTTGGTAACCTTGGGTTTTACGGGAATTAAAACCCGATTATCCAAATTATCTTTCAAAGTTTTTATGGTCTTTTTATCTAATTTTTTTCCGGCTTTAGCTATTATTTTTCCTTTTTTATTATCCGGAACTTCTTCTAATAAAATTTCCTCGCCTTCTTCCAAACTCTTAACCGCTTTTACATCCTCGCGCAAGATCTGACCTTCCAAAGCCGGATCATCCGTTTTTAAATCATGCAAAACTTTGCGATAAGGGGTTTGAACAAATCCGTAGTTATTAACGCGAGCAAAACTGGCCAAATGTCCCACCAAACCGATATTGGGCCCTTCCGGAGTGGCAATCGGGCAAATCCGGCCATAGTGAGTAGTGTGTACATCACGCACCTCAAAACCGGCTCTTTCCCGGGTTAACCCACCGGGGCCCATGGCTGATAATCTCCTTTTATGCTCCAACTCGGCCAAGGGATTGGTTTGATCCATAAACTGGGAAAGCTGGGAAGACATAAAAAATTCCCGCACTACACTAATAACCGGACGGGCGTTAATTAACTTATTAGGGGTAAGGGTGCTAAAATCGGCCGTGCTCATTCTGTCTTTAACAATTCTTTGCATACGGGCCAAACCCACACGAAAACGATTCTGGATCAATTCTCCGATCGCCCTAATCCTTCGATTGCCCAAGTGATCAATATCATCTTCCGGATCTCCGGTAATATTTAATCTGATAATTTCTCTAATAATGCTGATAAGATCCTCTCGTCTTAAAATCCGATTCTCTTTGGTGTTGGGAACATCCAAACCGAATCTTCGATTAAGCTTATACCTGCCCACGCTTCCGAAATCATAACGATCAAAACGAAAAAACATGGAATGAATAAGCTGGCGCGCATTATCGGTGGCGGCAAAATCTCCCGGTCTGATTTTTCTGTAAACTTCTTTTAAGCCCTCTGCCTCGTTTTTGGCCGCATCTTTTTTTAAAGTGGCCTCGATATGGCTTGATTCTCCGTTTCTATGCGCCTCTTCACTTACCTCGTCGATGTCTTCAAATAATTTTTTTATCTCCTCATCACTGCTATAACCAAAAGCCCTCAAAAGAGAAGTAATGGCTATCTTTCTTTTGCGGTCAATCCTTACCCAAATCACCTTGTTAATATCGGTTTCCATTTCCAACCAAGCTCCGCGGTTGGGAATAACCTTGGCGCCGTAATATTTTTTTCCCTTAATATAACTGGAATTAAAAATAACCCCCGAACTCCTGATCAACTGAGAAATAACCACTCTTTCTATTCCGTTTACTATAAAAGTTCCGTTATTGGTCATTAAAGGAAAATCTCCCAAAAAAACTTCTTGTTCCACCTTGGATTTATCTCTCTTGTTTTTTAATTCCACCTCAACCCTGAAAGGGGCTTCATAAGTAATGTTTTTTTTCCTGCTCTCTTCTTCGTTGAATTTGGGTTCATCCAAATAATAATCTTTAAAATAAAGCTCCAAATCTCTGCCGATGAAATCTGTTACGGGAGATATCTCATCAAAAAGTTCGGCCAAACCTTCTTTTAAAAACCAATTATAAGAATTCTTCTGAATCTCGATTAAGTCCGGCATGGGAGCCGCTTGCACAAAATCGGTAAAAAATTTTCTCTCCCCGAATATTTGGGGGGAAGAAGCGCCTTTTTGTGTAGCCATAAATATAAAAATTAAAAAAAATTAAAAAAACAAAAAAAATCTCAAATACCTACCCGGCTGGTTTTGAGTTCTATATAAAGTGTCTTATAATTTAAGTAATTAAACTAAACACTCTTTAAAAAAATAATTAAAATTTATAAATTGTTTCCAAACCGCTTTTCTTTTCTTGACAGAAAATAATATTTAATACTAACAAGGTTTTTAAAAAAAGTCAATACTTTGCCTTGAAAAAAATATCTTTGAAAAAATTATTTTAATATTAGAAAAAAAATAAAATTTTTCAAATATAAAAACTCCCAAGTTATCCACATGTCTGCAAGGCAATAATTCTATATTTCTTTAAATCTGTGACTCCTCTCGGAAATTAATATCAAAACGATTTTTTACTGTTTTGCATTTTCTTTAATTCTTCTCTGGCCACTTCTCTATCATCCCATTTAAGCTTTTCTCCTCCGGCCAGACAAATCGCCTGTTCACAACCCTTGCCGGTTATCAATACTATATCATTTTTCCGCGCCAATTGCAAAGCTTTTCTGATAGCTTGTCGGCGATCCTTAACTTTAAACAAATCCTCTTCCTCTTTTTTGCCGGCATATTCCGCTCCGCTGGCCACTTGGGCGATTATAACTTCCGGATCTTCATCATAAGGATCTTCATTGCTTACTATAACCATATCGCATTTCTCTCCGGCCAATTTGCCCAATTTCGGTCTTCTTTCCGTGTCCCTGCCCCCTCCGGCAGACCCCAGGACCTGAATCAATCTGTTATATTCCAAATTATCCACGGCCTTATATAAATTTTCCAAAGCCCGAGGTTCAAAGGCATAATCCACTATCACCGTAAAATTCTGCCCTTCATCAATCCTTTCCATTTTCCCGGCCACGGCCTTGATATTCTCCAAACCCTTTTTAATAACCTTATTATCTACCTCCTGAGAAAAAGCCACAGCCACCGCGTTCATACTATTCCGGACATTAAATTCCCCCAAAAGGACCAAATTGATTTTTTCTTCGGCAAAACTAAAACTAACTCCCGATTGGGTGCTTCTTATGTTTTTATAATTCAAGATCTCCCAAGAATCTTTACCGAGCAAATTTTCCTTAGTGGTATAAATTATTTTTTTCTCCGCCCAAAAATCCAAAAAATACCCGGCATACTCATCGTCATAATTGGCTATAATGGTTTTCTTAACTCGGTTCAAATCTATTTTTTTAATGTTTTTATTAACCTTTTGTATTCTTTTGTTCTCATCAACATATTTTATCTTCCCCCTTTTTAAATGTCTAAACAATTCTCCTTTGGCCTGTTTGTAATTCTCAAAACTTCCGTGAGATTCTATGTGCTCGGGATAAAGACCGGTAAAAACCAAAATATCATAATTGATAAACCTGTGCCTGAATTGTCTGATTCCTTCCGAAGTTGTCTCTACCACGGCATATTGGCACCCCTTTTTTTTCATTTGCGACAAAATTTTTTGAGTAAAAAAACGACCCACCATGGTCATTTTCTTGTCATTCAGCCATTCTTGCTCCCCGTCACTAAAAACAGCCGTGGAAGTAAAGCCAACCTTATAACCGGCCTCTCGCAAAACCCGGGCGATCATATAAACACTGGTGGTTTTTCCGGTTGTTCCGGTAATTCCCACTATTATCATTTCTTCACCGGGATATTTATAAACCAAAGCGGCCAACCAATTTAATAAAAAATGATAAACGGGTTGTAAATAACTAAAAATTTTTTTAGGAATTATCTTTTTAACCGAGTTAAGAAACTTGTCCATATTAAAATTTTCTTCTTATTTCTCTTAATATTTTATAGATATTATACCAAGTTCTGTTAAAAATAAAATCCCGGGTTCCGCCACGGTCCACCTCTTCTCCGCCAAAACCCTTTTTAAATCTGGTTATGCCCGGCCATTTCTCTTCATCTATGCCGTAAAAATCATAAAAAACACAACCTTTTTCTTTTGCCTCTCGGATAGCTTGCCACTGCAGGGCATAAGGCGCCATTAATTTTCTATATTGATGAGATGAAGCCCCGTGCAGATAAGTGGCCGTATCCCCGAAAAAAGAAACTATATTTCCGGCAATTATTTCCCCTTTATATTCGGCCAAGTAAAATTTTAACTCCAAATCTCCGGGGTTCTCCTTGAAAAATTCTATCATTTTTTTATAATGTTCCCGATCGTGAAGCCGAAACTTATCTCTGTCTCCGGTTTTTTTCATAATCTCCCACCAAGCGGGAAAATCATCCAATCCGCCTTTTCTGATCTTTACTCCTTTTTTAAAAGCCAGTCTAATATTATATCTGGTTTTTTGGTGCATTAAAGCCAAAATTTCTTCTTCCCGCTTTCTTAAATCCAAAAGCAGACTCTTTTGGGGCTGAATATTAATGGTTTCTTTAAAATTAAATTCTAAATCCAAACAATCCTCACCCGATTCCAGGCGACTAAAAATAATATTTTCTTTTTGTCCTTTGTCTTTTATTAACTGTAAAAATTTTATCTTATCCTTTTGAGGTAATTCTCTCTTAAAAACCGGACCGGCCGGAGCATACCAATATTTCTTTCCCGCTCCCAAAACATGTTCTTCCAGACTAATTAAAGCCAATAATTCCTCTCCTCTTTTAATACCCCATCTTCTGATCGAAAAACCGCGTTGCCGACTAAATTCTCCCCACTCCCAAGACTGACTGAACCTGTTGGGTGAAACAGTTTTAAGGAATTGGTTCCACTTCTCTTTATCTTTTATTTCCTTTAAATCCATAAAAACAAAACAAATTACCACCGCGCTAAAACGGTGGTTTTAAAAACTATTTTATATTTTTTAAGGCCTCTCTTATTCTTTGGCCGCTGTCTTTAACAGCCGGATCCACTCCTTTTAAGGCCTCTCTGGCCTGGGTCAAGGAATAACCCAAAGCCATTAAAGCATCTATTTCTTCACTGCTGGCTGAACCCTCCTCTCCGCTTTTCACTTCCTCTCTTTCCGAGCTCGCGGGTAAAAAACCGATCTTATCCCTGAGCTCCACCACTATTCTTTCCGCGGTCTTTTTGCCGATTCCGGAGACTTGTTGTAAAAGAGCCGAATCTCCTCTGGCTATATATTCCTTGAATT
>Ga0102938_10003137_pt1 | contig 12360 bp, 13 predicted proteins | sample SalPonR2_B_D2_MG_FD_84516 | JGI IMG/M metagenome (GOLD analysis project Ga0102938, IMG submission 84516) | Salt pond soil microbial communities from South San Francisco under conditions of wetland restoration - Salt Pond MetaG R2_B_D2_MG | ecosystem: Environmental > Aquatic > Marine >... | reverse complement strand
TGATCTCGCGATCCAGCGTCGCGTCGTCACCGGACAACAACCGGGCGTCCAAGCCGACTTGAATCTCCCTCACGGTGGGCTGGCGGAGCAACGGTTCCTCGGGCAGGAAATAAAGCGGGGCCGTCGCATCGAGTCCCGCCGCGGTGCATGCGGCGGGCAAGTCGTCCGCCATCGCCGCGCCGACTTGGTTGACGATCGTGGCGACGATCTGGCCGCCATGATCGGTCAAACTGTCGTTGCCGATGCGGATCGACGCGACGCAGTCCTCGACCGTGTCCGACGTCGCCGCGTAGACGGGCATCATCGTGCACCCCAAGTTGATCGCGATGTCCGCGTTCAATTCGAATTCGATCTCCGGCACCAAGCCTTGAAAGCTGGTGCCCTCGACGACGACGAAGTCCGCGGTTTCCTCCAGCGTCTTGAAACGCTGCTGGATCCGCTGGATCAACTGCTCGTACCGATCGTCGGCCAGCATTTGACGCGTTTCGCGACGCGTCACGCCGGCCATCTGCTCGGGCGCCGTGTCCAGCTTGTACCTGGCCCGCATCAGCCGAATGCTTTGATCCGACCGGGCATCGTTGCGAACGATGGGACGAAAAAAGGCGACGCGGTCGAATCGTCGCGTCGCCAACTCCATGACCCCCAAAGCGGCCATCCGCTTGCCGGTCGCGTTGGCGTTGGTGGCCAAGTAAAGGCTTCTGGGCATGACGTCTATCGACGGGTTTGTTGGTACCGGCTGGAAGGCCGCGACGCGGTTCGACTGGACGCGGCGGCCGTTTGTCGCCACGCCGGCCCTTCACCGTAAACCCGATCGTAGTACATCGCCAGGGACCTCAACGCATGACCCTTGGGACCGATCGACCAATCACGATCCAGCTCCTTTCGCATCGAAGTCGCCAGGAAACGAATGGCGGCAACGAGTCGCGGGTTCTGAAGTTCTTCGTCCGGCGTGACGGTGATCAACCATTCCGCCATGTGTCCGGTCGTCTGGATCTTTCGATCAAGGTCTCCGTTGTCCTCACGGCCTTCGAACCAGCTCGTACTCATCGATCCGTCGCGGTTTTGCAGTCGATAAGTGTACGCGACAAAGTCCTCCAAGAATCGTTCGGCGCGGGCCCACTGGCCTTCGACGGGCAAACCTTCCATTCGCCGTTTGCGAAGGGCGTGAGCGAAACCCATCAAACGGTGCGTCCCCCCGCAGGCGGCCCCGACGATCGGCTGCGACAATTCTTCCGCGATCAATCGCTCGAAGTCCCAACGTTCTCCGTCCGTCGAGGTCCAGGACTCTTCCGTGCCCAGGTAATGTGCCAAACCGATCAACGTGAACGTCAGCTCTTCCCCGCTGCGACAGGTCTCGGCCTCGCGCCGAATCAGATCATCCACGGAGTACTTGTTGCCGTTGGCGTACAACGGGTAGTCGCGCGGCACGCCGGTCAGCCCCAACACCATCAGTAGTTGACCTTGGTGGCCTTGCAACCCGATTCCGTTGTCGGCCTCGATGCCGTGGGGACCTTCGATCAACAGTCGCTTGCCGCGGCAAATGTTGTTGCCCGCCACCCACGCGATCGTGCTGTGCGTTTTTCGGCCGACTCGCACTTTCGTGTCCGCGCCGTAGACCAGCATCGCGTGCATCATCCCCCAATTGCTGCGACCGTCGGCGATCTCGGGGTTGTGGTAGTAGTACTGAAGCACTTGGCGGATCGGCATCCTCAACGCAGCCGACTCGCGGGTCACGTTGATCGGCACGGCCGGTCGCCCGGTGAAGTCCAACGGCAGGTCGCTTGTCGCCATCCGGGCGGCCTCCCGAGGCGAACCTCCGTCCTCGGTCTCCGGACTTTCGGCGGCTTGCGGATCGGGTTCGACAAGATCTCCGACACGGGCCTCGGTCGACGAACCGATCACCGACCGCGGCGCCACAGCCTCGTCAGACGTCGCAGACTCGTCCGGGACCGCGGCTGCACGACGGCTGCCGGTCAGTGCGCCGTCCCGCTGGATTTTCAGTGACCGCACCGTCACCCCTCCGCGAACGTTCTCTCGCGCCGTCACGCTCGAGTCGGACGGCTCGGCGACTTCCCGGGTCGGCGGCGTTCGGGTCGGCGGCTTGATTGCCGGCGGGCCCTGGGCCGGATGGGCTGCCCCGAGGGTCAGCCCGCCTTCGTCGGACGTGTCGGGGACATCGGCTTCGTCGCGATCGTCGACCCGGTCGGCTTTGACTCGAGTGTCGGAAGTTTCGCGGCTGGGAATCTCGCGGCTGGGAACCGACGGCGTGACCGGTTTTTTCGGGACCATTCTCGGCGGAACGGGATCCAACAAAGGCGCGACGCGATTGATCGCTTCCCGGGCCACCCACGCGGAATCGGGATCGCGATCCGGCGCGGCGACCGTTCGTGGCGGGTTCGTGGCCGGTGCGGGACTGGTCGGCCGCATCGAATTGGGGACCCGCGTCGAATCGGGTTTCCTTGTCGAACTGATCGCGGTGGCCGACTTCCCGGCGATCGGTTGGGGAGTCGCCGGGTCGGCAAGTTTCATGAGCGGCTCCGCCGGCCGGACGCTCGGCGGTTTGACCGTCGCTTTGGCCGGCGGGCCCGTTTTCGCTTGGGTCGGCGGATCGATCGCGATCGGGCGCAGTTTGATCGACGAAGCGGAAACCGTTCGAGGCTGCGTCCGCGTTACCGCGGGCGCCGATGGCTCGGCGGGCGATTCTGTTTCGGCCGCCTTCGGCGTCAGCAACTTGACCGCGGGCGTCAGTGGGAGGTCGGCGTCGGTTTCCCAAGGCCGCCGGGCGACGTGGATGTGAACGTCCACGTTCGCCGGGCTGTTCAATTTTATAACGGATTGATCGGCCATCTCGGCGTCATCCTCCGCCGCCCCGGCGACCCCACAGCCCATCCCAATGAAACAGGCCAGGGCGGTACGTCGAAAGGCGGCAGATCGGCTGGACAATCGCTGAGTCACGGAAAGCTCCAAGAAAAAAGGTAGGCTTCCTCTTTCCATCGGACTCGACAAGCCGGAAGTCCACTCATTCGAAACCCCCAAAACGCAGGGGTGCTAAATGAAGCAAACTGGGTCGACTCGGTCATTTCATCGCCGACAACTTTCTCGCGATCTCCTGATTCGTCTCAAGTCGATCGCCTGCCGAGCGGCGGCCCGGCTTGACCGCCGGCGGACTTTGAAAGGCGACGCGGTTAACGCGCCAAATCGACCGCGACGATTTGTTGATCGTTGCGCAGGTAAGCCGTTCGATTCGCGTACGCCGGATGGCTCCACACGACGTCGCGTCCGAAGACGTCGCTGGTCGGCGCGATGGCTCGGAAACGACCGTGCTCCTGGTAACCCTCGGCGGTCAAGCTGGCGATGATCAGGTGCCCCGTTTCGGCAAACAACAAGTAGCGATCGCTGTCGCCCAGGCGGGTCAGGAAGGCGGTCCCGTGTTTGACGTCGACTTTTCGCTGGCGATCGGGCGCGGTCGCTTGATAAGTCTCCCACAGACGATTGCCGGTCTTGGCGTCCATCGCGATCAGGGATCCGTCGTGACAGTCGGTGCCATAGACGACTCCGTCGACGAACAGGGGGGTGCTGTTGCTGGTGTACAAGGCGCTGTCACGTTCGCCGCGCCAAAGCTCTTCGGCCGCCGGTCGGTCGCTGTCCAATCGGATCATCACCGATTCGCTGCCGATCCCGCTGGCGTACATCAGATCGCCGTCGACCATCGGCCGGGAGATGGACATCTCGTACATCGGCGCGACGTCGATGTTCCAATACACCGAGCCGTCGGTCGGGTTCATGCCGACGACGCCTTCGGGGTGAAACACGATCAGCTGTGGGACGCCACCGGCCTGAATGATCGAGGTGGGACAGTACCCGGCCTTGGCATCGAGTGCTTTCCATTTCACTTCGCCGGTCATTTTGTCAAAGGCGACGACGCCCTGGCCGGTACCGCCGACCATGCAGTACAGCAAGTCCCCGTCGACCAACGGATGCGACGAGAAGCCCCAGATCGGGACTTCGGCCGAAAAGTCGTTCTTGAAACTTCGTGTCCAAATCGGGTTTCCCGATTCGACGTCGACGCAGTGCAAGTCGCCTTCGCTGCCCAAGGTGTAAACACGATCGCCGTCGACGGTCGGCGTGCATCGCGGTCCCGCGGGATAACTGATGCTGTAAGGGCAATCGTACTCGTGTTTCCAGATCGGCTGGCCCGAGGCCGCGTCGAGCGCGATCAAGCGTTCCTTGCCGGTCAGCACGGCGCGGGTGCCCGGATCGTTGATGATCTCGCCCGAGGACTTTTCGTAGTCAAAAACGAAGACCTTGCCGCCGGCGACCGCCGGCCCGGCGTAGCCTCCGGCGATGGCGGTCGTCCACTTCACCGGCAAGCCTTCGGCCGGGATCGCATCGACGACGCCCGATTCGCTATAAACACCGTCGCGATCGTCCCCCATCCAGCCCGGCCACCCCTCGGCGAGACAACGGGCGGACAGAAAAAGCGTGACGCACAGAGTCAAACAAGCGGGTTTCATCAGGGACTTCATGGTGTTTTGCCGGATCGAGGAATCACGCGATGCGAAAACGTGAAGGGACGGAGATGACCGCAAGTATACGAACTCGTCACCCTTCGGCACCCGAGTGGCCGGGAATATGAAGAATCGACGACTGCTACTGATGCGACACGCCAAGAGTGACTGGGGCGATCGGGACGTCGCCGATCACGATCGTTCGCTGAATCGGCGTGGGATTCGCGACGCTCCCCGGATGGCCGCCTGGATCGGTCAGTTGGGCGATTTGCCGGATCGGATCCTGTGCAGCAGCGCCGTGAGGACTTGCGAAACGTCACGACTGCTGGGCGAAGCCTGGAACGCCGCCGTGCCGGTCGTCTCGACCGATTCGCTCTATTTGGCTTCGCCCGAAACGATCCTGAACGTGATCCGGCAAGACCACGGCGACGCGGAAACCTTGCTGGTCATCGGTCACAACCCCGGCATGGGGTCGCTGGTTTCGGGGCTGGCCGGACAGATCATCGACATGCCCACCGCGGCGATCGCGGCGTTCGAAATCGCCGGCGACACCTGGGAAACGTTTCCACAATCCGAATCGATCCGTTTGATCGATACCGCACGACCGAAAGCGCTGTAAGGTTTGTTCAGTCCGACTCATTGGCAGGTGTTGGCCGTCTCGGCGGTGCTCGGGCACTTCGGGTTGCACCTGGGCCTGTACAACCGTTTGAACGCTTTGGGCTGGCCCCGTCGGTGGATCAAACGGACCGAGAAAATCTTGTTCGCCGAAATGTGGTTGACGCTCGCCGCGTTTCTGTGGTGGGGCGGGGACGCCTGTCGCGCCCTGATCGACGGCTCGGCAACCGTCGAAGCGTTGTCTTGGCCGATGCTGGTCTACGGATCGGTTTGCTTGGCCGCCTGGATCGTGCTCGGTTTGCCGTGGTTGCTGTGGCGACCGATCCTCCGCTGGGAATGGGCCGACGCCCCGCGACGCGTCGAAGTCGTTGACGTCCAAGACGCGTTGCGGGTTCCGCTGTCGCGAACCACCTCTTGTAAATGGGAATCGCGTTTGCCGCTGAACCAGATCTTCGACTTGGCGGTCGAAGAAGTCTTTTTGCCGGTGCCCGGTTTGCCGGCGGGTCTGGACGGCTACCGGATCGCGCAGCTTTCGGACATTCACCTGACCGGCGACATCGCGCCGGACTACGCACGGTACGCCGTCGAACGGGCGACCGCTTGGCAGCCTGATCTGATCGCGTTGACCGGCGACATCATCGACAAACAGCCTTGCATCGACTGGCTGTTCGACATCTTTTCACCGGCGTCCGCGCCGGACGGTTGTTACTTCGTGCTAGGCAACCACGATACGCGGGTCGTCGATTCGTGGCAGACCCGCGAAGCGATGGACCGTGCCGGCTGGACGGACTTGGGCAGCCGCGCCTTGCCGACCACTTTGCGGGGCGTCCGGGCGTGGATGATCGGAAACGAGTATCCCTGGTTCGAACGTCCGGATTTGCCGGCCGACGACTCGCGCACCTTCCGCTTCTTGATCAGCCACAGCCCTGATCAAATCAGTTGGGCGCGTCGCAAAAAGGTCCAGCTGATGTTGGCCGGTCACACGCACGGCGGCCAAGGACGGTTGCCCCTGATCGGTCCGCTGCTCAGTCCCAGCCTGCACGGCAGCCGCTACGCCTCGGGCGATTTTTACAAACCCCCGACGACGATGCACGTCTCCCGCGGCCTGGGCGGCGTCCACCTGCTCCGGATCAACTGTCGCCCGGAACTGTCTTTGCTGATCTTGAAAGCGACCTGAGTGGCGCCGAGATCAGTGCGGCAATTCGGCGAAGCGTTTCATTTCTTCCGGCGTGAACTTGTTGTCCAAGCGGGCGCCCATTTGGGCGACGATGCGGGCGGCGGCGTGCGAGGCCATGTGGGCGGCTTGTTGCCAACTCATGCCGTTGGTGATGCCGTACAGCATCGCCCCGGCGTACATGTCGCCCGCCCCCGTGGTGTCGATCGCCTCGGTCACAACGCCTTCGATCGGAAACGATTCCCCGCCGTGCATGATGATCGAACCTTTCGGCCCCAACGTCAGCGCCACGTTTTCACAGTGCTGGTGAATCTTGGCGGCCGCGACGATCGGATCGGATTCGCCGGTCAAGCTTTTCGCTTCCTCTTCGTTGCAGAAAAACAGATCGACCGGCCCGGTGATCAAGTCCCAGATCTCATCACGGATGAGGTTGACCAGAAAAGGGTCCGACGCGGTGAAGGCGACTTTCACGTCGTTCTGTTTGGCCAGCTCCATCGATCGATAAGCGGCCTGCTTGGTCCCGTCGCCGGGCAACAAGTAGCCTTCGACGTACACGTATTTAGACGCCTTGATCATGGACTCGTCCAGGTCGTCGGCGGTCAACGTCGCCGAGGCCCCCAGGTTGGTCAACATCGTCCGCTGGGCGTCGGCGGTGATCAAAATCGCACACGTGCCCGTCGGTGCCGACTCAGTGGGATCCACGTCGATGCCGATGCCCAGCTTCCGCATGTCGGCCAAAAAGAAATCGCCGATCTCGTCACGCCCGATCTTCCCAAGAAAGGCCGCCGAGCCGCCGAAGTCGGCCAGGGCGACGACCGTGTTCGCGGCTGATCCCCCGGCACAGCGGTGCAGCGGCGTCCCGTCGACCGCGGCCAACACGCCCGCTTGGCGATCGTCGTCGACCAGCGTCATCACGCCTTTGTCCAAATTCAATTCCCGCAGCACGGTGTCATCGACCCGCGCTTGGATATCGACCAAGGCATTGCCCACCGCAAAAACGTCGTACTTCGTCATGGATCGTTCGTCATAGGAAGAGGCCGATCGCTCCGCCGACCGGCAAATCGTCGTCACCCGAACCGTCGGAGCGGCCTAGGGTCTTGTCAGGGCACCGCAGACTACTTGGCCCGCCAGCGTCGATGAAGGTGCCCTCGGGCCGGGGGGACGCAAGTTTTTCAAATTTCACCCGACCGCACCGGAAAACCTGACCTACCTTTCGAATAACCGAGGTCCTTCTGCGGCCGACGAAATTCGCTCACCCCCCGTACCATTGAACCCATCCTCCGGAGTTCGCCGACTATGAAACGAAACAAGAAAGAGGGCTTCTCGCTCCTTGAAGTCATCGCTGCCGTCATCATTTTGGCCGTCGTCGCGGCCGCCACCGTCGCCACGGTCGCTCCGATGCGTGCCAAGAGCGAAGAAAAAATGGACGTGCAAACCAAAGCGTCGCTCGATGCGATGTCCCAGACTTATTTCTTGGAACAGCAACGCTTCCCTCGCAGTGTCAACGAACTGGTCCGCGAGAGTTACATCAACAACGTGACACAAGCCGAACGAGACTACGTCCGAAACCTGAGCCGGAAATGGAAAGTCGACGGCACGACCGGCGAGTGGTCCGAACGATAGTCTGTCGGTTCGATCGACCCATCCCCCGTCGGTCGCCTGAAACCTTCCCGTGGTCCGTCGCCCGATCGCGCCCTCGCCCGCGGGCGGGCGGGCGTGCATCGCGACGGACTTTTTTCGTCTCGCTCTGTACCATCGCCTCCACCCCAGCTTTTGGGATCGATTTTCATGCGCCGCGCCGACCGGTCCCTCCGACGAACCCCGTTTGCGTCACCGCGACGCCGCGGCGTCACGTTGCTGGAAGTCATGATGGTCGCGATCGTGATGAGCGCCGCTTCGCTGATCGGTTTGTTCGCCCTGGACGGCCAATGGATCCAGCGACGTCAGGTGGAATTGGAATCTCAAAGGCTGCGACAAGCCTTGACCGTGATCCGCGAGACGGCCATCGCCGGCCGCGCCGATGTTCTGATCCGGTTTGACAACCGAAACGATCGGCTGATCGTCCGACAGGCCGTCGGCCCGCTGTCGCCCGGCAAGACTTGGGAAATCCCCCTGGTTTCGGATTGCGACATCCGGCCTTCGCCCGGCTCGATCACCTTCAAACCGAGCGGTTCGTGCGATCGCAACTTGGAAATCGTCGTGACGACCGGTCGGATCAAAAACACGGTCGGTGTCGACGCCGTCAACGGAGTCATCCGATGAACAGGCTTCGACAGAGAAAAACGCGGCTGGGCATGTCCTTGTTGGACGTCGCGATCGGTTCGTTCCTGTTGGCGATGATCTTGATCCCCTCGGCGCGGTTGCTGCGTCACCACGATCGCTTGCAACGGAATCGTCAATGGCAAGAAACGATTCTGTTCGAAACCGAACAGTTGATCGAACGGGCGAAGATCGATACGGCCGACCCGGCACGATTCGCCGCCGCTAGGAATCGAGCCCGACCCACCGTCCAGACGGTCAAACTGCACCCCGGCGACGGGCCGCCGCTGGTGGGTCGCCTGACCTTGTCCGCCGATACCACGGTCGCCCCGTCGGTGCCATTGTTGACGATCGACTGCACCGTTTGGCATGACCGCAACGGCAACGGCCGCCCCGACAGCGACGAACCGAGCGAAACGCTTCGTACCCAGCGGAGTCAACCATGAAACGGCGAACAAGGCGTCGAACGGCGATCAGCTTGCTGGAAGTCATCGCCGTCACCATGTTGGTTTCGATCTTGATGATTCCTATCGCCGATGTGATGCGATCCTCCGCCAAGGCGATCGCAAGGAGCACCGGCGCGGGGTCCCCCGAAGCCCAAGCCCGTCGTTCGTTGCGATGGCTGTGCGACGAAATCCGACGGAACAAAATCCAGTCCGTCGCCGGAAACGGCCAAGGCCTGCGACTGGACATGCCCGGAGGCCGAACCGCAACGGTGGCCATCCGCCGCGGCCGCTTGGTGATCAATGACGGAGTCGGCGAAATCGTCTTGTCAGAAAACGCACGCGGGTTCCGCGTCCAAGAAACCCGTGTCGTCACGGGCGGACCGTTGATCGGCATCCGAATGGAACTGACGCTACGAGACCCGGCCACCAAAGTCGACCACGTCGTCCCCGCAGTGCTGTCGATCTGACGCGGCGATTCGAAGGATCAGGAATCGGGATTCCCCATCATGCAAAAGTCGTCCAAACGAAATCGCCGCGGTGCCGCGTTGTTGCTGTGCATGTTGGCGGCGGCGGTGCTGCTGCTGTCATCCGTGGCGATGCTGCGCGCCGCGGGTTACGCGAAAGTCCGCAACGACGCTTTGCGAAGTGGCGCGATCGCGACGCAAACGATCGACGGCTTGATCGCCCGGGCGACGGCATTGGCCGAGACCGGGCAACTGCCGCTCGGTGTCAAGCTGCAAGACGAGTTCGTCGCCAACCCGAACGCCTATGTCATCGCCACCGACGCCGGCGCGGGCGACGTGACGATCGCTGTTTACTTGTACGCCGGCAGCGTAAAACCGGCCGTCATCCGAACGATCGTCGCCAAACCCCCACCTCCCGGAATGTCACCGCCTGGCAAAACGCCTCCCGGAAAGTCACCGCCGGGCAAGTCGCCGTTCGGAAACTCCCCTCCCGGAAAGTCTCCGCAGGTCAAATCGATGCCCTTTCCCGGGGCAAAGCCGACACGCTGACGACGCGTCGTCCGCGACGGGGACCCCGATCCCGACCCACGATCAGTCACGCACCAGCCACACGTCCTGGTGAGAAAACTCGGGGAACACTTCGCGGTAACCGAACGGCGTCAGGTGATCCAGCAACCGTCGCTTGCGACCGGCCACAAAGTTGTGCTCGATGACCAACAGGCCGACGTGATATCGGTTCAAGTCCAAGCCTTCCAGGACTTCCAATTCCGATCCCTCGGTATCGATGGAAATGAAGTCGATCGACTCCGGAGCGCCGTGCTCGGCCAAGGCGCGATTCAGCGTCACCGTGGAAACCTGATGGGTCTGGCCCCTGCGACTGCGTCCGTCGTCACCCAGGTGATGCGTCAACGTGGACAGTTCGCCGGAGCGTCCGACTTCCATGAAATCGCAAACGCGGTCGTCGGCGGAGTAAACGGCGCGGGTGTCCAGGATCGCTTCACGACTCGCGGCGATGCTTTCGTGAAAACGTCGGTCCGGTTCAAAGACGACGCCCCGCCAACCGAAATGCTTTTCCAGCAGATAAGTGTTCGACAACGTTTCCCCGTTGCCGGTCCCGACTTCGACGAAATAACCGTCTCGTTTTTCTCCCGTCGCCCACAACGCGACGACGTCTTGAAAGGATTGCCCGCGACTGCTTTGAAGATGCCGGGCGATCAATTCCAGCAGTTCGTTGCTGTCATCGCTGAGCGGATGCCCGTTAGCGAAATCACGAAGCCCGCTCAGCGACATCAGCACCGAAGCGCAGATCGGTTCGCCGACGCCGCGACGTCCGAGTTCCAGCGCCGCCCGCGAGTTGAATCGATTCTGCTTGACCGCGGCCTGCAAAAAACGAATGTCACCACCGCGATACCCGCGACGGAAATTGATCTCCGAGGCGATCTGCTTCAGCATCCGATTGACCTGTGAAAAAAGTTGCCGACAGAATTCACTTGTCATTAAGTTTTTTCGTGTACCAAATCCTCACCACCCGGCGGAAGGGCGATTGATCGATTCATTCCCGTGCTCCGGCAACAGGGCGACCAACAGTGGGATGCAGAGGGTCGACCTCGTGTGTGACCAGTCCTGCGATTCTTGGGACGACCGGCGGACCGACGCAACGATGGAAATCAGGCGGATGCCCAGGATTCTCGAAGTCTTTGCGCGAAGGCCATCGTCAGGCCGAAGATGCCCAGCACGATCAGCAGCCATTTATCCCTCGGCGAGTCGCACCTCTGCACCGCTCGCTTGCGTTTCTCCCAGCATTTGCAGCCTATCGGACGCAATCAAACCAATCCACTGACCATTGGACACCGGAGCCATGCCTTGAAAACCTTCCGCGCGCGCTTCAGTCGGATGAGCCGAAAAGAATCCGTTTTCCACCCCTCCGTTGCCTCCGGCGAGATCCCGGGGACTGATTTTAAGTCACTGTGCATCTGAAAGTCATGAACGGAACGCTCGCAATTAAATTCCAGCACTTCGGCCGAGCAAGAGTCCGAAAAGAGGCGATAGGACACATCGACTTCGGATAGACGAGTCACGGCCGACAGATCACTCGCCCCACACGGCTCGAGCAACGACCAAACTGCCACAAAGCACGCCGCGGCAAGTAGCCCGGGATCGAATCGGTTGATACCAAACATGACGTGAAGCGTCCCTAATAGGAAAGGTTGAAATTCGGAAGCCCCGAAACGACGGCGGGGCTGAGGACAAACGGTGGTGAGACCAAAACGGACACGGTGAGCGGAGTCTCCAGGGTGTTCTCGACAAGCAGGTCAAACTTGATCACGTCACCGACGCGGACCTCACCGAGATCCAATTCCTGGTTCACGATCCTCAGGGCTGATTCGGGCCTCAGGGCTGATTCGGGCCTCAGGGCTGATTCGGGAGCCGTGGGGCGTGAGAAAAACAGGCCCACCAAAAGGACGACCACGGCGGCGGACAGCAGCCAGCCGATCTGGACGCCGCCCGCCCGTGCCGCGGCGCGGTTTCGCTTGATGGTTTGCCGTCGCCCGTTCGTCGAGCTATCTTCCATTTCACAACCCCGGCCTACTGAGTCCGTCCGGATGGTACCCCCCGCCCCACACTCGGTGTCCATCAGAAAACAGGAATGTCGGCAAAAAGCTCCGACAACCCGAAGGCGATCCGATGATTCGACCGTCGCGGGCGGTTGCCGCGTTTCCATGAAAGAAAGATTCGATCGATGCGATGTATCTCCTTGATCTTGCTGGGTGTCTCGGCGACGCTGGTGCTTTTTGACGGTTCGCCCTTACCCGCCCAACCGACTGCGGTTCGTCCGAACATCTTATGGATCGTCGGAGAGAACTTCGATTTGGACTTCGGTTGCTACGGCGCAC
>Ga0102938_10003136_pt1 | contig 12361 bp, 8 predicted proteins | sample SalPonR2_B_D2_MG_FD_84516 | JGI IMG/M metagenome (GOLD analysis project Ga0102938, IMG submission 84516) | Salt pond soil microbial communities from South San Francisco under conditions of wetland restoration - Salt Pond MetaG R2_B_D2_MG | ecosystem: Environmental > Aquatic > Marine > Intertidal... | reverse complement strand
TCTTCACAACCTTGCAATGCAGATATTACATTACAGTGCGTTCCGGGCGAAGTATCAAAAAGAACATAATCATATTCTTTTTCCACACGCTCTACTTCTTTTTTCAATGCATTGATTATCGGAGACTCCTCCTCCACGCCCAGCTCGGTTTCAGCGGAAAAATAATCCAAATTCTTTTTAAGACTTCCATTATAAACAATACCGATTTTCTTTTTGTCTTTTTCTATTGCCCCAAAAGGGCAAGCAATCATACAAGCAGAGCATCCAATACATTGATCGGGAATTATCACCGGAAATTCCCCTTTAACTTGCACTATTGCGCTTTCTCTGCAAACCTCTGCGCATCTTCCGCATTTTTTACACTTTTTTTTATTTATTTTCGGTATTGGTTGAAAAATGTCTTTAACTTTATTTCTTTTTATACCCAAAATTAAATGATCATTCGGACAATCAACATCCGCATCAACCAATAAAACCCTATTGTTTTCCGCAAGTTCTACTGCCACCGCAGTAGCTATTGTAGACTTGCCTGTCCCTCCTTTACCCCCAGTTATGGCAATTCTTTTACCCATAGAACATTTTTAGCTTTTACGCGCCGAATTATTAAATCAACTTACTTTTTCCAGCTTTCCTTCGATGAGATCTTCAACTGCTTGCCTTATGTTTCCTTTTGCAAAATAAATTTCTATTCCAAATTTTCCAAGTACCTGAAGAGCTTTGGGACCTATATTAACAGTTATCACAGCATCCGGTTTCTCATTGCTTATTATCTGTCCGGCAGTTATCCCTGCCCCGCTCATTTGCTCTGAAGTAGTATTTTCTATAACCTTAACATCCGAAATTCCCTCATCTTTTTTAGCTTCTACAACAAGAAAATAAGGACACCTCCCAAACCTGCTGTCAACTTCATCTTCAATATCTTTTCCTGTTGAACTTACTGCTATTTTCATCTTTTCTTGATTTATTATATTTTCTTTTTTCATATTATTTTTTTAATTATAATAAAAATTAAAACATTCTTATACTGTTTATTTTAAATTCTGTGTTTTTTTACCTGGTTATTATTTTATTTTCTCTCACCACATTACTTTTATTTTAGAACGATTTAAACCTTAAAGCAAACCAATACAAAAGAAAAAAGGTGATGCCTAAATATATCATACTGCAGTATGATATATTTAGGCGGTCACTTCGGAAGCCGGTAACGAACGGCTCGGCCGGATTCTTGGGTCTGCTTTATTCTATTTTCTTTTTCCAATTCCTCCAAATACCGATAAGCGGTGTTTCTGGATACATCCAGCATATCCGAAACTTTTCCGGTCTGGATACTTCCCTTTTTCTTGATCGCCTCTACGATCTTATCCTTGCGCCCCTCTATTTTCTTCTGTCTTTTCGCGTTAAAACTCTCCAGCCCGGAAGCGTCTTCTTCCTGTTCTTGTTCTTTTTGTTTCGGCTGTTGCATCTCCCGCCGGTCGTCTTTGATTTTTTGGCTCATATAGACCCAGACCGACACGGCTCCGATGACGGCGCCGATGAGGAGATATAGGATGGGTGACATAAAAATTATTGAAAATTAGAAAATCAAAATTCAAAATTAAAAACTATCTCTAATATTGAAATAATTAATCAAAAAATTCTAATGATTGTATTAAGTAAGGAAAAACAGATAAAAATAAGGCGGTTAAAAATGGACTTAAAATCGCGACTATTATAGTTAACCAAAGCTGACTTCTTTCTCTTAATTCTTTATCAGTCTTATATCCATTATCTATCATTTTAAAAAAAATAGGGCGAACTAAAAGCTTCCGGCCCCAATAATCATTTAAATACTCTCTCATAGCATGAATTTTATTTGCTCTATATTTTTTACCACCCCCATCCTCCATAAAAGGTAATGGATTGAAATCGGGTGCCTTCTCCCATTTCTTCTGAGTAACTAAGTTATTTTCCAGTAAATAATCCACGGTATAAAATATTCGCTCCAACTGATTCATGTTAGTATCAAAATCCATTATCATATTATCCTTTAAGGTGACAACATTAATATCACTAACAACCTCTCCCACTGTTGCCATTCTTTTGTTTCCTAACTCTTTAATAAATTTTTTATGTTTCTTTGTGTGTTTATTTAACATAAAATTAATTCAATTTAAAATATCATTAATTTTATTCAAGTCCTTTATTGGAAAATTTAAGTTAACTTTTGGCTTCGATCTAATTAATTTCTTCCCATTTCTTCCTTAACTATTTAAAACAACAATAACTAACTATATTTTTGAATTTGAACTGGAATACCAGCGTCTTCTAATTCTTTTTTATTTTTCTCAAAATTTCTTCCCATTTCTTCCTTAATTTTTTTTAGCTCATCTTCAATTTTTTTCTTTCTATAATCTCTTGCATATAAACTTTTTACTTTAAACCAAATTCTTTTTAAAATATTTTTTTCTTTTTTGATCAAAACTTTATTTTCTGCCGCTAATTTTAGACTATCTTCCTTTAATTTTTTCATTCCTTTATAAAGCAACGAGTTTTCATCCATGAAATCCTTAGCAGTTTCATCTAAAAACTGCGAAAAATTATTCTCCTCTTCCTTGTCTCCGTTTTTAATCTTATATTCCTCTATATACTGAAGCACTCTTTTTGATAAATCAGATTTTACAAAATTAAATTTATCGATATCAACATCTAACGTCTTGAGACTTACAATAAAAGTAAACACATTATTTATAAAATCAAGATCTTTCAGCTTCATTGTAATATCTTCCGGAATATTAAAATTATTCAATGAGGTATAATCAACTTTTTTATTCTTAAGATTATTCTCGATGTGCTCATATAAAAAAATATTTTTAAACAAAATATCATGAACTTCGTTTAAGTATCTCTCTAAATAAGCGTGCTGATTCTTTACCGTTTTATTCCAATCTACCTGCATTCTCCACTTTTCTCCTCTTTTATAGAAAAAATAAGAAACAAAAGCACCCACAAAAGCTCCAAAAAACATTAAGACCCCGTCTCTGCTAATAAGTGTATCTAAAACTTTGTCCAAAATTTCTGGCATATAAACATAATTAACTATTTCATAATTTTATTCATCAGTTCATTATAATCGCTAACCACATCATATTTAATATTTTCTCCGTCTAAGGCTTGGAAATGTTTTTTGGCGTATTCTATTTTTTTCTGTTCCACATCCCTGAGCTGTAAACTTTCCATGCTTCCTTTGGTTTCGGCTATAAAATAAATATACTTGAAGTCTTTATTGTCGAAAACAATCGCCCAGTCCGGATTGTAATTTCCGACCGGGGTGGGTATCTTAAAGTCATTGGGTAATTTAGCATAAACCTCCACTTGCCCAGCCTCCATATCTTCGGCAAACCTTTTCTCAACATCAGAATCAACTTTTACATGATCATAAATATGTTTTTTTGCCGGAAAGGTGTCTTTATTCAAAACTCCTTGAAAGTTATTAACCGTAAAAATTTCCTCGCTATAAGCCTCATCGGTTTTGGAGTAAATTATATTATTAACCAAAGTAGACGCTTTCATCTCATTGATATATTTGGAAGCTTGCCGGATAAAATCTTCCGGATTAAACCTATACTGATAAAAGCTCCCTCTTTTTATTTTTTGCAGTATAGCCACCACCGTTTCCCGGGTTAATTTAGTATTTTTCACAATCTCTTCTATCAGATCGTATTTAATATCCGCATAACCGGAGCTATCAATATCTTCAATTCTTCTTTTGTCTTTCATGATGCCGGCTCCGGTTTCCAAGGCTTTTTTATCTATTTCTTCTCGTTGTTCTCCACTGGTAACTTCGGCCTTAACTTTTTTTATTTTCAAATTATTATCAATATGGTCCACGCTTTTCTTGATCAATTCCTGGCTATTAAAATCAACCTCGTAAACGGTTTTGATTTTAATTGTATTCCATAATTTTTGGAATTCTTTTTTCTCAAAATTATCATTCAGTTTTAGTTGATCAATATTATTCTCTCTTTCGTTTTGAGTTATTTTAAACTTTTCGTTGGAGTAAATATTGTTCACCAGCTCCAAAATTTCTTTTTTAAAATTTTGGAATTTATTCGGAATCTCCACCTTATCTTTTTCTATATCCTCCAAAATTTTATCCGTTATCTTAAAATCATCATCCAAGTAACCCTTGGATTTAAAATCAAATACCAAATTGGCTGCTTCCTTGCTATCAAATATAAATTTATCCCCATTTTCATTTTTTAATTCTCGCTTAACCAAAATATCAGGGGTCATTTCTATCGGCCTACCTGATAAGGAATCAGAAATTTCTTTCTGAAGACCCTTGGCAAATTCATCATAGGATTCGCTGGCCACTACCGTAAGTTTATTATACTTAAAAAAATCTTCTTCCAATACGCCGGCGTCCATTCTTTCGCCTCTTTTGTCTACACAAATCCTAAGACCCCTGCCAATCTCTTGCCTTTTGCTGACATGGGATTGGCTATGCTTGAGGGTGCAAATCTGGAAAACATTGGGATTATCCCACCCCTCCCGTAAAGCTGAGTGGGAAAATATAAATCTAACCGGATTATCCAAATTTAATAATTTTTCCTTGTCTTTCATTATAAGATCATAAGCGTTTTCATCATCGCTTCCTTCTTGGCCTCTTTTCTCTTTAGAATCAATAAATTTTCCTTTTTTATCTATGGAAAAATAGCCGTTGTGTGTTTTAGTAACTGATATATCATCCAAATACTTATTGTATTCCGGATCCAATAGATCTCTGTATTCATTCACCACTTTTTTATACTCTTCCTCAAAAATCCGCTCATACTCTCCTTTAACTTTATTACCGTTCTCGTTGTATTGCCTATATTTGGCAACCTCGTCTATAAAAAACAAAGATAACACCTTGATACCTTCATGATAGAGCATTTTTTCTTTTTCCAAATGAGATCTGATGGTTTCCCGGATCTGAATACGGCGCAAATGTTTCTCATCCACATCTCCATTGGTTTGCCCGACCTCCAACTCTATGCCGTTGGTAAATTCAATCTTGTTATGTAAAGCGTTTATGCTTTTTACTGTAAATTCTTTATACTGCTTCATTTCATTGGAAAGTTCATAAAGATTATCTCCTTCTTTAATTCTTTTCAAAATCTTTTTTATACTGGTATTTTGCGATACTTCAAACTCCAATCTGGCCGTCGGATAGGTATTGCGGCTCACATCAATACTGTCCAAAAATAAATAACTATTAGCTCCGGTATCATTCAGAATATCTACTCCTTTCACCCCAATCTTTTTAACCAGTTTTTTATTAAAAGCATCCACCGCGTCCAGCCGATATATTTTATTAAACTCTTCCTTGTGAGTAGCAGAATATCGCAACCTAAATAAAGAATTGAATTCTTTGAGATAGTTATTGGCCTGGGGGCCGAATTTTTGGGGTTCGTCAATTATAAGTATAGGTTTGACGCTTTTTAGAACGTCAATCGGCCTCCTGGACTGCATTTCGTCCAGTTTTCTGTATATCCTTCTAGAGTTTTCGCTTCTGGAGGCAAAGGCCTGATAATTCATTATTATAACTTCTATGGAAGAGCTGGTGGCAAATTTTTCAATGTTGTTTATGTTATTCTTACTTTTGGAGTCGTAAACCGAGAACCTAATTTTTTTGCCGTAGATCTCTTGGAAATGGTCGGCGGTGATCTGGAAAGTTTTATGCACTCCTTCCCGGATAGCCACGGACGGCACCATTACGATAAACTTGCTCCAGCCGTAATGCCTGTGAAGCTCATACATGGTCTTGATATAGACATAAGTTTTTCCGGTTCCGGTTTCCATCTCCACGGTAAAATCTTTGCCTTGCAAATTCTTGACCGGCGGAATATCCTGCTCTTTTTGGATGCTTTGTACATTTTTTAGAATATCATCCTCGGATATTTCCAACTTTTTGTTGCTGAAAGCGATTTTTTCAAAAAATTCGGCTTGCCCTTCTGTCTGCCCTCTGCTTAACAAATCTTTTCTTTTTCCCTTGGTCTGGCCGTAAAAACAATCAACCACCGCTTGCGCCGCTTCTTCTTGAAAATTAAGTTGTTTAAACCGCAAATTTATTTTTTCGCTCATATTTAAATTACATTAATTTTAGTCTCCGGAGATAAACGCTTAAACCTCTCTTCCACGTTTATCCTGTCTTTGTCATCCTTGAAGCTTGCGTCTCTAAAAACCACCTTTAAGGGTTTCTCTTTGGCTATCTCATCCACGATGTCAAAGTTTATTTTCTTGTCAAAACAAGCCACCAGTGAATTTTCCTCCACAAAAAACACTTTATTGCCGGCGATATCTCGGGGTTCAATTCTTAAAGATAATTCCAATCCTAAATCCAAAATTACTTGAGTAAGCAAATCTTCAGCGCTTCTGTCTTCTTTGATATTGCTCTCTAATCCGGAAAGCATATCTTGATCCAGTTCTTGGGGATTATAATAAACATCTTTCATGTTAGTGCTATCGGTTTTAAACACCCGAAAACCGAAATCCATATAGGACAGATCCTTATCCTTGTTGTCTTCTTGAATTTTCTTAGCCGCCCGGCGGATGCGCTCTTTGCCGATATCGGAAATATTTTTATATCCGGCCTTGCGAGCCTCGGAATTTTCTTCCGTCTCTTCCGGAAATTGGGCCATAATAAATTTACGATTGCCTCCATCTTCAGCATTTTGTTGCATAACAGCATGAGCTGTTGTGGCCGAGCCTGCAAAAAAATCTAGGGTTATATCACTATCTTGATAATTAATAAAATTTAATAAAAACCGAACTAAGCTTGTAGGTTTTGGAAAATCAAAAATAGTATTGTCAAATAATTTTTTTATTTCTTGTGTTCCTTCTTGTGTTGTTCCAACGTTATCTAACCAAGTAGAGGCTCCTTTTTTTGTTCCGGCTAATTCTTCTTTGTAGGTTTTTTGATAAAGATTCCCATTTATTTTTACTATTTTTCCTTGATTAATTAGTTTATTCATTGTTTCTTTACTATACCGCCAATAATTTTTTACCCCCAAAACTTCGTAATAAGGATTACCTTTTCTTGCACCTCCTGGGCCAGTAACAGGATTTAGGGCATACAACCCCTTACCATCTTTATCATCCCTAAAATAATTTTTAAAATCATCTTTATTTCTCATTATTCCAAACAAATTTCTTTTTTTATGAATTTCAAAATAACTCTTTGCATACATTAAAATATAATTGTGGTTTTCAGAAACTATTTTATCGTTAGAAATACCTCCACGAGCTTTTTGTGCAAAGGAAGTAATAAAATTCCCCTCCCCAAAAATCTCATCACAAATTTTCCTTAAATTATGCACTTCATTGTCATCAATAGAGATAAAAATCACTCCGTCATCTTTGAGCAGATCCCGGGCTATGGTTAACCGCTCATACATCATAGACAGCCAATCGGAGTGGAACCTGCCGTTGGTCGCCGTGTTTTTAAAAAGCTTGTTGCCCTCTTCATCCACCGCGCTGGTCTCTTCGTCGTAATCCTCCCGGCTTTGCTTAAAATCATCTTTATAGATAAAATTCCCGCCGGTGTTATAAGGAGGATCAATATAGATCATTTTTACTTTGTTGAGATAGCTTTCTTGCAAAAGTTTTAGAATTTCAAAGTTGTCGCCTTCCAGGTAAAGATTCTCGGTATTGTCAAAATCCTCGCTTTCTTCCCGGTCGGGACGGAGGGTGCGGTCGGTTATGGGAGTGTTGGCCTTGAGAATAGACTCTTTCTTGCCCGGCCAGTCCAGTCGGTACCTTTCTTCTCCGCCTTCCACTAAAACATTGGAAAGCTCTTGCTTGAGCTTATTAAAGTCCACTCCTTTTTGAATGTTTCCGTTCTCATCCTCTCTTTCGGTAATCACATTGGGAAATAATTTTTCTATTTTTCGGGTATTGTCTCCGGTTAAGTCCGGAGTGCTCATATTTAATTTATCCATATTGCTTAAATTATTGTTTTAATTTATTTAACTCCTGCTTTTTGTTATTTAACTCTTTATTGAGCTCCACTTTTCTGTTGAATTGTTTTTCTTTGTTTAGTTTATTCTCCAGTTTTTCCACCTCTTTCTCCAGCTCCTTTATTTTAGCATCTTTTTCCACCGCCTGGCCAAAACTCTCCTCTTCGCCGGCTGTTTTGATGAATTTTTTAATCAATTTTTGATATACCTTTTCCAAATCCACCCCGTTAAAATCAAAATCAATATCTTCATTCCATTCGGAGTAGTAGTAATCTTTTACCCCATTTTCCTTTAAAGAAATTATGTATTTCCAATCCTCGCCATACTTGGCTACAAACAATATCGGGTAAGGAATAGCTTTATCTATTATTTTCAATATCTTCTCCGGAACTTGTTTTTCTTTTAATTCAACTTCAAAAACCTGTATTTCTTCCACTTTATCTGTTTTTTTTATACCCACTATTTCTTCCGAGATCTTGTATTTCCAGGTTATCTTTTTTATAAGTCTTACAAATTCGTCCTTTAGTTTCTGATTTAAAAAAACTTTATTGTAAAAATGATTTTTGGGAAGAAACTTTTCTATTTTGGCGTTTTCCGGTAGGTTCATAATTATTTAATAACCATAAAAGCAATTAACTCAAAGTCGCTAAGCCCTTTTATATTATTGACCAGAGCGGATGTTCCGCCGGCAGAGAAAAGACTGTCTATATCGCTTTCTTCTTTTACCTCCAGTATGGATTGAATGGAATGATTTAGGAGCTCTGAATATTTGTCCATCTTCCGCCCGTCATCGGTTTCTTCATTAAACTTTTCATAAACCTCTTTTAAGGGTTCACTTTTGCCTTTAGCTATAATCCGCAAAATATCCAGAGTATTTTTAACATTTAAATGATTGGACAGAATTTGTTCATCTTCTCCGATATAGACCAAATAGAAAGGATGGAGTTGATTGGTGTTGTTTATGTTTACTTCCTGATTGATGTTTTTTAGGACAAATATGGCTCCGGGCCTAATATCTTTACTCAAATCCTTGGAACATACCGCGTGCATACCATTGGGAACATCATCCAAACTACCATTTTCTTTGATGTAGTTTACCAAATCCATTCTAAAATCATTTAATCCCAAATCTGTAATAGAAATGCCGGAATTCATCTCTTCCAAGTCCACTACCTCCTCCTGCAATCTTTCTAGTTGTTTTTTTCTATACTCCAGCTCCACGGATTCATTTGTCAACACATTCTCTCCGGCGGCCGTGGCTCCTACCACATGCATCCTGGCTTCCACTCTTTTTTTAAGGTTGATGTATTCCTCTAAAGAAATATTGGGCCAAAAGTTAACCAATTGGATGTCTTTGTTTTTAGATCCGATCCTGTCTATTCTTCCAAATCTTTGAATAATCTTAACCGGATTCCAATGTATATCGTAATTTATAAGATAGTCGCAATCCTGCAAATTTTGACCTTCGGATATGCAGTCGGTGGCAATTAAAATATCAATTTCTTTTGTCTCTTTATCTCCTCTTCTTTCCTTGGCGCGAGGGGAAAAATTGATCAAAATATTATTAAATTGCTTATCAATATTTAAAGTGCAATCATTTTGATCCGTACCGACAACTTTGGCGCTTTCAAGCCCATGATTTTCTTTAGCATAAAGAGATATATTCTGATATAAATAGTTAACCGTATCGGCGAAAGCGGAAAAAATTAATATCTTTTTGTTGTTATCATTGATAGGATTTTCAATTTTGCAGTCAATTACATCTTTTAAGTCGGAAAGTTTTTTATCCTTGTCAGGAGTTATTTTCTTCATTTCTTTTAAAATCTCTTTGGCTTGCTCATAATCTTTCTTTAAATCTTCTCTCCAACCAAGCGTATTCATATCCTTCAAATTTATTTTAACCTTATCTCCTATGCTAAAATCTTCATCTATCCAATTTTCACCTTCTATATCAATGCTCAAATCATCAACTTGGGTTGTCTCCACCGAAGATTCTTTGCCGTTTTTTTCAAAGTCGTCAATAGCATCAATGGTGCCTTTCACATTTTTTATGAATTTTTCCAGAGTAATACGAAAAGCCTCAACCGAACTTTCCAACCGTTTCAAAAAATTAACCCGCATCAATTTCTGTAAACTCTTCTCCCGGTTTATTTGACGCAAGCTAACAGTTTCGTTTATGTCAGTATCGTATAAATCGCTATAAATATCTTTTTTCTCATCCAGTATATATTCAAAAGGAGAATAAACCGATAAATTTAATAGAGTTAGCTTTTGATATAATTCTTCCATACTTAGGAAGTCATCCATTTCGGTTATAGGGCTTTTTAAAGTTACCGGCGGGAGTCGATTGGGAAATTTGCCGATTTGATCCATATCATAATACTTCTCAACATGCTTCCTGCTTCTGGCGATCGTAATACTATCCAGTAACTTAAAAAAGTCAAAATTGGAACTCAATCTATTTAAAAGGTCACCGGTGGTTCTTTGCTCCATTGGCAACTTGGACCATTCATTAAATATTTTTTGAGCATTCTTTAAAATAGAGTCAATTGACTTGTCGGTATTCATATTTTCATCCGGGATATCCGTCTTGCCCTCATAAGCCAAGGCTATTTGATTCCTCAAATCATTAAACCTATTATTTACCGGAGTGGCGGAAAGCATCAAAACTTTGGTTTTAACGCCTTTTTTCATCACATCTTCTAATAATTTTTGGTACCGGGTTTGTTTGTCTTTTTTCTTGGGATCATTATTTCGGAAATTATGAGACTCATCAATTACAACCAAATCATAATTACTCCAATTTATGCGTGACAAGTCTATGTTATTGGAATAACCTTTTTCTCTGGAAAGATCGGTATGGTACAAAACATCATAATTCAACCTATCTTTTAACAAAATATTGTCGTCGTAATTGTTTAAAAAAGTCTGCCAGTTATCGCCAAGTTTTTTAGGGCATAAGACTAAAATACTTCTATTTCTTTCCTGATAATATTTAACAACCCCTAAGGCGGAAAAGGTTTTACCCAAACCTACACTATCAGCCAAAATACAGCCGTTATATCTTTCCAGTTTGTTTATCACTCCCAGAACGGCATCTCTTTGAAAGTCATAAAGCCTGTTCCAAACAACTGATTCTTTAAAACCGGTTTTTTCATTGGCTAATTCGTCTTCGGATATATCTTCCAAAAATTCGTCAAAAATATTATAAAGAATAAGGTAATAAATAAACTCCGGCGGATTTTCTTTGTACAAATTAGAGATATAATCAACCACCTCATCGGTAATATCTGTTAATAAATTTTCATCGTTCCATATTTCCTCAAATCTATCTAAAAATTGTTTGGTTGTCTCATAATCGTCTGTCTTGATAGCTTGGTTTAAAATAGAGTTATCTTTTTCATATCCAAAACCGGCGCTACTGAATTCGTTAATGCCGGTGTAAACTATATTTTCATCTTTGTTTTTGATGCTAAAGTGAGGTTGAATATAGTAATTGGCTGAATTTGATTTAAAAGAAGCCTTTTTCACTATCCATTCTTTGCACTCTTTAGCTACCACTTTTCCTTCTAGTTTATTCTTTAGGTTGATTTCAAAATCGGTTCCACCAATAGCTCTTTTCCTTGAGTTGGAATTTATCTCAAATTTTCTTTGTTCTTTCTTTTTTTTATTAATTTCTACGAAAGTGGGATCAGTAAAAACAAAACGGAGCTTGTCTATCTTAGAAAGCTCTTTCTTTAAGACTTGAAATCCGTAAATAGAAAAAATGGCCGCCGCGACATCTATTTTACTATTAGACTTGATATCTTGCTTGATTTCATCGCCTACTTTTTCGGTTTTATTATTGAAATTTTTGATCATTTATTAAATCATTCTGTTAAATTATATTTTTTTACTTTATCATCCTAATTTATTTTTATCAAGCCGGAATTTGAGCGAATACAAAATAAATTTGTTAATTAAATAGAAGCGCTATAACTTAAAATTTACCTTCATTTCTAAGACTTTTAAAGCTTTCTCGGGTTACGATGATGTGATCGATTAGATCTATTCCCAGTATCTCCCCCGCTTTCTTGAGCCGTTCGGTTATTTCGATATCTTCACTGCTGGGCGCGAGGTCTTCCGAGGGGTGGTTGTGAGCCACTATTATTCCGGAGACCGGATTCCGGACGGCCGGGTGGAAGACCTCTCTGGGGTGTACAAGATTTGTATTCAGGGTTCCTACGGAAATGGTCTCTTGGTGGATGAGTTGTTGGCGAGCGTTCAAATAAAGAGCAACCAGGTGCTCTTTTTTGTTGTTCCGGATGTTTTGGAGGTGGACCACGGCGTCCGCGGCGGTCTTGATCACGGGTAAGCTGTTGTCTTCCTTGTCAAAGGCGCGG
>Ga0102938_10003135_pt1 | contig 12361 bp, 12 predicted proteins | sample SalPonR2_B_D2_MG_FD_84516 | JGI IMG/M metagenome (GOLD analysis project Ga0102938, IMG submission 84516) | Salt pond soil microbial communities from South San Francisco under conditions of wetland restoration - Salt Pond MetaG R2_B_D2_MG | ecosystem: Environmental > Aquatic > Marine >... | reverse complement strand
GGATGCTGCGCTCCGGCGGCCACCGTCAGCCACCCGCTCGCTACGCTCTGCGAAGGCGTATCCCGGGTTGGGATGGGAAAATTTAGCGCCCGGCGGTGCTCGGCGTCCTCATGGACCTGATGTCCGTTGCGGTGCCTGCGCGCCGGCGGTCAGCTTCGGCGGCCCGCTCGCTACGCTTTGCGCGGATTTTTCCGAATCAAATGAGTGGTGGCTGAACCCGACGATTGACCGCGTCCGGCGGTGCTCAGCGCTCGAGCAGCTTGAGCTTGTCGGGCTTGTCTTCCCATTCCTCGGCGTCCGGCGGGGCGTCCTTGCGTTCGGTGATGACCGGCCATTCGAGCGAGAGCTCGGCGTTGAGTTCGAGGAAGTTCTGCTGGTCGGCCGGAAGGTCGTCCTCCGGGTAGATGGCCTGTACAGGACACTCCGGTTCGCACAGCGTGCAGTCGATGCATTCTTCGGGATCGATGACCAGGAAATTCGGTCCTTCGTGGAAACAGTCGACCGGGCAGACTTCCACACAATCGGTGTATTTGCACTTGATGCAGTTTTCGACAACAACGAACGTCATATCTTCAGATCCTGGTTGAGTTGCAGACAGCCACGGGCGCGCGGTTGGGCGCGGGGCTGGTGGTAGACTATTGTCCTTTCGGCTTGGGCGTCTGTCGCGCCTGCCATGGCCGCCAACGTGTTGGCTTCCGAAACCGCAATTATATAAGAACCGCTTGAACAACTCATTCCAAGAAATTCCGCTCAGCGAGCACAAGGTTGCGCGCGACCGTATCAGCCCGAATGCGCTGAAAGTCACGGATCGACTTCAACGCGCGGGCTTCAAGGCCTACGTGGTCGGCGGCGCGCCGCGCGATCTGCTGCTGGGGTTCACGCCGAAGGATTTCGACGTCGGTACCGACGCCACGCCCGAGCAGGTGAGAGAGCTGTTTCGGAATGCGCGGCTGATCGGGCGCCGTTTTCGGCTGGCACACGTGCGCTTCGGCCGCGAGATCATAGAAGTTGCGACGTTTCGCGGCACCGGGGATACCGGCGAGCGCAGCGTCGAGGACGGCGGGCGAGTCTTGCGCGACAACGTATTCGGCAGCGAAGCCGAGGACGCCATTCGGCGTGATTTCACGATCAATGCGCTGATGTACGACCCCAGCAACGAGACCATTCGCGACTACACCGAGGGCTACGCGGACGTCGCAGGGCGCAGACTGAGACTGATCGGCGATCCGGAACTGCGTTACCGCGAGGATCCGGTGCGGATGCTTCGCGCCATCCGGTTCAAGTCGAAGCTCGGGCTGGAGATCGATGGGCCCAGCGAAACGCCGATTCCCGAAATGGCGCCGCTCCTGGCCGATATTCCGCCGGCACGCCTGCTCGACGAGCTGCTCAAGATGTTGCTCGGCGGCGGCGCCTGGAACGGTTTCCGGACCCTGGTCGAATACCGGCTCTGGCACGAACTGTTTCCCGGGCTGCTGGAATCGCCCGAAAATCCACCGGGCCTGATCGAGCAGGCGTTCCGCAATACCGACCAGCGGGTTGCCGAAGACAAGCCGGTGACGCCCGGCTTCCTGTTCGCGGCCCTGTTCTGGCCGCGTGCGCGTGACGAGGCCAGGCGGCGCGAGGAGAACGGCCAGCCGCCGGTCGAGGCGCTTGCGGCCGCCGGCGAGAAGGTGTTCTCGAAATATACCAGCCGGGTTTCCATTCACCGCAGATTTTCGACCATGGCAAAGGAAATCTGGATGTTCCAGCCGCGGTTCGACAAGCGCCGCGGAAAGCGTGCCATGCGCCTGCTGCAGGAACGCCGGTTCCGGGCGGCGTACGATTTCCTGTTGCTGCGCGCCGACGAGGATCCGGCCGCCGCCGAGCTCGCGAAATGGTGGACGCAGGTGCAGGAAGTGAGTGCCGAGACGCGCGACGAGATGATTTTCGGCCGAAAGAAAAAGCAGCAGCCGAAGACGCGTCAAGGCTCATGACTCGCGCGTTCATCGGCCTGGGCAGCAACCAGGGCGACTCTCACCAGCAGCTGGACCAGGCCCTGGCCGCACTCGCCGAAATGCCTCGCAGCGCCTTGATTCGCTGTTCGCCACGTTACTGGACGGCACCTGTCGGGGATTCCGACCAACCGGATTTTCTCAACGCTGTTGCGGAGCTGGATACCGCACTGGAGCCGCTGGACCTGCTTCGTCGATTGCACGAGGTCGAGGATGCCCTGGGCCGAGAACGCGACCCTGAGCGGCGATGGGGGCCCAGAACAATCGATCTGGATCTGCTATTGTTCGGTCACGCAGTGATCCGGCAGGCTGACCTGATCGTGCCGCATCCGCGACTGGCCAGAAGAGCTTTTGTGCTCAAGCCGCTGGCGGATCTGGTGCCCAGGCTGCAGGTGCCGGGCCAGGCCCGTGTTTCCGAGTTGCTCGAACAACTGGATGCCAGTGGGGTACGGTCTGCGCAACCCGATGCTTCCGACATAGGAGCCTGAGGATGGTCGACCCAACCAAGACGACGCTGGCACGGCTGGCCGAAATGAAGCAGGCCGGTACGCCGATCACGATGTTGACCGCCTACGACGCCAGCATGGCCGCCGTCCTCGACGCCGCCGGCATCGATTGCATCCTGGTCGGCGACTCGCTGGGCAACGTCATCCAGGGCCGTGATTCGACGGTGCCAGTCACGGTCGATCACATGGCTTACCACGTCGAGTGTGTTCGGCGCGGCACGCGGCGCGCGATGCTGATCGGCGACATGCCGTTTCTGAGCTATTCGAGCGAAGCCGTTGCGATCGAAACCGCTCGGGTGCTGATGCAGGCCGGTGCCGAGATGGTCAAGCTCGAGGGCGGAACGTCCGTGCTCGACACCGTCGGCCGGCTGGCCGCGCTCGGGGTTCCGGTGTGCGGTCACCTGGGGTTGACGCCGCAGTCGGTCCATCAGCTGTCGGGCTACCGGGTACAGGCCCGGACTGCCGAGGCGCGTGCACGGCTGCTCGAGGAAGCGGGTGCGCTGGAAAAAGCCGGCTGCGCCATGCTGGTTCTGGAGTGCATTCCGCGCCTGCTGGCCGCCGAAGTGGCGGCAACGCTCACGATTCCCGTCATCGGCATCGGCGCCGGGGCGCGGGTCGACGGTCAGGTGCTGGTGTCCTACGACGCGTTGGGAATAGGCGCCGGACGCCGCCCGCGTTTCGTGCGCGATTTCATGGCCGGCTCGGCCTCGATGGAGGCGGCCGTGCTGGCGTTCATCGACGCCGTGCGCGAGCGGCGGTTTCCCACCGACGAAGAGTCCTATGCCGACCCGACGTGAGGCCATCCCGCTTCTGGACACCTGCGAGTCGCTGGCGGCATGGCGTGAAGCCCAGCCCGGGCCGATCCATTTTGTGCCGACCATGGGAAATCTGCACGCCGGCCATCTGGCGCTTGTCGAGCACGCCGCGCGAGACGGCACAGTCGTTGCCAGCATATTCGTCAATCCTGCCCAGTTCGGACCGGATGAGGACTACCAGCGTTATCCGCGCTCGCTTGACGACGACCTCGAGGCGCTGGCGTCGGCGGGTTGCGATGCGGTCTGGGCGCCGGACGTCGAGACCATGTATCCGCTGGTGGAATCGCAGCGCTACCAGGTTCACCCCCCGGCCGCGCTGGCCGACTGCCTTTGCGGCGCCTACCGGCCCGGCCATTTCGACGGCGTTTGCAACGTGGTCATGCGGCTTTTCTGGCAGGTACGCCCGGAGCGTGCCGTATTCGGTGAAAAGGATTATCAGCAGCTTCTGATACTGCGAAAGATGGTCGAGGACTTCTCTATGCCCGTGACCATCGATGCCCTGCCGACGGTGCGCGAGCCTGACGGGCTGGCCATGAGTTCCCGCAACCGCTACCTCACCGAAGCCGAGCGGGCAATCGCGCCGAGGCTTTACCAGGTACTCGCCGCGCTCGCCAAAACCGCCGGCGAGGGTGAGCCGGGAACTTTCGATGAACTTCGGCGGTCTGGAACAGAGCGTCTTGACGCATTGGGATTCAGGCCCGAATACGTCGAAATCCGAAATGCCGATACGCTGGGTCCCGCCGACGGAAAGAACGACCGGATTTTTGCGGCGGCCCGTCTCGGCGCGGCCAGGCTGATCGACAATGTTGCGATAACGAGACAATCTTGTCTCTGATACGCAAATCGGGGTTGGAAATTGCCAAATCTTGTGGTACAGTTACCACGAACCTTGGTGATCCAGCAACGGCAATCAAGGTGTCAGGGCGCGATTTGAGGTACATCACTCCGACACGCTGCCTCTCCCCGTCACCGGGGAGAGGCTTTTTTTTTGGGCGGGACGGCACTTGCGAACTGAACGGAAAATTTCAATGAATCTGAACATGCTCAAAGCCAAGATCCACAGAGCCACCGTCACACAGGCGGAACTCGACTACGAAGGATCCTGCGCCATCGACGAAAATCTGCTCGAGGCTTCCGGAATTCTCGAGTACGAACAAATACATATCTACAATATCGCCAACGGCGAGCGGTTCGTGACCTATGCCATTCGTGGCGAAGCCGGGTCGGGAATGATAAGCGTCAACGGGGCGGCGGCGCACAAGGCGTCACCCGGCGATCTGCTGATCATCTGCGCGTACGGCGCGGTCGACGAGGCCGAGGCTTCCGTGCACCGGCCGCGGCTGGTCTACCCGGATGCAGACAACCGAGTGGCCCGCGTGGCGGGCGAGATTCCTGCTCAGGCGGCTTGAGCGATCCGCTCTTGTTGCAGAAAAACAACACTTTGAGCATTCGGGCCCTGTTGCGCGACGAACCCGAGCGCATCACGGAGATGCTGCGCAGCTCGGCACACTGGCGGCTGGATGTCAGCCGCACACCCGTGCGGCTGGATGAGTGGCGAGGGTTTTTCGGCGATTCAGGCAACGACGAGCTTCGGCGTGCCGTGTCCGAGCTGTTTTCAGGTGCAATCGTCAACGCATCGGAGAACCAGCCGGCGCTGCACATGGCGCTTCGCGCAGAGCGGCCCGGGCAGATGCTCGGGGACCCGGACGCAGCAGTCGTCACGGCGTCCAGGCGTCGAATGCTGGAAGTATCGGGCGGGCTTTACCGCGGCGACACCGGAATCCGGACGATCCTGCACGCCGGCATCGGCGGTTCCGACCTCGGCCCGAGACTGGTGGCCGACGCCCTGGACCCGGGTGACAGTGCGGTGAACGTCGAATGGCTGGCCACGCTGGATGCGCGGCGGATCGGTCGCTTGCTGAATCGGCTGGATCCGGCCACGACCGGCCTGGTCGTGGCCTCGAAGAGCTTTTCTACCAGCGAAACACTGAGCCAGGCGGCGCTGATTCGCGACTGGCTCGGTCCCGCGGGTGCCGAGCGTAGCTGGGCCGCGACCGCAAACGTCGAGCGCGCGAGAGAATTCGGAATTCCCGAGTCCAACATCCTGCCTTTTCCAACCTGGACCGGGGGGCGATTCTCGCTTTGGTCCAGCGTGGGGCTGAGCGCCGCCGCACGAATCGGTCCGGATCAGTGGCAGCGCGTGCTTGCCGGGGCGGAACAGGCGGACCGGCTGCTGGCCGGCGATCTCGAGGCCTCGCCGGCCTACGGCCTGGCGAGGGTGCTCGACCGTCTGGTTCGAGGCGCCGGTTTCGACACGCTTGGCGTGGTCAGTTACGATCCTGCGCTGCGACTTCTGGCCGAGTATCTCCAGCAGCTTGTCATGGAGAGTCTCGGCAAGTCGGTCGATCTGCACGGCGCGCCGATTCAGGGGCACACCTCGCCGCTGGTCTTCGGCGGGGCAGGAACCGACCTGCAGCATTCCCTGTTCCAGGCGCTCCACCAGGGCACGAAGCGGCATCCGATGCTGCTGCTAGGCAGTGCGCGGTGCAGCGAGGGGCCGACGACCTGGCCGCGTGACCAGCTTTCGCATCTGCTGGGACAGGCCAGCGCGCTGGTCAACGGAAAGTCGGCCGACGACCGATCGCGAGAATTGCCTGGAAACAATCCGGTGATGCTGATGCTGGCTCGAAGTATCGACGCGGAAAGTGTGGGAGACCTGCTCGCCAATTTCGAGCACGCCGTGTACCTGCTCGGTGCGCTGTGGCGGATCAACGCCTTCGATCAGTGGGGGGTCGAGGAGGGCAAGCGATTGGCGGCCGAATTCCGTTCCGTGCTCGACGGCGCGGGCGACTGCCCGGACCGGTCGCTGGACCGGACCATTGAGTGGATCCGGCGTTTCCTCGACGGCGAATGATGCTGGAAATGTGAACGATTTCCGCGACACGGATGAAGCGGGGGTGAAAATCGGGCACGATCACGTTATGATAGAAGACTGACTGACGGATAAGCGTCAGCAACCGCGTAACAAAAAAACGCGTTCGCGCTAAAAGCGTACGGTGGTTTATCGACAGACCCACCGCTCGTATAAAGGCGCGTTTCGCAGATCTTCCATGAACAATCTGATTTCGAATCTCGTCGTTGCAGACCGCGCGCTGCTTGTGTGCGCGCGTGCGTTTCGGCAAGGCTTGTTTCTTTAGATCAACCCAACTGAACGGAGGCAGCTATCACACAGTCAAGCACTGCAGAAAAAGAAAGCTCACAGGATTTCGGCAGGGATCCTGTCGAGGTTCGGGATACCGACCATTACCAGCAGGAGTATGTCGAGGGTTTTGTCGACAAGTGGGATGAGCTCATCGACTGGGACGCGCGTTACGAGAGCGAAGGTGATTTCTTCATCGAGATGCTCAAGGAGCGCGGCGCCAAGCGAATCCTGGACGTGGCTACCGGCACCGGGTTTCACTCGGTTCGGCTGATCGAAGCAGGTTTTGAAGTCTGCAGCGTCGATGGCTCGGCCGCAATGCTGGCCAAGGCGTTCGAGAACGGACGCAAGCGGGGGCATATCCTCAGAACCATCCAGGCCGACTGGCGCTGGCTGAACCAGGATGTGCATGCCTCGTATGACGCGGTGATCTGCCTGGGCAATTCGTTCAACCATCTGTTCGATGAACGCGACCGGCGCAAGGCGCTTGCCGAGTTCTACGCGGTACTCAAGCACGACGGCTGCCTGATTCTCGATCAGCGCAATTATGATTCGATTCTTGACGATGGGTTCTCCACCAAGCACAAGTTCTATTACTGCGGCCATCAGGTCAGCGCCGAGCCCGAGCACGTCGACGAAGGACTCGCCAGATTCCGCTACACCTTCCCGGACGACTCGGTGTACTACCTGAACATGTGTCCGATTCGCCGTGACTACGTGCGAGGGCTGATGCAGGAAGTCGGCTTCCAGAAGATATCCACCTACGCCGATTTCGAAGACGAGGAAAGCACCGGCACGGCCGACTTCTACATTCACGTCGCCGAGAAGAAATACTACGGCGCCGAAGATATAGAAGAAGACGATGCGCTCGATACGAGCGAGGTCAAAAACGCATGAGCAGCACGCAATATTCGGACGTTGTCGAAACGGCGCGCGCCTACTACAACAGCACGGATGCGGATAATTTCTATTTCCATATCTGGGGCGGCGAAGACATCCATATCGGGCTTTACCAGTCCGACGACGAGCCCATTGCCAACGCGAGCCGTAGAACCGTTCATCGCATGGCCGAGCTCGCCGGAGAAATCAATCCGGCCAATCGGGTGCTGGACCTGGGTGCCGGCTACGGCGGTTCCATGCGCTACCTGGCCGAGCACTTCGGCTGCCAGTGCGTGGCGCTGAACCTGAGTGAAGTCGAGAACGAGCGCAACCGGCGCATGAATATCGAAGCCGGTCTCGATCGAAATATCGAAGTGGTGGACGGCGACTTCACCGCGCTGGATTTCGGCGAAGATGCATTCGACCTGATCTGGTCTCAGGATGCCTTCCTGCATTCCGGTGATCGCGCCAGGGTCTGCGCAGAAGCGGTGCGCGTGCTCAAGCCCGGCGGTCGGCTGGTGTTCACGGATCCGATGCAGGCCGACGACGCACCCACCGACCAGCTGCAGCCGATCTACGATCGCATTCACCTGGATTCGCTGGGCTCACCGGCGTTCTACCGCTCGACCCTCGGCGAACTGGGCATGAAGGAAGTCGACTTCGACGATCATTCGCACCAGTTGCCCCGCCATTATGCGCGCGTTCGCCAGGCGCTGATCGAGAACGCAGACGAGTTACGCGATCGCGGTGTCAGCGAGGACTACATCGAACGCATGCAGGCCGGCCTGCAGCACTGGGTCGACGGTGGCCACAAGGGCTACCTGGCCTGGGGCATTTTCGTTTTCGAGAAGCCAGCCTGATTCGCTGTCGGCAGTGCCGGTGAGCATCCTGCCCGCCGGCCCGATCGATCAATGACCCGCGTCTGGATCGACTATTCTGCCGGAAGTCATTTCGGCAAACGGAGTCGATCCAACTCATGACCTGGATCAAGATCATCGAACCGGCCGACGCCGATGGGAGGCTGGCGAAAATCTATCAGCGCGCCGCCGGGGGCGGTCAGGTGGACCGGATTTTGCTCGCCCACAGCCTTCGGCCGCACACGCTGGAAGGTCACATGGCCTTGTACCGCAGTGTCCTGCACCATCCGCGCAACTCGCTGGGCAAGGCTTTCGCCGAGGCCGTCGGCGTTCTGGTCAGTCAGACGAATGGCTGCGATTACTGCGTTGCCCATCATGCGGCAGGCATGCGCCGTCACCTGAACGACCGGGATCGTGCCGATTCCTGGCTGGACGCGCTCGAATCCGAACGCTTCGATTCGGCCTTCGACCACGCCCAGTGTGCTGCGCTGAATTACGCCGTCAAACTCACCATCACCCCGGCCGAGATGCACGTGGCCGACATTGAATCCCTGCAGGGTGCCGGCTGGAGCGACGGCGAGATCCTGGAAATCAACCAGGTCGCTGCATACTTCGCCTACGCCAACCGCACCGTGCTGGGTTTGGGGGTGACCACGGCCGAAGAGAGCCTGGGCGGGCATCCGGTCGGGTAGATAGCGGAAATCGTGAATATCAGCAGCAATCCTCGCTTCCAGCTTTGCCGCAAGCACCGAAGCAAGTTACAATATCCGGCTTGACGCGAAGCCTGTCTTCGGCGTCAGGAAACGGAGAGGTGCCGGAGTGGTCGAACGGGCTCGCCTGGAAAGTGAGTGTACGGTAACCCCGTACCGAGGGTTCGAATCCCTCCCTCTCCGCCAGTTTAAGCAAGACCCGATCAGGAGAGGTGGCAGAGCGGTCGAATGCGGCGGTCTTGAAAACCGTTGAAGGTTTGTAGCCTTCCGGGGGTTCGAATCCCTCCCTCTCCGCCAGACACGAACAGCCCCGCGCAAGCGGGGTTTTTCGTGTCTGGCGGAGAGGGCGCTCGGGTTCGAACCCGAAAAATACCAATCTGCTGGGGGCTTCGGCTTAGCGGGTGAGGAGGGATCGGCCCCGCCGTGTAAAAGAAGGCCGCTGGTTCGAACCGAGCGAAGCGAGCTCGATGCGCAGCCACCCGCAGCGCAGCGAAGGGCAAGCGGCATCGCCGCGCCGTCAATCCCTCCCTCTCCGCCAGACACGAACAGCCCCGCGCAAGCGGGGTTTTTCGTGTCTGGCGGAGAGGGCGCTCGGGTTTGATCCCGAGCAACCCCAATCCGCGCCGGGTTCGGCTTAGCGTTCAAGGATGTCCCCGAGGCCAGGCAATGACCTGCCGGGCAAGTCGTATCGGCTTTCGGCAATCGTCGACGTTGGCGGGATGCACCAGCCGGGTTGACTCAGGCCGCTGCCGGGTCAGTGCTCATTTGCCGCTTGCCGTAGCGCAGCGCCAGAAACAGCAACAGACCGATCGGCCCGGCCAGCAGCGTCAGCGCCAGGCAGGGCACCACCAGCCAGTGCGAAATATTCTCGCGACGTGCGACGCGAACTTCCCAGCCGCCGATGAACAGATCGAACGCCAGGTAATGCAGCCAGCCGGTCATCGCAAGCCCCGGCACCGTGAACAGCTTCATTACCTCGGGCAGGCTCCCGAACCCGCCTTCGCCCTGGGGCATGTAGACGACAAGCATGACGGCGTATGCCAGGGCGAGCATGATCGGGATCGCGAAACCGGCCATTCGGTCGGCGAGTTTCGGCATGAGCGGAGCGAACAGCAGCATGACCCAGCCTGCCAGGGCGATCGGCTGGGCGATCTGAAAAACGGCTTCCGGTGACATGGCAACAGCTCCGTTCGGGCGGGGACCTGCATTGTGCACCGATCGGACGCCAGACGTGCTGATCGCAAGCCATCCGTCTCCCGTGCTCGATGCGAGTGCTCTGGCTCAGGGTCGCTGGGCTGCGGAAGGGGGCAGCGAGATCAACGGCCTGCCGCGGACACCCCGCGGCAGGCCGAGGGGTGGCTCAGGAATCGATTTCGGAGAGCAGGTCGGGATTCACGACCAGGTTGCGTGAGCCGTGAGCGCCGGATTCATTGAATATGTTGTCTTCGCACCACGCGCCGACCGACTCGATGCTGACCCGAACGACGTCAGGCCGCACACTCCAGCTGACCTGCAGCGGGGAGCCGTTTTCGTTGTACGCAGGGCCGGTGGTCGATCCTGCGTATTCCACGGGCTCGCCGGTGTCGTCGGGAATGTTGAGCGCCTGGTGGTAGCCGTCGACGACGCCGACGGCGGTCAGCTCGCCGAAATCCCGGGCCGACTGATCGTTGACCAGCACGTATACCTGCGCTTCGACTCGCAGCTGCGGATTGCCGATCGACTCGCTCAGGCATGATCCTAGCGTCGGGCCCGGCTCGACCTGGGCGGTCGTGTGGACGTAGTGCAGTTCGATCGTATCGCCGGGTACCAGTGCATCCTTGTCGCTAGCGCAGATGGCGCCGCTGACGGGCGCTCGCTCGGCTTCGCTCAAATCGCCGGAATAGCGGTAGCCGGTCCCGTAGCCCTGGCCGTCACCGTTGCCTGCATAGGTCGTGAACTCGCCGCCCTTGTGCTCGGCGTGCTTGTGGAAGTGGATGTTGCAGAGGTTCATTTCGTCGTAATCGGGCGCCTCGGAAAATATCCGGCGGTTGTCGCCCCTGGCCGAATCGATGTCGCGCGGCGACTGGGGGCCGAAGCCCATGCCTGCGGTGTTCTGCGCCAGCGCGTCGCGTTGCGCCGCTATCGTGGCATCATCGACGTTGCCGCGCGCCCCATGATCGTCGGCCTGCAACGAAAAGGGAAACGCCGCGGCCGTGGCGAGCAATGCGATTCGACCTGTCTTCATTTAGGTTTTCTCCTGCACTCATGGATTGACAAACGACCGAGGATCGGCCGCTTTCGGAAGACGCGATATATATCAAGATCATGTGAAAAGCCAATGATTGTCATTCCCATGCGAGAGCCAGCGCATGGTGCCGGAGGGTCGGACCGAAATCCGGGATTCCCGGGCTCAGCCGATGAAACCGTTGGACACGTCTGCTAGCGCCGACGTGTCCAAGGCTTGCCTAGAACTGAACGCTCAGCGTGCCGCGGACATGGCGGCCGGGCTCGGCCAGCAACGGCAGCACCGGGTCCTCGGGCGGGCGATTGACAAGGTTGGCGTGGTTGAACCAGCGCTTGTCGGTGATATTGAAGATGCCCGCCGAAAGGCTGACGCCGGATGCGATCTCCCAGCGGCCGGTCAGGTCGAACACGGTGCTGCCCGGCGCCGAGAACAACGCATCTCCGCTTTCCTCGATCAGTCGCCGCTGGGACCTCGTGGCGGTAGTGATGAAGCGGATTTCCCAGTCGGGCACGGGTGCATAGCTGACGGCTGCAACCGCCTGGGGCGGGCTGATGCCGGCCAGCGAGCGATCGGTGGTTCGGTCCTCGCCTCTCGTCCATTCGGCGGCCAGTTCGAGGTCGAAGCCGTAGCCAAGCTTCTGTCGAGCCCGCAGCTCGGCGCCCTCGATCTCGACCCGGTCACGGTTGATCGACTGAAAAAGCAGCACGCCGGCGACCGGGTCGAAGCCCACCAGTGCACGGGTGTCGATGAAATCCTTGAAGCGGTTGCGGAATACGGCCAGGTCCAGCATCGTGCCGGCGGATCGGTAACGGATGCCGGCCTCCAGCGTGTGGCCGCGCTCCGGTTTCAGATTTGGATTGGGTATGGCTCGGATGCCGAACTGCGGGATGTCCAGTCCGATGTTGACGTCCTCGAACGGCGGCGAGCGGAAGCCCCGAGCAAACTGGAAGAAGACATCCAGCGCGTCGATTACTGGCCAGACCAGTCCGACGCGCGGTGCCCAGGCGGTCGTCTCCAGATCGACGATCTCGGCGTCCGGAAATGCTGCGGTGAACAGCGGGTCGGGCTTGCTGTCGAGCTCGTAGTATTCGAAGCGCGCGCCCGGGCTGAGCGTCGGGCCGCCTTGCCACAGCAGGATCTCGTCGAACAGGTAGACCCCGGCTTCGGTGACTTCGGTGCG
>Ga0102938_10003132_pt1 | contig 12381 bp, 7 predicted proteins | sample SalPonR2_B_D2_MG_FD_84516 | JGI IMG/M metagenome (GOLD analysis project Ga0102938, IMG submission 84516) | Salt pond soil microbial communities from South San Francisco under conditions of wetland restoration - Salt Pond MetaG R2_B_D2_MG | ecosystem: Environmental > Aquatic > Marine > Intertidal... | reverse complement strand
CTTCTGATCGGGCAGAAACACGTCTCATCCGACGATATCGACGCTGCATTGCATCAGGCCGGCATCCACGGATTTGTGGCGACCCTGCCGCGGGGGCTGGATCAGTATATCGGCGAAAAGGGCGCGCATCTGTCGGGCGGTCAGCGTCAGGGCGTCGCTTTGGCCCGGCTGCTGCTGCGCCGACCCAAGCTTTTGTTCCTCGATGAGCCGACCAACGCCATGGACCGCGAGATGGAAACCACGATTTGTGCCCGGCTGCGCGCGCAGGCCGAGGCGGGCACGGGTCTGATCTTGTGTACGCACCGTCCGGCGCTGGCCAATATCGCCGAAAGGATGGTGGTTCTTGATCGTGGTCGCAAGATCCTCGACGGCCCCCGCGAGAGCGTGATCGAAAGGCTGAACCGCGCCGCACCGGACGCCACCGGAAGCGCCCCGGTCACAGACGCGGCGGCGGAGTAGCACGATGTTCGGGCCATCCATTGACGAGGATTTCATCAACAGCGCCACGACGCGCCCGCCGCGCCGGGCAGGGCGCTCGGGCTGGCTTTTGTTGCTGGTTCTGGGCGTCGGGCTTGGCGGGTTTATTGCCTGGGCCTGGCATTTCGAGATCGAAGAGGTCACGCGCGGCATGGGTCAGGTGGTCCCATCGCGACAAATTCAGGTGGTCCAAAGCCTTGAAGGCGGGCTGGTCTCGGCGATTGCCGTGCAGGAGGGCGATCTGGTCGAGGCGGGTCAGGAATTGATCCGGATCGACGACACCACCGCCGGATCCGAGAGGGGGGAACTGCGCGAACGCGAGGCGGCGCTGCTGGCGGAACTGACCCGCGTCCGCACCGAGGCCGAGGGCGGTCAGACGCTCGATTTTCCTCAGGGGTTGGCGGATCGCGCCCCGCTGGCCGTGGCTGCCGAAGGGGCGATCTTTGCGTCGCGTCGCGCGCAACTCAACAGCGAATTGCAGGTGCTGCGCGATCAGCAGGCGCAGCGCGAAAGCGAATTGCAGGAACTGCGCGCCATCGAAACCAAGCTCGAACGACAGATCGCCCCCCTGTCGCAAGAGGTCGCCCTGACCCGTGATCTGGTCCGTTCGGGCGCGGTCCCCGAGATCGAGTTTCTGCAACTCCAAAGCCGGCTTGCCGGGCTGGAGGGCGATCTGGCCGTGACCCGTGCGCGCGTGCCCACGACCTTGGCCGCGATCCGCGAGGCGAAGAACCAGATCGCCAGCGCCCGCAGCGCCTATGAGTTGACGGCACGGGAACGGCTGTCGCGTGTGCAGGCGGATCTGTCGGTGCTGACCGAAGGCCTGCGCGCCGCCAATGACAGGGTGACCCGCACCAGTCTGCGCGCACCGGTGCGCGGCACTGTCAACCGGGTGAACATCACCACGATCGGCGCCGTGGTCCAGCCCGGTGCGCCGCTGGTGGAAATCGTGCCGATCGATGACCGTCTGTTGATCGAAGCCCGCATCCGCCCTCGGGATGTCGCCTTTATCCGTCCAGGCGATCCCACATCGGTCAAGATCACCGCGTATGATTACATCGTCTACGGCTCACTCAAAGGGGAGGTGCAACGCATCGGTGCCGATACGCTCGAGGATGCCGAGGGCGAGAAATTCTTTCGCGTGATGGTCCGGACCGAAGAAAACAGCTTGCCAGGGCAGGCCAATCAGACCCTGCCGATCAGTCCCGGCATGGTCGCGCAGGTCGATATTCAGACCGGGCGCAAAACGGTCATGGATTACCTTCTGCGCCCCTTCATGCGCGCCCGCGCCGAGGCGCTGCGCGAACGCTGATCGCTATTTGCTGTCGGCCACATACACACCGTCCCAATCGTGCCCCGGCGGGTTGGCCATGAACGCGGCGATCCGCGCCCGGTACAGCCCGGCATAGCCCGCCATCTCCAGATCCATTGCCTTTCCCTGCGCCTCCAGCCTGTCGCACCCGTCCAGTGCGGTCTGCCAGTCCTGACTGGCATAGGCCGCGCGCATCGCGTCATTGGCGTCTCGCAGCTTTGAAAACTCCGGATCGTTGCGCAGTGCGTCGTCCCCAAGCAGGCCGAAGATCCGCTCGGGCAGGCTTTTGCCCTTCACGCGGAGACTGTCCAGTTCGATCAGCGCAAAGCGGTCTTCGACCCGGCGCGCGGTGCGCTCGCCCAACAGGATGCGCAGACCATAGGCCTTGGATTGCCCCTCAAGCCGTGACGCAAGGTTCACCGGATCGCCAAGCGCGGTGTAATCGAACCGGCTGTCGCTGCCCATGTTGCCGACGATGCAATCGCCGGTGTTCAGCCCGATCCCCACATCTATGGGCGGCAACACCTTGCCGCTTTTACGGGCTGTCTCGGCGCGCGCGCTGTTGAAACGCTCGATATCCGCCTGCATCTGCAAGGCCGCGCGGCAAGCTTCGGCCTCGTGATCGGGCGTATCCAGCGGCGCGTTCCAGAACGCCATGATCGCGTCGCCCATGAACTTGTCGATGGTGCCGCGCCGATCCAGGATCGCTTGCGACAGGATCGTCAGGAACCGGTTCATCAGCGTTGTCAGACCCGCGGGATCGTCGCGAAACCCCTCGGCCAGCGCAGTAAAGCCGCGCACGTCGCTGAACAGGATCGTCAGGTCGCGCCGTTCACCGCCCAAGGCCAGACTGTCGGGATTATCGGCCAGTTTCGCCACCAGATCGGGCGACACATATTGCCCGAACGCCCCGCGGATCTGCTGGCGCATCCGTTCTTCCCGGATATAGTTGAGGCTGGACATCAGCATGACCAGACCGACCACAGACAGCGCCGGCCAGACCGGATCGATCAACAGGCCACGGCTGTCGAACAGATACCATGACAGGCCCGCATAGCCCCCCGCCAGCACCAGCGTCAGCGCTATTACCAGATGCGCCCCAAGCATCGGCACCAGCACGATCACCAGCAGCGATAGACCCGCCGTGGCCGCCAGTTCGGCGCCGATGGCGTAATTGGGCCGCACCAGCATGGATTGTGACAGGATGTTCTCCAGCAATTGGGCGTGGATCTCGACGCCCGGCATCGGCACGCCAAGCGGGGTCGGGCGGAAATCCTCAAGCCCGATGGCTGAGGTGCCGATCAGCACCAGATGCCCCTTCAGCCGCCCCTCGGGCATGCGCCCGGCCAACAGATCGGCCGCCGACACATAGCGCGTGCGCAGCGATCCCGAGAAATGAGGCCAGACCGTGCCATCGGCTTCGGTGCGTACCAGTTGCCGCGCCAGCACCACACCATCCACGCCCGCGTCGTTCACCCGAACCGCAAAGGCATCGCCGCCCGTCGCCACGCGCAACAGTTCCGGCGCTAACCCCAGCCGGATCTTGCCTTGCACCATCATCGCCAGCGGCACCCGCCGATAGATTCCGTCGGCATCGGGCCTCACCGAAAACATGCCGCGTCCGGCTGCCGCGTCTTCCAGAACGGGCAGATTCTGCAGGATATCGGGAAACCGCATCAGATAAGGCGCCGGATCACCGCCGATGAACGCATGCGCCACATCCCTCATCGGAGCGTCGGTTTCCCGGTTTGCGGCGGCGCTGCGTACGCTGGTCTGGCCAAGGATCACCCTGGAGCCTGCAATCGCGCGGGCGAAGACCGCATCATTGGCGGGCAGGGCGTTCAGCCCGTCGCGGACCGTTTCCGGCAGGCTCGTGTTATCCGACGCGATCTTGTCGGGCGACAGCCGGTCCGGCTCGGAAAAGACAATATCGAACGCCATCGCCACCGCCCCCGCCTGCGTGATGCGCTCTACAAGGTCGGCCATCCTGGTGCGGGGCCACGGCCACTGGCCAAACTCTTCCAGGCTGGGATCGTCTATATCGACGATGGACACGGGTTGCGGGTCAACCTCGCGCGGTGACAGCTGTTGATACAAGTCGAACGCGCTGTGGCGCAGGTTGGACACGATCTGCGGATCGGCCACACGCCCCATCAGCAGTCCAAGCAGCAGAGCAAGCCCCAAAAGACGCGCCGCGCCACTGCCCGACAAGGCCGCCATCAGTCGTGATCCCGGACCGTGCTTGCGCAAAGCTAAGAATGCCTTTCAAATCGGATGATGCCCCCTCAGCAAAAAGGTCAAACGCCTTCGCGTCAACCTCGACCGGTGTCCGATGACGCCCGTCGCGCAGGGTGGACCTAAAGATTAAATTGATCGAATCGATAGATTACTTATACTAAAGATATATTTTTTTATGTGATTGGTGTGGGGATGAAACATTTCAATAACGCTGACGTGCCGTCGGGGCACGCGTCGCGTGTCGTGGACATGCCCGCCGATGCGGCACACATCTCCATAGACGCCTCGCGCTTGTTCACCGCTGATTTTTCGCGCGATGGCAGCGATCTTGTCCTGCAGACTGCGGGTCAACCCGATCTTGTGATCGTCGATTATTTCTCCCACGGTCCGGTTGATCTCGTCTCTCCGGAGGGCGCTTTGCTGCGGGCCGATCTGGTTGCGCGCCTGGCGGGTCCGATGGCTCCGGGGCAGTATGCTCAAGCGGGCGCCGTCCCGCAGACCAACCCGATCGGACAGGTGGAAACGCTTCGGGGCGAGGTGGTCGCCCAACGGTCGGACGGGACAAAGGTGACGCTTGAGGTCGGCTCCAAGGTCTATCAGAACGATGTCATCGTAACGACAGAAGGCGCCGAGACGTCGATCACCTTCGTGGACGGCACGATCTTTACGCTGGCCTCGGCCTCGCGGATGGTGCTGGACGACCTTGTGTACCAGCCCGGCGGCACAGACAACGGAGCGACCTTCAGTCTGGTCGAGGGCAGCTTTGCCTTCATCGCCGGCGAAGTTGCAAAGACCGGCGGCATGGAGGTCAACACCCCAACCGCCACAATGGGCATTCGCGGCACCACGGTGCGCGTCGACATCACCACCGTTCAGGGCGTGACCACCGTCGAGGTGTCTCTGCACCGTGACCCGGATGGCGGCCTTGGCCGGATCGAACTGCGCGATCTCGATGGCAACCTGATTGCCGATATCACCTCAAGCGATACCAAGTGGGTTGTCTCGCCCATCGAAGGCGAAACCCGCGAGGTGGATCGCGGCACTGACGATCAGGCCGCAGATGCCCAGATTCTCGCTGATGCCGCCAATGCCTTTGCGCTGGCCTATGGCCGGGTTGCATCAGGGGACACTTTCGTGAACCTCGATGGTGGGCGCAGCAGCCTTCCAACCGAGACGCAGACATCTCCTCCGCCGCCGCCCAATGACACTGGCAGCGATGAGGGCCAGAACGGCGGCGACAGCCAGGACAGTGACCCGACCGATCAGCCCGGCCCCGACGGGTCGAATGAAACCTTGCGCCAACGCCCGCAAGACACCCAGCAGGCCGAGCAACCCCAGACCGCGCCGACCCAGCCACCGCCCACGGTTCTGGCCATATCCGATGCCGCCACGGGTTCCGAAGACACAGAGATTTCCGGTAATCTTCTTGAAAATGATCCCGGCGGCCCGACCCTGACGGTGACCGGCAACACCGATCCCGCAAACGGCACGCTTGATCTGTCCGAGGATGGCGCTTTCATTTACACGCCCGCCCCCGACTTCAACGGCATCGACAGCTTTACCTACACGGTGCGCGACGGGCAGGGCGGCACAGCTACGGCCACGGTGACCCTGACCGTCACTCCGGTGAACGACGCGCCGGTGGCGGTCGATGACGCGGCCTCGGGCGACGAGGATACGGTGCTGAGTGGCAATGTTCTGGCCAACGACAGCGACGTCGATCTTGACCCGCTGACGGTGACCGGCAACAGCAATCCCGCCAACGGGACCCTGATCCTTGCGGCAAGCGGTGGCTGGACCTACACGCCCGCCCCCGATTTCAACGGCACCGACAGCTTTACCTACACGGTGAGCGACGGGCAGGGCGGCACGGCCACGGCCACGGTGGCCCTGAGTGTCACTGCGGTGAATGACGCGCCGGTGGCGGTCGATGACGCGGTCGATACCTTCGAGGAAACGCCGATCTCGATCAATGTTCTGGAAAACGACTTCGATATCGAAACCGGTGTGACCCTGCAATCGGTCGAGAATAGCACCAATGGCAGCGCCATGATCCTGGAAAACGGAGACATACTCTATACGCCGGATGATGAATTCGATGGTATCGACAGCTTCACTTACACGATCTCCGATGGGCAGGGTGGCACGGCGACCGGCACCGTGACCGTCACGGTTGCCCCCGACCTCAGCGAAGATCCGGGCAATGACGATGACGATATCCTGATCGGTCTGGCCGAGGATGATCTTCTGTCGGGCGGTGCAAGCAACGATCTGATTGATGGCGGCGCTGGCAACGATACACTCAACGGGAACGCCGGGGATGACTCTCTGTTTGGCGGGCTTGGCGACGACGAGCTGAATGGCGGTCCGGGAAATGACAGGCTTTCGGGCGGTCCCGGTGCGGACGTGCTGGATGGCGGTGTCGGGGACGATATCCTTGTCTATCAGGGCGCCGACGACAGTTTCGACGGTGGCGCAGGCCGCGATACGTTGCTTGTCTTTTCCGGTGCCGGGTCCGATCTTCTGGCCACGCTGGAAGGCAGCAATATCGAGGCGATTGATCTGAATAATTTCGCGCCCGACGCTCTGGATATCGCGTATTCGGACGTCATCAACCTCTCGCCCGAACCCGATACCGAGCTTGATGGCCTGCTGGCCGGCATTCAGGACCAAAGCGCCACGATTTATGGGGAAACTGGCGACAGCGTCGCCTTGCAGTCCAGCCCGGATGGCTTCTGGATCGATACCGGCGAGAGCGTCACCGACAGCACCGGCGCGACATTGGGGATCTACCAGTTCAACGGCGGCACAGGCGTTCTGGCCACGCTTGGCATCGACGATGACATTGCCGTGACTGGCGCGCAGCCCGTGGCCTGAAACCCCGGGTCTGACCGGGTTCGACTGGCGCTGTCTCAGGCGCTGTCGCCGGCACTGTCTCAGGCGGTTGTCGGCACCGTTTCAGCGATCATGTCAGCGGCATCCAGCAGGATATCCTCGCGGAACTGGTTGGCGACCAGTTGCACCCCCATCGGCAGGCCATCCGCGCTGCCCGTCGTCACGGTCAGCCCCGGCAGTCCCATGAATGGCAGGCCGATCTGCAGGGCTTGTGCGGCGATGATCGCTTCGAAATCCGGCAGGCTGTCCACGTCGCGCAGATCCTTGAAGGGCAAGTCCCCGGACACAGGGCACAACATCACGGGATAGTCCGACAAAAACGCCCGCCACTCGCGCATCAGCCGCGCGCGTGCTTGCAGCGCATCCATCACCGCGTTCAGATCGGCCTCGGGTGTCAACGCTTGGAGAAACGCATAGATCCGCGTGGCGTCCGGGTCGTCCTCGTCCACCACCGCCCGGCCCGCGCTCCGGCGCAGTTCGGACAGCCACATGATCATCTGCAGCCGCATCGCCTCGTGCAAGGGCGGCGTGTCGCACTCCTCGATCTCCCATCCGGCATCGGACAGCTTCTGGGCCGCTGCGCGCAGGGCGTCCTTGATCGGAGTGGCCACCGTCATGCCGTCCGGCGCAAGGCACAGCGCCGCGCGCCGGGGCAGGACGTCGCCTGTCAGGGGGGCGGCCATGTACCAGGGATCGCGCAGATCAGGCTGCGCCATGACGTCGAGCGACAGGCGCAGATCGTCGACCGAGCGCGCCAACGGCCCCGACACGGCCATCAGCTGCGCTCCGATATGCCGGTCGGGACCGGACAAGTTGACCGCCGGCACCCGCCCCAACGACGGTCGCAGGCCATGGATGCCGCAGGCATAGGCAGGATAGCGGATCGATCCCGCAATATCCGTGCCATGCGCCACCGGCCCCATGCCCGCCGCCACCGCCGCACTTGCCCCGCCCGACGATCCGCCCGGCGTGATCCCTGCCACACGCGGATTCGTGGTATGCCCGTGCAGGCTGTTGCGGGTGAACCAGCGCAGCGAAAACGCGGGCGTGTTGGTGCGCCCCACGATCACCGCACCCGCCCGGCGCAGGTTGGCCACCACGGGGCTGTCCTCGGTGGCAATCAGGTCGCGCTGCAGGCGCAGGCCATTGGTGGTGGCGTGCCCGCGCTGATCGGTGTTGACCTTGATCGTGACGGGCACACCGGCCATCGGGCCGGGGTCCAGCCCCTGCGCGACCGCCCGGTCTATGGCGTCGGCCGTGGCCCGCGCCTCGGCATCGCAGTGATCCACGATGGCATTGCAGCCGGGGTTCACCGCGTCGATCCGTGCCAATGTGCTGTCGGTCACCTCCCGCGCCGAGACCTCGCGCCGCCGGATCAGGTCCACTATTTCAGTGGCGGTCAGCGCCCACAGGTCGCTCATGCAGCCCCCTTGTTCCAGTCGGTGCCGGGCACAGCCGCCAGCAGGTTGCGGGTATAGTCGGCCTGCGGGTTCAGGAACACCTCGGCCACCGGGCCGATTTCCACCAGCTTGCCGCGCTGCATCACCGCGACCCTGTCACATAGTTGCGCTGCGACCCGCATGTCATGGGTGATGAACATCAACGACAGGTGCAGCCGCTTTTGCAGATCGCGCAGCAATTCCAGCACCTGCGCCTGTATCGACACATCCAGCGCCGATACCGCCTCGTCGGCGATGATCAGATCGGGGTCCATCGCCAATGCGCGCGCAATGCCGATGCGCTGCCGCTGGCCGCCCGAAAACTCATGCGGAAAGCGCTCGGCGGCACCGGCATCCAGCTCCACGATCTCCAGCAATTCGCGGGCGCGCGCATGGGCCTTGTCGCGCGGCACGCCCTGCACGATCGGTCCTTCGGACAGCGCGTGCAGGATTTTCTTGCGCGGATTGAGCGAGGCATAAGGATCCTGAAAGATCATCTGCACCCGCCTGCGGGCGCGGCGCAGCTCATCGGCGTTCAGCGCGATCATGTCCTGCCCATCCAGCAGAACCTGCCCCGAATCCGCCTCGACCAGCCGCACGATGGCGCGGCCCACGGTGGATTTTCCCGACCCGGATTCGCCCACGATCCCCAGAACTTCGCCGCGCGCGATGCTGAACGAGACATCGTCGATCGCCGTCACGCTGCGCTTGGGCTGGAACAAACCGCCCGATGTCACAAAGGTCTTGCGCAGATTGCGCACCTCCAGAACCGCAGGCCCCGATACCGGCTTGGGGTTGGGCACATGATCCGACGGGATCGCCTCGAGCAGGGCCTTGGTATAGGCATGGTGCGGCGTTTTCAGAACCTGTGCGACAGGTCCCTGTTCCACGATCTCGCCATAGCGCATCACGATCACCCGATCCGCGATTTCCGCCACCACGCCGAAATCATGGGTGATGAACATCACCGACATGCCATGCCGCCGCTGGATCGTCTTGATCAGCTCAAGGATCTGCGCCTGCGTCGTGACATCCAGTGCCGTGGTCGGCTCGTCCGCGATCAGGATCGCGGGGTCCAGCGCCAGCGCCATGGCGATCATCGCGCGCTGCCTTTGCCCCCCCGACAACTGGAAAGGGTAGGCGCGGATGATCTTCTCGGGATCGGGCAGACCGACCTCCCGGATCAACGCCAGCGCCTTGTCGCGCCGCTCGGCAGGCGTGTGGCGGTTATGGGCCTCGTAGACCTCGGCGATCTGATCGCCGATGCGCATCAACGGATTGAGCGCGGTCATCGGCTCCTGAAAGATCATCCCGATCCGGTCGCCGCGCAGCTTGCGCCGCTCGTGGGCGGGCAGGGCAAGCATGTCGCGCCCCTCGAAATGGGCGGTGCCGCGCGCCACCTCGACCTGATCCGGCAACAGCCCCATCAGCGCATTGGCGGTCATCGACTTGCCTGACCCGGATTCGCCCACCACACACAGGATTTCCCCGGCATTCAGCTCGAAGTCGATATTCTGCACGGCATAGTCGCGGTCCGCGCCCCGAGGCAACGAGATCGCCAGATCGTTGATTTTCAGAACCGGCTCCATCTCAGCGTCCCTTTCTGGCCAGCCGTGGGTTCAGGGCGTCGTTCAGCCCCTCACCGATCAGGTTCAGCGCCAGCACGGTCAGCAGGATCGCCACGCCGGGAATGAAACTCAGCCACCATGCGGTCCGGATCACGGTGCGCGCGGCCCCGATCATGTAACCCCAACTCATGATGTTGGGATCGCCCAGACCAAGAAACGACAACGAGCTTTCCAGCAGGATCGCCGTTGCCACCATCAGCGAGGCCATCACGATGATCGGTGACATGGCGTTGGGCAGGATATGCCCGAACAGGATGCGCGTGTTCGACAGGCCGGCCAGTCGCGCCGCATCGACGAATTCGCGCTTGCGCAGCGACAGCACCTCGGCCCGCACAAGCCGCGCGACGGGCGGCCAGCTGACGATGGCGATGGCCAGCGTGATCGTCGGCAGGGTCGGCTCCATGATCGCCACCAGCACGATCGCCAGCGCGAAATTCGGGATCGTCTGGAAGAACTCGGTAAAGCGCATCGCGCCATCATCCACCAGCCCGCCGTAAAATCCGGCAAAAGCCCCAAGCGGCACACCGATCAGCAGCGCCACCAGCGTCGACACCAGCCCCACGATCAGCGATACGCGCGCGCCATGCACCAGCCCCGACGCGACATCGCGCCCCAGCGTGTCGGTGCCAAGCGGATAGCCGTCCGCGCTGAACGGCGGCAGGAACGGACGCTGCACCATCTTCCAGGGGCTGTCGGGATAGATCAGCGGCGCCAGCAGCGCCAGCAGGACCACCGTGATCAGGATCACGGCCCCGATCACCGCGCCCCGGTTGCGACAAAACCGTTTGAGGAAATCCATCATGCGCGCCCCCTCATATCCGCGGATCGATCAGCCGATAGACGATATCGGTGATGATGTTGAAGGCGATGACCATCGCCGCCGACACAAGAAACACCCCCAGAAGCGTGTTGTAATCGCGGGCTGTCAGACTTTCGAACATCAGCCGCCCGATGCCGGGCCAGGCAAACACCGTTTCGGTCAGCACCGCGCCGCCCACCAGCTGTCCCGCCTGCAGACCCGCCAGCGTGACCACCGGCAACAGCGCATTGCGCAGGATATGGCGCCGCCGGATCACGCCTTCGCCCAGGCCCTTGGCGCGGGCGGTCTTGACGAAATCCATCTGGCTGACCTCCAGCACCGATGATCGCGTCATCCGCAGATACACCGCCATGAAGAACAGCCCCAGCGTCAGCGCCGGCAGGAACAGGTGCCGCAGCCGGTCCAGCACCAGGTCAAGCCCGCTCAACCCCGCGCCGACGCTCCCGTAGCCGAAGGCGGGAAACCAGCCCAGCTTGACCGAAAACAGCACCACCGCCATCAGCGCCACCCAAAACAGCGGCGTGGCGTAGAACAACAGCGCCATCGAGGTGATCGCCGAATCCCCCCAACGGCCCTGCCGGGCCGCGGCTGCAAGACCGAACACGATCCCCAAAAGCAGTGACATGCCAAACGCCGTCAGTGTCAGAATCAGTGTCGCGGGCAGCCGGTCAAGGATCAGGTCCAGCACCGGCATCTGCTGACGGTAGGAATATCCCAGATCGAGTTGCACAACCCCCGAGACGTAATTCCAGAATTGCACGTAAAGCGGCTGATCCAACCCGAACCGCTCGCGCAACTGCGCGATGAATTGCTCGTCCGCAGCGCCCGCTTCCCCCGCCATGACCATCGCCGGATCGCCTGGCGCGGCATGAATGAGGAAGAAATTCAGAACCACGATCATCAAAAGCGTGACCGCCGCCTTTGCGGCACGCCCGAATATGGCGGCGACAAGTGTCATGTGACTATTCTGCCCGGATGTCTGAAATGGTCAGGATGCAAAGACGGCCGGCCCGGTGTTGCCCGGACCGGCCGTGCTGTCGGCACTGGCGTTACTTCTCGATCCACGCGTCGCGCAGACCGTCATTGATGCCGATTCCGGTGGTCACCAGATCCTTGACCTCGCAACGATAGATCGTCGGAAACTCGATCTCCAGCAACCACGCGACCGGAACGTCATCCACCAACGTCTGCTGGATCTCGGTATAGATCTGCTGACGTTCTTCGGGGGTGGCGGCGACGGCTGCCTCGGCGAACATGGCGTCAACCTTTTCATTTGCATAGCCCGCCACGTTGTTCCACGGGCTGCCCTTGGCGATGTTCGTCGACAGATAGCTGCGCGCCACCCCAAGGGCCGGATCGCCATACTGGTAGAGATAGGTGAAGGCGATATCGAAATCCCATTCCGCCTGTTTCTGGTTCCAGCCGGCCACGTCCGTCGCGACGACCTCGGCATTGATGCCCACCTCCGACAGGTTCTGCTTCATCGCCTCGGCCCACCGCTGCCAGGTTTCGCCATAGGGCAGGGGCAGGATGCGCACCGGTTCTCCGTCATAGCCCATCTCGGCCAGCAAT